>ERZ1292623.5219-Hain-H51-01um-R1-5219-length-10418-cov-9_pt1 | contig 10418 bp, 17 predicted proteins | sample MGYA00564398_ERZ1292623 | MGnify/ENA primary metagenome ERZ1292623 (study PRJEB36523, sample SAMEA6512633) | groundwater metagenome | collected 2019-01-07 | study: AquaDiva: Metagenomics assemblies of 32 groundwater samples
GGATGGAATTATGGGGATTAACTGACAAATAAAGTGACCAAAAATGAACGGTCTCGTAATATGTAGGCCATGGAAGTTGATGGCCACAATTTAGGTAACCTTTTTGACAAGAAAGAAGTAAAGCGTTTAAAAAAGATAGGTTTGACCGATCGTGAAATTAGAAACTTAAGATCTCAACAGACATCAGGAGGTAAGTTGAAAAATCCGATCGAAAGAAGTGTTGTTGAAGTCTCGGTCGAAAGTAAATCCGAAGTCAACAGTAATTGATGCATGTCTTATTTTTTATATTATAAAATATGAAATTAGTATTTAGCACAGTTTGTTGCAGCCTCCTTATTTAAGGAGCTTTTTCTTGTCCGTTTTAAAGCTCCTCAAAAGGGAGTTTTTTTATTTTAATTAATATGAAGATTACAAAATATTATATAGACAATGCAGTCTATAAAGCTGAGGATGAAAATGGTAATGTGATCTGGCTTACAGTTGATTATTGGAATAATAAGTTTGACTTAAGTAGCCAGAATAAAATTCTTGAAAATTTTGCAAAAACTCTTTTAAACAAAAAACATAGAGTAAATTTGGTAGACAAAGTGATACAATGAAGCTATGGACTTATACTTATACAATTCACAAAGCAGAAAAAAAGAACTGTTTACGCCGATTGATCCTCCTGAAGTAAAACTTTATACCTGTGGAATAACTGCATATGACTATGCTCACATAGGACATGGAAGAAAATATGTAATGGATGATATTTTAAGGAGAACACTTACCTTTAATGGTTTTAAAGTAAACCATGTTCAAAATGTTACAGATGTTGGACATTTGGTGTCTGACGCTGATAGCGGTGAAGATAAATTAGAAAAAGGTGCAAAGAAACAAGGTAAGACTGTTTGGGAAGTTGCAGAATTCTTTACAAAAGATTTCTACGACTCAATGGATAAATTAAACGTAATTCGCCCAACTACAATCTGCAAGGCAACTGATCATATAAAAGAACAAATTGAGTTAATTGAAAAACTTTTTGAGCGTGGATACGCCTATGACACAACCGAAGCAGTTTACTTTAATACTTCAAAATTTGAAGGCTACGGCGAGATGTTTGGACAAAAATTAGAAGACAAAAAAGTTGCAGTTCGTGAAGAAGTCAGAAAAGATGAAAACAAAAGAAACCCTGCAGACTTTGCACTTTGGTTTAAAAGGGTAGGGAATTTTAAAGATCATGTTATGCACTGGGAGAGCCCGTGGCGTGATGGATTTCCTGGTTGGCACATAGAGTGTTCTGCAATGAGTATGAAGTACTTAGGAGAACAAATAGACATTCATACAGGTGGAGAAGACCATTTGTCTATTCATCATCCAAATGAAATAGCACAGAGTGAAGGAGCAACAGGTAAAAAACCTTTTAGTAGGTTTTGGATGCATCATGCATTTTTAACAGTTGATGGTACAAAGATGAGTAAGTCGCTTGGTAACTTCTACACTGTTCACAACATAATAGAAAAAGGAATTGACCCAATAGCACTCCGTTTTCTGTATTTAGGTGCACATTATAAAAAACCAATGAACTTTACTTGGGAAGCACTAAAAGCTTCTGAAACCGGCTTAAACAATTTAAGATCAACAATTGCTAGTTTAAAAGATTCTGAAAGAACAATCCTCTCAGGAGAAAAGGAAGAAAAACTAAATGACTTTAGAAATAGATTTAATGAAGCTATAAATGACGATTTAAATACACCTAAAGGCCTTGCTATTTTACAAGAGGTTTTAAGAAGTAATATTCCATCAGGGGATAAATATGATTTAGCTATTTTATTTGATGAAGTTTTAGGTCTAGGACTTAAAGATTTAAGAAAATTGGAAGATCAAAAACCGATTCCTGAAGAAGTCCAAAAGTTAATGGATGAAAGAAATGATTTACGAAAATTAGGGAAGTATGATGAAGCAGACAAAGTTAGAGATAAAATTGTATCCTTTGGGTATAAAGTTAATGACACATCTATTAAAAAATGAAAACACTAGTCTATATTAATTTTGTCTTGACACTTGTTTTAATTGGGGCTGTTGTCTGGCTTTTTATATTTCAAAAACCAAAAGAAATTGTTACACAATCTGTACAAGATACTGCAAATAATATTTTTGATAAATGTGGGGAAGATTGTAAATTACAAATTGACAAAAAAATATCAGAGTCAATATCAACTATTTCAGGGAGTACAAAAGAAATAGTAAAAACAGTTACTATTACTCCTGCTCCAACAAAAACCAAGGCCCAAACAGCATATATTCCAATTGTTGGACCAATAACAACAACATCATCTGATTGGTATGATGCCCCAGGAACGGAATTTTATTTGGATTACAATACCGATTATGGAAAAACAGCCTATGCAGATTGGCAGGCTTTTTTAAAAGTTGCTGATGGGAACGGTACTGTTTATGCACGATTATATGATATTACAAATAAGATTGGAGTTAATGGTAGTGAGGTTTTAGTATCTAATAAAGGTGATTTAACCCAAGTAATTTCCGGAAAATTAAATTTTTGGGCGGGTAATAATCAATACAGGGTTCAATTAAAATCATTAAACAAATTCGAAGTAACTTTTGGAAGTGGAAGAGTTAAAATAATATATTAGAGTTTTATTTTATTTATTTTAAATTTTTTCACTATTACTCCAACAAAATCTATGAGTGGATATGACTTTCTAACTTCTGTCCAGAATTTTTCAGAAAGATTTGTCGTATAGCCTCCATATCCTGCCTTTTCACTTGTTGAGCAGAGTTTTCCTTCCCACTCACGAATAATTGTCATTATCTTTGAACCCTCTTTGTTAAATTCCTCTTGCAGGCCGTCTTGATCTAGACTGTACTGCATATGAAGTTTTGTGAATTTATCAAAAGCTTCTTTCTTACTTGTGATCATTCTTTCAAAATATTCTCTGTATTTAGTCATTGGACAAATGTAGCTGATTTACACCCTTGATTTCAAGTATTGATTTGTGACATTATTATATGTATGAGATACAGTTTTAAAAAACTATGAAAGACTCTGGTGTTAATGTTGTTGGACTATCAAGCTCCAAACCAAAAGGTAAAACAAACTGGAAAATAATAGGCGCTATTATTGGGATTATTGTTCTAGCCGTTGGTGTCATTGCCGGGATTCTACTTGTGAGACAGAATCAAGATATTAGGGAGCAGGCATCTGGAAACTGTGATGATCCGGGAACAATTGTTCAATGTCCACGATCTGATGGGGCATTAGTTAGTTGTACACCACCCAATAGCGACGGCAATGCTCAAATAAGTTTGTGTGATTCTGCTGGAAGAGTTGAGGTTTGTGGTGGTGCAGAGTACTGTTGTCCATCTGCAGGAGGTGCATGGACAACAAACATGACACTTTGTCCTGCATGTAATATAACCCCACCAACCTCACTTGCTAGCCAGCAAATAACTTCAACTACTGCCAAACTAAGTTGGACACCTGGAACAGGAGGAGTTATTAGATTGTGGGTTAGTACAAATGCCGATCCATTAACATGTATAAGAGGTACAACTTCAGCGACCTGTATCGTAAGTGACCAAGAATTGGCGGCCACAGTAGATGAATTTGATTTAACTAATCTTTTACCAAATACCAAATACTATTGGAGAGCGATGACTTGGAAGCAGTCTGGATGTGATGCTGGCACTCAAGTTTTTAATTTCACCACCACATCTTCTGGCGCTACTGCAACTGCCACCTCGTCATCTACAGCCACAGCCACGGCGACAGCTACATCTACTAGCTCTAGTGGAACAGGTGGTTCAGGTAATAAAACCGCAACACCTACGGCTACATCAAAATCAACAGCTACTTCTAAAGCAACGGCTACATCAAAATCAACAGCTACCGCCTTCCCAGTACCTGAAACTGGTGCAGAGTGGCCAACAGTCATTGGTGCAGGCTTTGGAGTTATTATGATACTAGTGTCTCTTGCATTAGCATTATAACCTAGACAACCCCTTGACATATGCAACTTAGTTGCAATATACTACTTCAATGAATGTCTTAGATGTTTTGAGAAAGTCCAAATCCCCAGTTGATGTATCAATTCTAGTGGAAAAATTAAAAGTAAATAAAACTACAGTTTATAGGCAGGTTGAAAAACTTCTTAAAAATAATCTGATTATTGAACTCGAATTCGGTGACGGTAAGAAAAGATACGAGTTAAAAGACGAAAACCATCACCACCACCTAATTTGTAATAGATGTGGTAGGCTAGAAGACATTAAATTAAATGAGGAGATAATAATTAAGGACATATCAAATAAAACCAATTTTAAAATTGAAAGTCACAGTTTAGAATTCTTCGGTTTATGTGTAAACTGTAAATAGCATATGGAAGCATTATATTTGTTACTACAAGCTTTATTTGGAAGTGTGGTAGCACTTTTCGGTGGCGTTGTGTTTTTATTCAATCGAAAGTTGTCTTCAGTACTTGAAAAATATTCAGTCCCTTTTGCAGCTGGTGTATTGGTTACTGTATCACTTTTGGGTTTAATACCTGAAGCAACTCATGAGATAGGCGAGTCTGCATATTGGTTTGTCTTGGTTTCATTTTTGACAATATACATATTTGAACATGTGTTTTTTGGGATACATCACCACGATGAGGAGGACGGACATCATGGAGAGATTAGTCAGTCGTCACTTGGCTTTGTTATTTTTGGGGACACAATACATAATTTTATCGATGGTGTTGCGATAGGAGCCAGTTTTATGATTAGTCCAAATTTAGGTTGGGTGACTGCTTTTTCTACATTTTTACATGAAATTCCCCATGAAATAGGTGATTTCGGAATTCTTCTTAAGGCTGGTTGGTCAAGAACAAAAATTTTGATAGTAAATATAATTTCATCATTAATGACAGTTGTTGGGGCCATTACCGTTTATTTATTTAGTCAGAGTGAAAGTTTGAATGGAACACTAATGGCAATTTCGGCAGGTATATTTTTATATCTTGGAGCTAGCGACTTTTTACCTAAAATTAAAGATCAAAAACTTCACAAACTTAAAACCATCTTTCCACTTATTTTAGGGTCAGCAATTATAATGGCATCCTTGCTATTATTTCCTCACGATTAAAAATCCATAAAGTTAAAAAGAAAGATAAGAAGTTTTATTCTTCAACAATTAATTTCCCAACCATTCCTTGTTGTTTGTGACTTGGCACTGAGCAGTAGAATTCAAATTCACCGACTCTATTTGGAGTAAACTCAACAGTTTCAGATTTACCTGCCTGAATTACATTTGTTTTGACATTGAATTCGTCTAAGACAAAATCATGCATACCTTCCTTGTTTGTAAATTCAATTTTTACAAGTTGCCCTTTTTTAACTCTAATTTCATTAGGTTTGAAGTAGAACATTCCACCCTCGACTTTTATTATTGATGAATCTGGTGTCACATCATTTGAACTTGGAGAGGTTGTTTTCAAAGATGTAGCTGATTCCGCAGTTTTTCGAGTTGAGAAAACAAATATGCTTACAGCGATAGCTGCGACAATCACAATTATTAGCCAGTACGGCTTTGACTGTGCTGTTGATCCTAATTGTTGTTCCATTAACACATAATATACGAAATTTTTTGACTTTAAAAGTATCTCTTTTGAGATATTGAATCTTTGGAAAAAGTGGTGAATAATGGTATTTATGATAAAGAAAAAAATAATGGATAATAATGAGTTGTTTAGGGCAGTCGTAAGCAGCCAGAGTGCGATGAAAAGTGAATTACTGGGGGAAATTAGTAAATTAAGAAAAGAAACAGAAAAAGGATTTGAAGGGGTTAACAAAAAAATGGATAAAGGATTTAAAGATGTAAATAACAGATGTGATCTCATTGGTAAACAATTAAACGCGCTTGATGAAGATGCTCCTACAGGCGAAGATTTTAACAATTTAGTAAAAAGAGTCGATAAACTAGAGAAATATAAAAACTTCGCTACAGCTTAAGTCTAATTAATATATAATACAAAGCTGTGCTTCAAATAATCGATGTCACTTTTGGGTATGGAGAAAAACCACTTTATGAGGGGGTTAATTTTCGTGTGTCAAAGGGACAAAAGATTGGTCTTGTTGGACCTAACGGTTCTGGTAAGTCTACACTTTTATCAATTATAAGAGGGGAAGAGCATAGTTTTACTGGAAAAGTAAAACTAGAAGGAACAATTAGCTTTGTTCCCCAGGAAATAAAACATGATGTTGTCATGGAGTCTTCTGCTACAGTTTTAGAATATGTTGATCCGAAATCAATGTTCCAAAATCATGAGATTTTTAAAATGTTTAAAGGTTTGGAGCTTTCAGTTTCTCTGGACCATAATCCAAAAACATTATCAGGTGGTCAAAAAACAAAGTTGGCCCTAGCCAGAGCACTTTTCCAAAACCCAGACATATTACTTCTTGATGAACCAACAAACTTTATGGATACCAACGGTAAAGCGTGGGTTATGAGATTCTTGGCAAATTATAATGGTGCTGTAATTGTTATCTCTCACGACTTGGAACTCATGGATAATTCAATTGATAAAATATTATCAGTTACTCCATATAATCATAAAATCGAAGAATATAAGGGAACTTATTCTGACTTTGTAAGACTTAAAAAGGACAAAGAAGAAAATTTAAGAAAGGAATTAGAAATTAAATCTAGACATCTAAAAAGAACAGAGGAAAGATATAATAATTCAAGGGCAGTAGCTACTAAATCAATCCTTAGAAGAAAAGTTGAAAGAGAAAGAGAAAACCTTCCAGAAGTTCCACCAGAACTAAAGAGGATTTCTATTCGTCTTCCAGAACCAAAAAGAATTGGTGAGGTTCCGATGAAAACAACTAGTATTAAAAAAAGCTTCTCCGAAGTAGAAGTTTTAACTGATGTTAACTTTACAATTCTTCGAGGTGAAAGAATTGCATTAATTGGTTCCAATGGAACAGGAAAATCAACTTTTATTAAAATCCTAATGGATATGATTAGCCCAGATAGTGGGGAAGTCTATAGAAACGGAGATTTATTAGTTGGTTACTACTCACAAGAATTTGAAACATTTGATTTTAATAAATCTGTAATGGACACATTTGTTGAAGCCACAAAAATGAATGAAGGTATGGCTAGAAGTTTCCTTGGAAAATTCATGTTTGCAGGAGATAAACAATTCCAAAGAGTAGGAAGCCTTTCAGGTGGAGAAAAGACAAGGCTTTCAATTGCTTGCTTAACTGGAAAAGATAATAACTTACTTATCTTAGATGAACCCACAACATATCTTGATGTAATGAGTCAAAGAATAATTTTGGAAAGCTTAAAAGAATACAAGGGAACAATGATAATTGTTTCTCACAGTCCTGACTTTATGAAAGAATTAAAACCTACTAAAGCGTATCTATTCCCACAACAGAAAATGCTTTATTGGGATGATGAACTGTTGGACAAGATATCTGAAGTTTAATAATTAAAATATTTTTTTACGAGTTTGTCGTCTGTTAGTAGTATCATCTTTTCTGCTATAGACTGTGCTATCAGTATTCTATCAAATGGATCTTTGTGATAATCCTTTAATTTTTTTTGACCAAGTACATGACTTAATTTAATGTCTAAATAATTAAATCCATATTTGTCAACGATTTTTTCAATTGGGGACTGTAGTTTGATTTTCTTTAGTTTGGTTTTAATAATAACCTCCCACACACTAGCCACGCTAACAAAAATAGTGTTTGTACTGTCCGATATGATTTTTTTAAACTCTGGTCGAAGTAGTTTATTATCTTCTGCCCACCAAATTAATATATGTGTATCAAGTATGTAGTTCATTACTCGAGAGAAAAGATTTTGTTTATTTCTTTTGATTCCTCAGTAAATTTATCAGACATCCAAATTTTACCCTTAAACAAACCCGGGATCCTTTTTGTCTTGTTGGGTATATACTGGATTAGCCTTGCGACTGGAGCGCCAGATTTTGCTATAACAACATCTTTACCTGCAAGAACCGCCGCTATTAGTCTTGAAAGATTTGTTTTTGCTTGGTGGATATTTGCCATCAACATAATACTTATTATATTAGCTAATTTAGCTAAGTATGTCAAGTAGTAGTGTTATAGATCATTTGCTGGAACAAATTAGGCTAGTATGGTACCATAAAACATGGTTTCGGGAGACTTTTTAAATTATTCAATAGGATTAGGATTTTTAGTACTTGTAGGCTTTGCTTCATATGCTTTTTATAATCTTTCTCAAGCACTTAAAGAATCAACCTCTATTCTTACAAAAGTTGATGATATTACAAGAGACGTAGAAAGCTTAAAAGACATAATTAAAAATGGAATTTTATATTTAGTAAGTATATTTAAAGTGAAGGAGGTGAAAGGATATGGCAACAAAAAATAATATAAAGATAGCCGAAGCAGGAATAGTAGGTGCTGTAATTGGTGCAGCAGTAGGTGCTGGAGCAGTAGCACTTTCAAATCCAAAAAACAGAAAGTTTCTTAAAAGTAAATTTAATGAAATTAAAAAACAGGGTCAAAAGGCATATTCTGATTTGCAAGAAAAGATGGAAGATTTAACTTCAGAGGGAAAAGATAGAGTAGCTGTAAAAGTTAAAGAGTTGAGATCCAGCGCAGGCGCTATAAAGAAATCTTTTAAATCAAAGCTTTAATTTAAAATGATGCAGAAAAAATTAGTAGCTATCCTAATTGTTATTGGTATCTTTGTTATTAGTGCTGTAGTAATATCTTTGCAATTAGAGGAGAAGATTAATTTATCTAAATCTAATACCATAAATTCTAATGAACCACCGCTAAAATTAAAAAGCATTGGAATTGAATTTTCGGATTTTAAATTTACAAAGGCCAAATTACAGTTTAATAGACTCTTTATGGGTTTTGGCTTTATTATTCCAGCTGATGTATCTAGTAATAACAAAGCAAAATCTAATCCACAACCTACCTTTATTGTGCCACTAGGAACTCCAGTTCGTTCTTTAGTAGATGGGGTTGTTGCCAATATGCCAACCCTTTGGAGCGGAGATATTTCTATTCAGGTAACCAAAAGTGGAAAATTAGAAAGATGGGTTTACGAAACGGAACATGTAGTAAACCCTAAAGTAAAAGTAGGAGATAGGGTAAAAGCGGGTCAGGTTATTGCAGAAGTAGGCAATTTTGATAATGGTACACCCACCGGATTTGGAGCAGTAGAAATTGGGATTTTGCATGGTGGTGGGGAAGGGCCGCCCGAGCATGTTTGCCCGTTTGCATATCTTGATGATTCCATTGAAGAACAAACTTTCAGTAAAATGAAGGATCTTTTAAAATCTTGGCAAGACTATATAGGTGATCAAACACTATACGTTGAGACGAAGGTTCCTGGTTGCCTAACTCTTGACGCAATTGAAGGCTGAAAGTCTGTTATAATTCCCTAAAATTTATATCCCATAAACGAAACAACCCCCAACACCGAGAAAAAATTAGCTATAAAAGCCTAAATATTCTCGAGTGTTGAGGGCGATTTCTTGTACCTTATTCGGATGATTGATTGAACTAGTGAGTTCCACCATTGGTGTGAACATTTCCACAGCGCGGGCAAGGGCCAGCTTTGCCTTCGATTTTTTTCTACCCAAATAGGATATTTATATTAGGATCGCGAAAAGCTTAATTTGGGAGTAAAATAAATTATGACAAAAAAGAAGAAAATATATTGTTATGTTGATGAAAATGGACAAGATACTAACGGTAAGTTATTTATTGTTTCAATAGTAGTTACTGAAACTGATAGAGACTTATTACTAGATCTGTGTGAGCAAATTGAAAAAATAAGTTTGAAGCATAAAGATAAATGGGGTAAAGCAAAAAGATCAAGACGACTTGATTACATTAATAAAGTTTTGTCAAACAAAAAATTCATAGGTAAGCTCCGATATTCTGTTTTTGAAAATCAGAAAAACTATGATCTTTTAACAATCATAGGCATAGCAAAAGCTGTTCACCTTGATAATTTAAAGCACTACTCAACTGCTATTTATGTTGATGGTTTGGCAAAGTCAAAACGACAGGAATATGGTAGTGAGCTTCGTAAATTAGGAATTCAAACTCGCAAAGTTCAGGGTGTTGCAAAAGATCAAAACAATGCTTTGATAAGACTTGCAGATTCAATTGCTGGTTTTGTAAGAGATGCGATCGATAATGATGGAATCGAAACAGAACTTCTTAAGAAAGCCTTAAAAAATGGAGAAATTATTAAAGTCTAAATATAAGCAAAGCTTGTCGTTTTGTAATAAAAAAACCACCCACAAAGGGGTGGTAGGATCTAGTCTTACGACAGCTTGCCATAACGGTCAGTTTTCAATCCGATTTGATGAAATCATACCACAAAATTATTATAATTACAAGGGAAG
>ERZ1292623.5221-Hain-H51-01um-R1-5221-length-10417-cov-5_pt1 | contig 10417 bp, 7 predicted proteins | sample MGYA00564398_ERZ1292623 | MGnify/ENA primary metagenome ERZ1292623 (study PRJEB36523, sample SAMEA6512633) | groundwater metagenome | collected 2019-01-07 | study: AquaDiva: Metagenomics assemblies of 32 groundwater samples
TAATTGTTGTTTATAAATCTTTTCTCGCACTTGCTTCGTTAATCATTTATTTTCAGACTCAGCAAATGCTTGACGCCTATGCCAGGAGTCGAACCTGGAAATCCTTTCGGAAAACAGTTTTCTGTATAAGTTCGAGACTGTCGGAGTACCGTTGTCCCACATAGGCTCATTTTTCTAAGAATTAAGATTTAATAAGCTTATGTTTATCCTGTGTAATTTGTATTATTGTTCTGCTGGGGTTTTATTCTTGGTAATGGGATATGTGTTGGCAAACTTAATTCCTCTTCCAACATCATGGCTTTTAGATTGCATTTTGTAAGAATAAGATTGAACAAAGGAACTCTTATTTCTTCTAAAACCTCTTTGTTTTTCCATTTTTTAAATATCATTTTTGACTGGTCTTTTTCAACCATTAAAAGCACCATTCCCTGAAGCTTAATTTCAGCAACATCTGGCTTGTAATTTACTGTAAAATTAAAATCAAACTTTAAAACAGGCTTGTCTTTAACCGCTTCTATTTTTTCTTCACTTATATTCTGTATATTCACATTAGAATCAATTGTAAGCTTATCTTTTGATAAGTTCTTTTTCTCTGCCTGAATCTTTTTGAAGTTAAAACCTATGACTTGCATGTTATATTTTATTTTTTATTTTTAGTTGTTATTTAAATTAAAAAATTACTGCTTTATAAATTTTGTTGTGATTTGTTGTGGTTGTTCATTATCGCAAAATTAAAATTTAATAATAATGTTTTTATTGGGTTTTGTATTTAATTTAGTTTTTATTAGAACTATACTAAATCTTCTTCGCTTACTACAACAAAATCCCCAATAGCTATTATTGAGTTGTAAGGAATTAAAACCTCTTTGTTTTTTGTCTTTTCAAGGTTTAAGCTGCTGATATGTTGTGTAGGATCCTTAAGGATTAACTGAAGAAGTTCTCCGACTCTGGTCTCAAAAGTTATATCTTTTACCATTCCTAGTCTTTTTCCTTCTTTTGTTACCACCAATTTTCCTATCAACTCACTAAAAGGTTTCTTTTCAATCATAGAACATAAAAAAACAATTTGTTTATAAACTTTTCTGTTAATGAATAGTTATGTTTGAATAGTAGTATTTCAGCTTAAAATACAATTAATTCAATTAATTGCCATAAATACCTTAAAAAGTGTAAAAAATGAGAAATAACAAACAATGTAAAAATAACCGGAAAAATAAGGAAAAATAGCTCTCCCCTTTGTTTCTTATGGAAAACATAGGAAAGGTTTATAAATGGGCTATCGTCGGTTTTTCTGTTTTTTATTTATAAATATTTGTATATTATATTATATATATTATATCATATGCTAATAAAAAATATGTGCTAGGATAGATAATTTTTCTCCATAGGAAATTTACAATCCAAATAAGAAAGTTTTTCATTGTAAAGTCGTGTCATAATCATTTTTTCCGACGGAGAATTGTTTAATCTTGTTATTTCCATGAGAAATGGTGGTGTGACATATCTATTGTAAAATACAAAACTTTATATAAAGAAGAACATAAAATTTTACATTAAACTTCAAAAGGGGTAAAATGGAAACTTCAAAATTGAAATTTTTGACAGATTCAGAAATCTAAAATGGTTTCTGACATAAATAAAATATTTGATTCTTTCTCAAATGATACTTTATTTATTAACAAGTTTATTTTACAAACTTCTTATAGTCCAGGAAAAATTCCACATAGAGACAATCAGATAGAACAGGTTGCAAGCATACTTGCTCCTGCATTGAGGGGAGAGAAACCAAGCAATTTGTTTGTTTATGGGCAAACAGGGACAGGAAAAACATTAAGCATACAGTTTGTTAAAAATGAAATTCTTAAAAGGGCGAAAGAAAATAATCTTCCATTAAGAATAGAGTACTTGAACTGTAAAATGAGGAAAATTTCTGATACAGAATACAGAATTTTTGCTGAGTTAATAAAAAAATTAGGGGGCAATGTTCCTGCAACCGGCTTGCCTACAGATCAAGTGTACAATAAGTTTATCGAAATTATTGAAAAAGAAAAAAGACCTATTATTTTAATACTAGACGAGATTGACCAGGCTGTCAAGAAAATTTCTGATGGATTTCTTTATAATTTAACAAGATTAAATTCAGAATTAAGCCAGACACAAATAAGTATTATAGGAATAAGTAATGATTTAAAATTCTTGGACTCTTTAGACCCGAGAGTGAGGAGCTCTCTAGGGGAAGAGGAAATTGTTTTCCCCCCATATAATGCCATTCAATTGCAAGATATTTTAAAGGAAAGGGCAGAACAAGCATTTAAAAAAAATGTATTAGACAACGGGGTAATTGCAAAATGTGCTGCTTATGCAGCAAGAGAGCATGGGGATGCGAGAAGGGCATTAGATTTATTAAGAGTTTCAGGAGAGCTTGCCGAGAGGCAAGGGTGCAAAAAAGTTACAATAGAACATTTAGATCTTGCTAACGAGAAAATAGACAAAGACAAAATTACAGATGTTGTAAGCTCTGCTCCTAAACAATTTCAACTCACTCTTTTTTCTATAATAAACCTGACAGAAAAAACAAAAGAGAAAATTTATACTGGAGAGGTTTATAATGTTTATAATGAGATGTGCAGCAAAGCCAAAACAGAGGTATTAACTCAAAGAAGATTTTCTGACATAATAGGAGAATTAGATATGATGGGTTTGATTAATGCCCCAGTAATCAGTAAAGGAAGGCACGGAAGAACAAGAGAGATAAAATTATCTGTTGCTAATAATATAATCGAGAAAATAAAAGTAATTTTGAAAGAAAGTTTGGGATTATAGGAAAATGACTGAAAACTTGTTGAAATTCTGCATAGAGAAAGGTGTCTTGCTCGATAAAGAGACAAGCAATTTACTTTCTGAATTTGATGATAATACTGTCAAGGAAATAATAGACAAGGTATCTCTTTTGAGAGAAAAAATAATAACAAAATCTTTTTTCTATAAAAATGCAGAAAAGATACATGAATTGATTCATAACGAAAAAGTGATAGATAAACTGAGAATAAATTTTGGGGTATCATTTGAAATTTCAAGGGAGAAGCTAAAAATTCAAGAGCCTGTTAAAGATGAGGAAAAAAATTTAGAGGAGAAAAATGAGATTAAGATTTTATCTTCTCCAATCATTAATACGCGAAAAATAGTGCCTCAAGATTTTGTAAAGTATTTTAAAATAAGATATAATGAAATGAAAAAGTTTTTGATGGATAGAAAAGAGCTGGATAATTTAGTTTCCTTAAATAAAATTAATGGGCAAAAACAAGCAATATCAATAATCGGAATGGTGTTTGATAAAAAAATTACAAAAAATAAAAATATCATGCTGGAGGTAGAGGACTTGACTGGTAAGATAAAAGTTCTGATAAGCAAAGAGAAAGCAGAAGTTTACGAGAAAGCTAGAGATATTATAATTGATGACATAATTGGAATAAAGGGGTTTGGAAATAGTGAAATAATTTTTGCAAACAATATCTTCTATCCAGACATTTTTCTTCATGAGAAGGTAAAAATCGACAGAGATGAAAAAATAGCTTTTATTTCAGATATCCATGTCGGAAGCAAAAATTTTCTTGAGGAAAATTTTTTTAAGTTTATAAGCTGGATAAATGGGGAGAAAGGCGACGAGGAGCAGAAAATTGAAGCCAAGAAAGTTAAATATTTGTTGATTACAGGAGACTGCGTAGATGGTGTTGGGGTTTTTCCCGGACAGGAAGAACAACTTAACATAAAAGATATTTTCAAGCAGTATGAAAAACTTGCAGAGTATTTGAAAATGATAAGAAAAGATGTAAAAATAATTTTATGCCCTGGGCAACACGATGCAGTTAGAATAGCTGAACCACAGCCATTTATCGGGAAAGAATATGGGAAAGCCCTGTATGAATTAGAGAATTTGATTCTTGTAAGCAATCCTTCTATGATAGAGATAACAAACGGAAAAAACAGAGGCATAAAGATTTTAATGTATCATGGAGCGAGTTTAAGCAGCTATGTCAGCGAGATAGAATCATTAAGGGTTGCGAAAGCTCACTGGAATCCAAGCAAGGTTATAAAAGAAATGCTTAAAAGAAGGCATTTGTGCAGCATTCACTCTTCTGTTACTTACATCCCTGATGATAAGCAAGATTCTTTGTTGATAAAAGAGGTTCCAGACATAATAAACACAGGAGATTTTCACAGGCCAGATGTTGATATCTATAATAACATTCTTATTATCTGTTCCAGCTGCTGGCAGTCAATAACACCTTTTGAAGAAAAGGTGGGAAATGTTCCTGATCCATGCAAAGTTCCTGTGCTTAACTTGAAAACAAGGGAGATAAAAATTTTGGATTTCAACTAAAATGAAAATTGAAAATTATTTCAAAGATTTGGAAAGGCAGGTTAAAGTTTATTATGATGTTGCAGAAGAAGCCAAGAAAAAAGGATTAGATCCATTAAGTAAAGTAGAAGTCCCATTAGCAACAAGCCTAGCTGGAAGAGTTGCGGGATTAGTTTCTGTTGTATATCCTCAATTAAATAATCCACAACTTGTTAACAGAATAATGGAATTGGAAAAAGAATATGGAAGCTTAAGTCCTGTTATTTGTTTAAAAATAGCAGAGGAGATTGCAAAAGAAAAATTCTGCAAGTTTGCAAGTTTCTTAGAAGCTGTTGATGCTGGAATAAGAGTTGCTATGGCTTATACAACTCTTGGGATTGTTTCTTCACCAATAGAAGGATTTACTGAATTAAAAGTTAGAAAAACTGCCAAAGGAGAAGATTATTTTGCTGCATTTTTTTCCGGGCCTATGAGAAGTGCAGGAGGAACTGCAGCAGCATTTTCACTTGTGATTATTGACTATTTAAGAGAAACTTTTGGTTATGCAAAGTATGATGCAACTGAACAGGAAATAAAAAGAACAGTATCAGAACTGTACGATTATCATGAGAGAATAAATAATCTGCAATATCTTCCAACAGAAGAGGAAATTGAGTTTCTTGCTAGAAATATTCCTATACAGGTTGATGGCGATCCAAGTGAGGATAAAGAAGTAAGCAATTACAAAGATTTGCAAAGAATAGACACTAATTTTATTAGAAGTGGTTTTTGTCTTGTTTTAGGAGAAGGTTTAGCTCAAAAAGCAGCAAAAATTCTAAGTATTGTAAAAAAACTGAGAGCAAACGGGTTTAAATTAAGTGGATGGGATTTTCTTGAGGAATATGTTATTTTACATAAGAAAAGGGAGGAGGGAAAAACAAAAGAGTCTCCAACTTATATCAAAGATTTGGTAGCAGGAAGGCCGGTTTTAGGACATCCTTCAAGATCAGGAGCTTTTCGTTTAAGATACGGAAGAGCAAGAAATTCAGGGTATTCTTGTCTGGCAATTCATCCTGCTACAATGGGAATTTTGAATGGATTTATTGCAATCGGAAGCCAGTTAAAAATAGAACTGCCGACAAAAGGGTGCGCAATTTCATCTTGTGACAGCATTGACGGACCGATTGTGAAATTGACAAATGGAAGTGTAATGAAAGTAAAAGATTTGTATGAATCAAAAAATTTTTACAGTTCTGTTGAGGAAATTTTGTATTTGGGAGATTTATTAGTTCCTTACGGGGATTTTGTGAACAGGAATCATATTCTTATGCCTGCTGGTTATTGTGAGCAGGAATGGTTTCAAGAAGCAAAGAGCAAAGAAAAAGAAAATTTGCCTTTAATAGAGAATATCTATGAGATTGATTTAGATTCTGCATTGAAATTTTCCATTCCTTTACATCCAAAATATATTTTCTATTGGAGCCAGATAAATAAAAAAGATTTTATTTCATTAATTGACTGGATAGCATGCTCTAAGTTCGATAAAAAATTAATTCTCCCCTGGAATAGAACAGACAAAGAGAGATTTTCAAGAGGCAAAAGAGCCTTGGAGTTACTCGGGGTTCCTCATGAGGTTGCTATAGAAAATGTAATTATTAATGCAGAGGATAGCAGAGCATTGTTAATTAATTTAGGAATAAATCCTGATATAAATTTTGAATCAGGGATTAATGAAACAATAAGAAAAATAAATGAAACCAATTCTGAAAATGTTTTAGAGATTATAAATAAATTATCAAATTTTGTGATAAAAGATAAAGCCGGAACTTTTATTGGAAGCAGGATGGGAAGGCCGGAAAAAGCTAAATTAAGAAAGCTGATAGGAAGCCCAAATGTTTTGTTTCCTGTCGGACAAGAAGGAGGAAGGTTGAGAAGTGTTAATGAATCAATTAAAGTTGGAAGCGTGAAGGCTGATTTTCCAATTTATTTCTGCAGAAAATGCCAGAATGAAACAATTTATTTCAAATGCGAAAAATGCGGAGAAGAAACAGAAAAAAGGAGGTATTGCCCTGATTGCAAGCAAAAATTCACACAGGAGAAATGCCCGGAGCATGTAAAGGCGCAAAATTATGTCGACAAAAAAATTGATATTAAAAAGTATTTTGATTGTGCTATAAAACACCTGGATTTATTACCAAATGAAATTCCTAATTTAGTTAAAGGGGTAAAAGGAACTTCTAATAGAGATCATGTTCCTGAGAATTTGGCAAAGGGGATTTTAAGAGCATTATTTAATTTACAAGTAAATAAAGACGGAACAATAAGATTTGATGCCAGCGAACTGCCAATAACTCATTTTAAAGCCAGGGAGATAGAGACAGATATTGAAACTCTAAAAAAGATGGGGTATGAAAAAGATATCAATGGAAAAGAGCTAGAGAATGAGGAACAAGTTTTGGAAATATTTCCTCACGATATAATCTTGCCTGCTTGCCCTGAATCTGTGGAAGAAAAAGCAGATGATGTTTTTATGAGAGTTGCCAATTTTATTGATTCTTTATTGATTAAGTTTTACAGAATGAAACCTTTTTATAATATAAGAGCAAAAGAAGATTTAGTTGGCTGTTTGACTGCCTGCATTGCTCCTCACAACTGCGCAGCTGTTATTGGAAGAATAATTGGCTTTTCAAAAACACAAGCATTATTGGCTAGCCCGTATATTCATGCTGCAATGAGAAGAGACTGCGACGGCGATGAAGCAGCTGTTATCTTGCTGTTAGATTTGCTGATTAATTTTTCAAGAGATTTTCTGCCTGCTCATAGGGGAGGCACACAAGACGCACCTCTTGTTTTAAATGCCAGATTAAGAGCAGGAGAGGTAGATGATATGATTTTTGATGTTGATGTTGTCAGAGAACTTCCTTTGGAACTTTACGAGAAAGCGAGGAATATGGAGCATCCATCTAAAATTAAGATTGAGCAGATAAGAAACAGGATTGGAAACCAGGAATTCAATGATTTATGGTATGAATATGAAACTTCTGATATTAATAATGGAGTATTATGCTCAAGCTATAAAAAACTGACAACCATGCAAGAAAAAGTGCAGAAAGAAATGGAATTAGTTGAGAAAATAAGAGCTGTTGATACAGGAGATGTTGCAAGACTTATTATTGACAGGCATTTTATAAGAGATATAAGAGGAAATCTAAGAAAGTTTTCCCAGCAAGAATTCAGGTGCAGCAAGTGCAATGAAAAATATAGGAGGCCTTTGCTTACTGGAAAATGCTTGAAATGCAATGGAAAAATTATTTTTACAATAAGTGAGGGAAGCATTGTTAAATATTTAGAGCCAGCTTTGGCATTGGCTAACAATTTTGAAGTTCCTGCGTATACAAGACAGAGCTTGGAAATGACAAAAAGTTATATTGAGAGCATTTTTGGCAGGGAAAAAGAGAAACAAGAGGCTTTAAAAAAATGGTTTTAGTATTATTAGTAAAAACATATATTCTCTATTAATAAACTAATAATAATAATTTTCAAGATTATCAATTGATTTAATGATTTTTGATTAGTAAATATATATTCTAAAGAGGTTTTCAGCAAATATGCTTTTAGGAAAGATTAAAAATACCATTTTCTTTGATTCTTAATGGCTTCGAAGCTGTTAAAAAGCGGTGGGATAGCGATAATAATTTCCTTGTTTATAGGAATTGCCGTGTTTATTTATTTCTTTTTTAGGCTTGGACCGAGAGCATTGAGTTTAATTTCACAAAACTTTGATTATAGATATATTTTTCTGTTCTTTGTATTTAGTTTTCTTGGTTTTGTTTTTGCTACATTGAGAGCTAGAATTATTTTGCAGGCATATGGAAAAAAAGTTAATTTCTTTTTGTTATTGAAGCAGATAATTTCAGGTTATGCTGTAAGTTATATTACTCCTTCTGCGAGATTTGGTGGAGAACCAGTAAGAATATACATGCTGAAAAAAGAGGCAGGAGTAGATTATAAGATAGGTACAGCATCTGTTCTTATGGATAAATTTGTTGAAATTTTAGGAGTAATGCTATTTGGATTGATAGGAGTAATAATGTTTGTTTTTGCTCCTAAATTGGCATTTAATACAAAGATATTTGTTGCAACAGGCATTCTTATCATTCTTATGATTTTATCTGTTTTTTACTGGAGATGTGTTTCAGGAAAAGGTTCTATCTCCTCTTTGTTTAGATTATTCCTGTTGCATAAGATTCCAAGACTTAGCAAATTTATAAGATTTATTAAAGATGTTGAAAAAAAGATGAGTCATTTTTTTATAGAGCATAAAAAGGCATTTATTAAAAGTATTTTAGTTTATGCAGTATATTTAATATTTACAATAATCCAGATGAAGTTCTTGTTGTTAGGGTTAGGGACAAATGTTTCTGTTATTGTCTTAATAGTATCTCTGACATTTTTAGGAATTGCTGAAGTAATTCCTGTTCCTGCTGCTCTTGGTTTTTTAGAAGCAGGACAATCTGCTGTTTTTTCTTTGTTCGCAAAAGGAGGAAGCTTGGGATTTGCAGTAAGTGTTTTCTTGAGAATATCTGCTATAATCTTTGTTGCTCTTGGATTTGTTTTTCTTTCTCATTTCGGATGGAAAACAATAGGAAAAATGCTACAAAAAGTATTTAATATATCAGAAAAAGAGATGGAATAATTAAAAAGGGAAATACAATAAGATAGAGGGAATCATTAAAGAAGCCATTAAATTGGTTCTTCTGACTTTTAAGAATATTGCTGATAAACCGAGAAAAGTTGAAACTATGAAAACTAAGAATCCTAGAAATCCTGAGAATATCAAAACTATTATTGCCAAGAAAATTAAAATTGCTATTGACATGTATTTGTAATTAACTCTTGGTATATTTTTTGAGAAAAATTTAGCGAACAGAATTGTCAGGAAAAATGCAAGAATAGAGGATAAGATAATTGTTGCTATTATAATTAATAGATTAGCTCCTGAAAAACTTGTCAACAGTTTTTCAACTGCTACTGCTGTTCCTGTTCTTGCTTCTGATATTGAAAATAATGCTATGAAAGATAATCCTGCTATTGCTGTATTTATTGCTCCTATTAAAATCAAAAATTCTTTTTTTGTTATTTCAATTAAGTCTGTTCCAATCATTGCTGCCTGATTGCTTCCTAAAGAAGGAAGAAAAGAGCATAAAGGAGTTACTAACAATCCTGTAAATATGGTTTTTATAACAGAAGATTTTTTTATTTTTATATCCCTTAATTTTATGAGTTTTTGTTTTGGAAGTTTTTCTTTCTTGATTATAGAAGTAAGCAGGGAAGAAGAGCCGAATAAACCTGTAAGCAATGGCAATAAGGATTCTTTTAAACTTATATTTAAAGTTGCTGTTCCTAAAAATCCTGCAAGCAGGAAGATTATTAATGAAGCAAGAGATTTTTCTCTTATTAATAAGTATAAAGATGTGAAAAGCAAGAGAAAGAACATTACAAATTTCAGATAAAAATAGATTTTTGGGAGAATAAAAATAAAGGCAGGGACTAAAATGAGAATTAATATTACTCCTAGGACTCCACCATATAAAGTTAAGATTAATGCTTCATATCCTTTTCCTTTTAACAATAATTTATGTCCTGGCAATACTGCTAATGAAGTGTCTTCATCTGGAGCTCCTAAGAAAATTGATGGGATAAAATCAAGAAAGGTATGAGTAATTGACATTGCTACAATGAATATAACGAGAGTTATTGGAGAAATTGCTGAGAAGAAAGACAAGGAAGCAAGAAGAAATGCTGAAACTAAATTCACATGAATACCGGGAGTTAAGCCTGTAATTATTCCTGCAAAAATTCCTATAGTCAATGCTAAAACTAATTCTAACAACATTTTTTCTTCAATATTTGAATAAAAAGAGGTTTAAATATTTTGTAATGATCTTGTAATTACAAATAAGATAAGAGGAGATTTATTTTTTCAAAAGATTTATATATATATATGTTTTCTATGTAAGAGTATGAAGAAATTAACTTTATGTTTATTTCTAGCAACAATAATCGTTATAGGATTAG
>ERZ1292623.5222-Hain-H51-01um-R1-5222-length-10417-cov-4_pt1 | contig 10417 bp, 12 predicted proteins | sample MGYA00564398_ERZ1292623 | MGnify/ENA primary metagenome ERZ1292623 (study PRJEB36523, sample SAMEA6512633) | groundwater metagenome | collected 2019-01-07 | study: AquaDiva: Metagenomics assemblies of 32 groundwater samples
ATTTCAGATTTAATAAAATCCGAATGAGCGTTGCTGGTGGCGATAATAATCGTATTTTGAAAATCAACCGTTCTTCCCAAGCTGTCGGTTAAACGCCCGTCATCAAACACTTGCAGGAAAAGATTTAAAATATCCGGGTGGGCTTTTTCAAATTCATCAAGCAAAATCAATCCATAAGGCTTTTCCCGAATAGCATCGGTTAACACGCCGCCGCTTTTGCCATCCGGCGCGCCTATAAATCTGTATAAACTTTCTTTTGTTTGATATTCCGACATATCAAATCTAATCATCGCTTCTTTAGACCCGAAATGAATGCTTGCCAAAATTTTTGAGAGCTCCGTCTTTCCAACACCCGTCGGCCCTACAAACAAAAACGCGGCTATCGGCCCGCCTTTGCGGCTAAGGCCGCTGCGGTATTCCCTTAACGCCCTTGCCACTGCCTGAACCGCGGTTTCTTGGTCAATAAGGCGTTCGTGAATGATTTTTTCCAAATCCAACAGTTTTCCGGCTTCGTCTTTTCCAACGGCTTGAAGCGGCACGTTGATTTTCTTTTGAGCAACGGTAATAACATCATCTTCGCTTATGAGTTTTATTCCTTTTTCAGAAGCGTCGGCAAGAGTTTCCTTCAATAAATTTTCCGCGCTAGTCGGTAAAAGTTTTTCGCGGAAATATTTATGCGCCAACACTGCCGCTTGCTTGATGGCTGAAAAACTTATGACAATCCGGTACTGACGTTCTAAGATAATAGAATCGTAAACCAAAAATCTTATTGCTTCATCTTCACTCATTTCTTGAACACGAATAACTTCAAAAGCGCTTATAAAATCACCGCTTGGTTCCAGATATTCTTTAAATTCTTTCGGATAAGTTGCGCCGATTACCCCAAAAGCGCTGCCTTTTATCGCCGGCAATAAAATATCCGCGGCGGTCAAACGCATTTGACCGGAAGTTTTTGCCAAATTATGAATATCCGGTATGTAAAGAATTATGTTTCCCGCCCGCACGATTTCTTCAATGATTTTTTTAACTCTTTCCTGCAGCTCTCCTTCCGCCGCTCCGGCAACTAAGCTGCCTATTTCTAAAGACACTAATCTTTTATCAAAAAGCGGCGGCGGCACCCTGTCTTTCGCGATTTTATAAGCCAAATGCGCCACTAAAGTGCTTTTACCAGAGCCGGGTTCGCCGACTAATAAAGCATTCGGATTTCCCGGCCGCGCAAGGACATCAACCAGTCGGTCATATTCTTTCTCGTGGCCTATCAAAAAACCAATTTTTTCCGAATAAGCCAAGGCAGTTAAATCCTCGCTATATTGGTCCAAAAACGGCGTCGGTCTGGCCGTCCACGCCCGATTCATCACTCTTTCTCTCAGCCGAAACGGCCTTGCCATAAAACCGGTTAAACTTGACGGCAAGCGGCGCAAACCGGAAAATTTCTGTTTGAAACGACCGGCAACCAAAGCATTTTCCAAATCATTTTCTCCGATATTAAAAAGCTTCAAAAGCCTGGCAATATTCGGATTCTTCATAAAGTTTAACGCGGAAAATAAATCTTTCGGTTCAATAAATTCGCTCTGACTCGCGTAGGCGCGCCGAAAGGCCGTTCCCGCTAATTGTTCAATCAATAAAATCAAATCTTTTTGAACGCTTTTTATCGTTAAAGAAGATTTTATATATTCTTCCAATTTGGTTTCTAATTCGCTTTGCTTAACATCTAATCTCCGCATTCCTTCCTGAATTTCTTTGCGGCCAATCAATTTTTGAAAAAGATAAAGCCCGAAATCTCCTCCGGCAACCAACGCTCTGTCAAAAGCATATTCTATGGCGACAAATCCAAACGGCGTTATATAATCAGCTAAATTTATTTTGCCTCTCGGCAATCTTGCCAGATGCCGCTCCGCATCCCCAATGTGCAACATTCTGTCTACTAAAAATAAAACCAGCAAGAAACCAATCGCTTTCAACCAACTGACATCAGAAAAAGAAAAAGCCACAGCCGCCGCCGACAAAATTCCATAAGACGAATAAGAAATTATTCTGATGGCAAAACGCCCGATAACGCTCATTTCCAAGCGCGGTTCACGATAAAAAAATTGTATTTGTTTTTCAGATGCCATATTTTATTCCCCTGTAAATAATCCAAAACGGAATGGCAGCCCAAACAAAATAAATCGCGACTGCGGCAATAATCACGATTAAATAAATTATCAAGCCGGCTATGATGCGCAAAGTCCGAAAAACAATACCCAAAACATAACCGGCAAACGTGTAGTCCTGATATAACGGCCTGAACCAATTACGCAAGGTGATTTTCAGCGCTAATCGCCTATCTAGCCGTTCCAATAAATTAGTCGTTTTGTGACTGATGACAAAAATGGCGTTTATATACCAATGCCTTAAAAATTCAGTTATGCGATATAAAAAACGGTTAGCCAGATAAACTAATGAAAAGCTCATTACTTATAGTATAGCAAAAAATTGCGTTTGTTTTTTAGTACCATCGGGTAAATTGCCCTCAGAAAACAGCGTTCGTTTGCTCCAGCGGCAAACGGCGCTTGTCCTGAGTCAGTCGAAGGGCTTCCCTCTCGGCGCGTTACTCCGCATGAGGTCGGAGACTAATCCAACGTGCCTCCGAAATGTTCCTTCGGGCAACATACCCGATGATTAAAATCAAAAACTAAATCAACTTGTTTTCAACTTTGACTTGCTTTTAGTCAACATTTCGTCTGCTTTTTCAACAATTTTTGGCAATTTTTGAAAACTTGCTTTGAATTCATTCATTACTTGAGTGGAACGAAGAGCGGCCGCCGGATGATAAATCGGAACTATCAGGCGATTGCCGATGCGGAATACCTTGCTTTGGTCTTTGCTGATTTTCGCGTTCGGTAAAAAATAATTCATCGAAAATCTCCCCAAGGTAACAATTACTTTGGGATTAATAATCTCTATCTGTTTTTTTAAATACGGCCGGTAAACCGCTATTTCTTCCGGTAAAGGATCTCGATTGTCAGGCGGTCTTCTTTTCACAATGTTGGTAATATAAACATCTTCCCGCTTCCAGCTGATGCTTTGAATCATTGAATTCAATAACTGGCCGCCGCGGCCGACAAACGGCCGCTTTTGAGTATTTTCCGTTAACCCCGGCGCTTCGCCGATAAACAATACCGGAGAATCGGCATCGCCCTCTCCAAAAACCAAATTGGATTCTTGAAGAGAAAGCGACTTATCGCCCCTCATATCTTCTTCAAGTTTTTTAAGCAAAGTTTCTTTGTTCATAAAATATTGTAGCCCTTCAACTCCGCTCGCTTTTGTGTTTACACTGAGCGAGCGAAGCGAGTCGAAGTGCCCCCATGAGGAATTGAACCTCAATTTCATCCTTCGGAGGGATGCGCACTATCCGTTGTGCTATGGGGACCACTACTGTGCTCTGATTTACATCAGAGCTTCGAAGGGCAAGTAAACAAGAAATGGCTAACTTGTCCTTCCGAAGCTCGAAAACAATTCGAGCGAAGGAGGATGCTATGGGGGCTTATTTAATTAAGGCTTCGTAAATGAAAAATCCTGTAATCGCCAAAGAACCGATAGCCGCCGCGATTACCAGCATCCAAATCCAAAAATTAATCCAATAATCTTTCTTCCCTAATGGAAAAATCAAACAAAGCACTCCTATAATAACAAAAATTCCCAAAGCGGCAACCCCTTTTCCGATCCAATGATGATAAAAATTTATTTTCAAAAAATCTTTAAGCGGCAACATTAATTCAGCCGCTATGGTTATGGCAACAATAAAAACTACCGCTATGACCGCGCCAATAATAAATGAATGTAAAATTTTTGATTTCATCGCACAGCTCCGGAAACAGCCATGCCCATAAGCGCTATGGCTATCCCGAAAATAACTATTAAGAACGATAAGGCGCCGACTGGTTTATTAAACCGCCCCTTCCCTAACCAAATTGCTAAAAATACTATCGCGCTGAGAAACGGAATGAAAAGAAAAATATGCTCTTTGCTTTCCATTAAAATATTATGCGCCCACGGATACGCCCCTTCTTTGATAATCGGTTTTACGACATTGCCATAATGCACTACGTAATAATATCCTCCTGTTATCCAAGATCCGATAAAAGACAATAAGCCAAATAAAGAAGAAATCTTCAAAAATTTCTGACTTTTGTTGGCGCGCGTCAAACCAACTAATACCGCCACAAAAAAACAAATGCCGAAAAGCCCTAACAAGATGTGCCAAATAAGCGCGTTTTGAAGCAATGAACTCATATTTTTGCCGATTTTTTAATTAAATAATAACCGACGATGTTAATAATAATTATCGCGCCCGCGACTAGAGTTAAATAAGCCGTCGATATCGTCAAAAAAGAAAAATCCGTCCTCCACGCTCCCAAAATTAAAGCCGAATACCAAGAAACAAAAGAAACAGCGCCAGTCGTAAATGCCATCCATGCTTTTTTGGAAAACTCCGGCGAATTTAACGACTTTCCGACATTTGATTCCAATAACGGAAATACTTTCCAATGCATTATCAAGCCATTAAACAAAACAATGGCCACAATGCCAAGTTTTGCCCAAAGCTTCGGACTATAAAGAACTCCCAGCTCCGGCTTAGTAAGCCGAAGCAAAATCAAGAAACCGAATCCGGACAAAGTCAAAATAATCAATCCAATCCAAATGGCAAAAGAAATGGTTTTTAACAATCCGAGCGTATCTTCGCTGATTTTTCCGCGCTTAAGAATTTTAAAAAAATATAAATCGCTGAGAGTAACGCCCCCGACGCCCAAAGACGTTCCTATAATGTGCGCGATAACCAAAAATGTTTGCCAATTCATATTTTGCTTTTTGGAAATTCCACGGCAATCTCAACGACGTCGCTTGGCTCCTGGCTGAATTTGGTTTTTAAATTCAGTTTATTAAAAACGTCTTTTATTTTTTTAGCCAGCTTATTGGCAAGTTGGTTTTCTGTCGTGGTAACCGCCCATTCCGCGCCAGATTTTTTAATTTCTATTAATCTGTCCATCGGATCACGATCGGTTGCTCTCCCGCAAAAACCGACAATAAAATGTTCTAATTCGTCTGAATATTTTTTTGGAACGTTTTTCAATATAACTCTTCCTTCGTATTGTTTATTTTTAATCATCTGGCACGCCGGACAAAGCTTAAAATTCACCGGTAAATTCACATTTTCCGTTTTTAGTTCTTTAAAATCGTGATGCCATGATTTTTTGAAATACAAACTGTCGCAATCCGGACATAAAATAACGCCCTTCTTCCCGCCTCCAAATTCCTCAACTTCATGCGCGGATTTAGGCAATTTCACGCTATAAGGTTTTCTGAAAATTTTAGACATAATTGTTTATCATTGTTATTATCTCATAAATTAAGGCGGTGGAAAATATCAAAAATAGCAAGACAATTGCCGAAAATCCCATTTTTTTCAAAATTATTGGCGGCTTCTCCGCTATCTTATTGGCCCTTAACCACATTGCGACAATTAAAATTCCTTCAAAAGCGAGAAAAATACCACCGACAAAACTGACTAATACGATAAAATTTTGAAAGCCGGAAAAATATATTGCTAATGGGCCGAGCACAACGATAAAAAATCTCAAAAAGGCAGGGAAACGCAGATCATACAAAAGAACATTTTTTATATGCGACCCGACCACTACGTAAGAACTGAAAATTGCCAATAATCCAAGGAGTCCGACTCCAATCAGCGCTATCGGCGAAATTCTATCTATTAAACCGGTTACGGCATCAGGCGAAACGTTTTGAGATAATATAACAACTCCAACAATGAAAAACGCGTAAACGATTGCCGGCACTGCCGTCCCTAAAATCACCGCTCGTTTAATGGGAACGGCCGATCTTTTCAGATAATCAACTATCGGGGGAATAGCCACGCTTCCGGCAAAAGCGAAAAGAATCGGCGCTAACGGAAACAAAAATCTTTCTAAATTGAATGAGAAATCCATTGTCGCGCTAAAATTTGGAATGGCCAGAAAAAATATTGCCAAAATTATCGCTATAATTCCCCCTGTTATTAAAAATTCTAACAAAGCCATTCGCTTCAACGTCAAAAATATCGCAATTGAACCTATGAACCAAAAAATTAAAAGTTTTTCCAGTCCGCTTCCAAATTCACTGATTAAATTTCCAAAACTTTGCGATAAGACAAGATAAATTGTTAAAACAAACACTGACTCAACAACGGACATCAAAATAGTCAGCCAAAATGCCCAATTTCCTAAATAAATTTTAGCGTATCCAACTAAACGATGTTGTTCTTTCGTGCGAAGAACCACGTCGGAATACATTAAATAAACAAAAATATAAACAAGCGGGATTAAAATTAAATAAAAAATGCCAGTACCTAAGCCGGCGGATTGAAAAATAAACGGCAAAGAAAACATTCCCGCCCCGATTATAGTTCCGGCCAGCAAACCGGCGGCTAAAATTTCTTCTTTACGCATTAATGTCCTTGCCTTCAAAACCTTCTTCTGTTTTAGGATGTGGTCTTATCGGTATTTTTCTAACAACATAGTATTCTACCGCCCATAACATCCAAAGCACCGCCAACGTCAATAAAGTGGCGAAAATAGCGATTGAATAAAGCCTAAAACCAACAGCCATTCCGATTGCCGCGGAAACCCATAAACCGGCTGCCGTAGTAAGGCCCTGTAATCTTGATTCTTTAAAAATAATCAAACCGGCTCCGAGAAAGCCGATTCCCACCACTACTTGAGAAGCGATGCGCGACGGGTCAAAACCGGGAACTCCCCAAAATTCTTTAAAAGCATATTTGGAAATAATAGAAAACAAAGCCGCTCCCAAAGCGACCAAAGCGAAAGTTCTTATACCGGCAGTTTTTCTGGCGATTTCTCGTTCAAAACCGACGAGCGATCCTAAAACAACCGCCAATACCAGCTGCAAAAATATATCCCAAACTTCTTTTGAAAACATTTTATTTTACTTCGTAAATTTCATCCCCCTCCCGCACTTTTTCGTCAACTTTAATGCCAACTTCCTGGCCTTTTTTGGCAGAGCTGATGTCTTTATGGTTATATTGCATTGATTTTATTTTTTGGGAAAAATCTGTTGCGGACCCGCAGAATCTGATTTCTGCTCCAACTTTTACCGCTTTTTTAAATTTAATAATGGCAACCTCAATGCCGCCATAATAATGGGTAACAACTCCGATTGGTTTTTCTTTTTTTGTTTTTGTTTTTGCAGGCATATTTTTGAAAAAAAATTACCGACCTTTTGTTTCATCTATTAATTTAATTAACTTATCCAAAAGTTCTTTCGGATTATCGGAATAAACCACTTTACCCGGGCCGCGATGGGATTTTTCAATAATTTCGCCGATGTAATCCGCGGTACCGCCTGTGCCAGTTAAAACACCCTGCGGCTTTCCGTCTTCAAAAGCGATAGTGAATTCGTTTAATGTGCCCATTCTTCCGCACAAAGTGATTACCGCGTCGGAAGAGCGGGTTAACAATAAATTGCGTCCCGAATAATCAAATCCCGTATAAATAATTAAATCGTGATAATCGGTCGGCAATTTATAAGTTTTAATATGAGCTTCTTCCGAAACAGCGGGCGACAAACCGATGACAATGCCACCTTCTTTTTTAGCCCCCTTAGCCGCCCAATAAGGCGTGCCTGTTGTCGCGCCGGTTACTAAAACCAAATTGCGTTTTGCGATCTCCGCTCCTAAAATTTCCGCTTTTTCCAAAGCGTCAGGCGCGCAATGCCCAGTTTCAGCCGCGCCGGAAACACAAATTTTATATTTCGGCTTGTCCATATCCTTTAAAATTCTTTTCTCGGTTTTGAATCTTTTATGATTTCAAACGCTTCTTCGGCGGTATCAACGATTTTGTAAAGTTTGACGTCTTCCGGATCAATCGCCTTATATTCTTTCAACACCGATTTTTTCAGCCAATTGTCTACTTCACTCCAAAATTCTTTACCAACTAATATCACCGGAATTTTTTCATGGATTTTGTGAGTTTGAATTAAAGTTAATAATTCAAAAACTTCATCGAGTGTTCCATAACCGCCGGGGAAAAATACATACGCCTGTGCGGAATAAGCCAGCATAACCTTTCTTGTAAAAAAATAATGAAAACCTTTCGCTTGGGTTACATAAGGATTAATTCTTTGCTCATGCGGTAGCTGAATATTCAAACCTATGGAATTGCCTTTTCCTTCCGCCGCTCCGCGATTAGCCGCTTCCATAATACCCGGGCCGCCGCCGGTTACTACGGCAAAATTCGCCTTAGCCAGCATTTTTGCCAATTCCCGCGCGACTCCGTACCATTTATCTTTTTCTTCAAAACGAGCCGAACCAAAAAAAGTAACGGTTTTTTTAAAATCCGCGATGAATTGAAAGCCGTCAACGAATTCCGCCATTATTCTGAAAATCCGCCAATGAAAAGATTCCCGCCAGTCCTTTCGTTTAACTTTCTCTATCGGCAATTCTTTAGCCGGAATATTTAGTTCTTCTCCGTCCATACTTGGTTAGTATACTATATTTCTTTTGTTATTGATAAATCTGGAATTTCCGCATCAATCGCAAGTTCGTCTTTTAATTTTTGAGAAAAAACTTTCATTGCCGACTCTTCTCCCTGGACTATAAATACTTTTTTTAACGAATGGCGCATCGGTTTCAGCCATTCTATTAATTGCGGCTGGTCGGCATGAGCGGAATATCCGCCGATAGACACTATTCTGCAATTGACCGCCACTTCTTCTTTGTGAATTCTTACGGTTTTTTCTCCGTCTAAAATTTTTCTGCCCAGCGAACCATATCCTTGGTAGCCGACAATCAATAGCGTGCTTTTCGGATCCGGCAAATATCGTTTTTCATGATGTAAAATCCTGCCAGCCGTTGACATTCCCGAACCGGCGATAATAATTTTGGGCGGAGGAACATCGTTTATTGTTTTTGATTCATCGGTAGTTAAAGTTTTCTTCAAGCCGGGAAAATTGAAAATCGCGTCGCCGGTTTTAATAAGCTCGCGCGCTTCGGAATTAAAATAATTTTCGTATTTTTTATAAACTTCCGTTAATTTTATGGCCAATGGGCTGTCTAAAAAAACGGGGATTTTGGGGATCCGGCCATTCTCCGTAAGCTCATTAAGTTCAAATAAAAGTTCTTGAGTGCGTTCCATCGCGAACGCCGGAATCATCAAAACACCTCCCGCTCTTACTGCGTCTTCTATAATATTTTCCAGTAATTCTTTGCGTTTCGGACGGTCTTCGTGAACGCGATCGCCGTAAGTTGATTCGATGAGGCAATAATCAATACCGTCGGGTATTTCTTCGCGCGATCCTATTATAGGCGTCGGAGAATTGCCTAAATCTCCGGAAAAAATAATTTTTTTTCCTTCAGATTCAATTTTTATGGAACTGGATCCTAAAATATGGCCTGCGTTATAAAAAGTTATTTTAAACTTTTCTAAATTAATCGGCGCGTGATATTCAACTCCCTCCCATCGCGCCATTAATTCTTCGATTTCTCTCACGCCATAAAGAGGGGGAACACCCAAATGCTCCGCATCTTCCATTAAAATATGTTCCGAATCCAATAAAAGAAGCTCCGCGAAATCTTTCGTTGGCGGAGTGGAATAAACCTTTCCCTTGAATCCGCTTTTTACCAATTTAGGCAAAAGGCCGGTATGGTCAACATGGGCATGAGTGATAAAAACAGCGGAAATTTCTTTTGGGTCATAAGGAAATACTTCAAAATTAAGCTTTTCGCAAAATTTATTTCCTTGATGCAATCCGCAATCAATAAGAATTTTTTGGCCGCCGGATTCTAACAAATAGTTCGCGCCCGTTACCATTTTCGCGCCGCCATAAAATGTAAGTTTCATTAATTAAAGTATACCAAATTTATCCCTTAATCCCGATGATTGCATTTCGCTAGCAATTCTTCCACCGTTTTTCTTTCATTCCATGGTATCTTTTTATTTTTTGCTCCCCGAATCCAATCTTCGGTGCCCTTGCCGGTTATAATGACTGTGTCTCCCTTTCTGGCCAGCAATATGGCCTTGCCGATTGCTTCTCTCCTGTCTAAAATCCTAAAATAATTTTTATTCTGATGTTTTGAAAAACCGCTTTCAATTTGATCTAAAATCCCCATCGGGTCTTCATCAAACGGATCTTCGTCGGTAAGAACGATTTTTTTACAATACTTTTCCGCAACCCTGCCCAAAACCGGCCTCTTCCACCTGTCTCTTCCTCCGCCGGCCGCTCCTAAAACGCAAATTAATTTTTTATTAGATGTTCTCGTTAAAAGAGTTTGATAAACTTTTTCCAGCGAATCCGGCGTATGAGCGTAATCAATCACAACCGCGAACGGTTTTTCCTGGACATAATCCATTCTTCCGGGAACGCC
>ERZ1292623.5225-Hain-H51-01um-R1-5225-length-10416-cov-19_pt1 | contig 10416 bp, 17 predicted proteins | sample MGYA00564398_ERZ1292623 | MGnify/ENA primary metagenome ERZ1292623 (study PRJEB36523, sample SAMEA6512633) | groundwater metagenome | collected 2019-01-07 | study: AquaDiva: Metagenomics assemblies of 32 groundwater samples
GTAATGTCTTCGACGTGCATTGCTGGTGGCCCGGAAGCGCGGGTCTCAGAAGGATCAGGGACTGAGCACCCTTTGATACTCAGCGGAAGTGTTTGGTAACGTCAGCCCATCAAGTCTCAGAAGGATCAGGGACTGAGCACCCTTTGATACGGCCATCCTATCAATCTCGCCACCATGGCTGGATTACAACTCAGTTTGCGAGCACCTCCCCCTCGCAGCATCTGGTTGAGACGCTTTCCATGGTGAAGGCTCAGCGAAAGCCTAGCGAATTCAGGCACTTGCCTCACGCGAGCGCCTCCTGGGATTCCGGCATCACGCCACCGCTCGCGCCTAATTCTAACAGATTCCGAGACGCTCTTGCGTCCTGATCGATTAACAATCCACAACTAGGACATGTGACGAACAGGTTCGTGGCATCGAAGGCTACGATGGCATGGCAGACGTGGCAGCGCTGGGTCGTATAGGCCGCATTGACGGCCACCACCTCCGAAATGCTTTCTCGGACATACTGCAAGAGTCGTCCCACGGCCGCGATGCGAGCATGCTCGCGCAACGCGCCGCTGGTCGTCTCCTCCTCGGGAGCCTGGCGGCGTTGCAGCTTCCGCCAATTCGTGTCTTCGATGAAGGCCCGCCGATACCGCCGCCGCAGCATGGCGGCAAACTGGCGGAATTGATCGTCGCGCCACCGTACCGCCTTGAGCCGCTGGCTGGCGATCCAGCTCGCGAGGTGGCGGTCTTGCCGAGCCCATGCGTCCAAGGTCGGAAGGATCGTGCCATCCTCGGGGAAGCGTTGACCCTGCCAGGTTTCCTGGACCGCCACCAACCGAGCGGCGCTCCGCCAATGACTCAGAGAGGCCAATCGTTCCCGCAGCCAATCTGGCGATTCGTGGCCATCCAACCACAAGCCTAATTCCACCCGCATGGCATCGAAGTTCGTGTCGCGGATCGATTGCAATGATTCTGCCTTCGCCCATCGCGTGACGTCTGTCATCGGGAGCACCAATTGTCCCTCGGCGCCGTCCGAACCAACCCAATACGCCACGCGTAGTCCCTCCGCGACCAAGCGCCAGCCCACGTCGATCCCGACGGCGCCGTCGATTGCGGCATCTTCCGGGTCGAATCCACCTGCCGCGCTGACGACGAAGAGGACCGACCATTCCTCCCGCCAAGCGGGGACGATGCGCCGTTGCAGGTAGACCCACTTGATGTGGCAATCTGGCGGAAGTGGGCGATGCATCGTGAACGGCACGACGGTCCAGAGGGGATCCCGCCCGATGGACCCGATCCGCAACCATATACGCGTGTGCTTCTTCGCGCGACTTCGCCCCTCCCAGGCATCATCCGCCAGATGCTCGATGCGCAGGCGCGTGTCCGTGCCCGCGAACGCCTCGTCTGCTGTCATTCCGCCCTGGAGTTGTACGGCCAGCTTGCCATTGCCAGTCCACCGCTGGAAGCGCGGCGGTGGCCCACGCCTGGCTGCCTGCATGCCCTGTTCTATACAGAGATAGCTACCCCACCAGACCCCGCAATTGGCGCGCAATCGCCGTTGACGTTCAGCCGCTTCGAGGTTGATGGCCTCCAGTGCCGCCTGCACCGTCGGATCCTCTCGGGCAGTATGCTGGCACACGCGCAGTGCCATGCGGACCTCGCGTTCCTCCTGGCGCCATTGTTGTAACTGTGTGCGTTCTGCGTCGCTTCCCATCTTGCGTTTTGCTGCTGCGTTGCGTTGGGAGATCGATTGACGCAGCGTGCCGATCTGGTCGGCCAAGTTGGCCAATTGGCCCTCTAACAGGGCTTGCGCTTCATCGCCAGCCTTGGTGGCCTCGGCGACTCGATCTCGCCGCCATCGCTCCAGTTCGACCAGCGTGTTGCGGTAGCGGTGCGCGGCTTGGAGTTGGGCCAAGACGTATGGACGCTGGGTGATGGGCGGCTTGGCACCGTAAGCGAAGATTCTGGAGGGTAAGGCATCGTGACCGAACATGAGGTTCCTCCTTCAGGGTTGATTACTAATCTTCACTGCGTCTCAGAATATGTCGAGTCTGAGCACTCTTGGCTATCCTGGCATCCGAAGCAGAAACTCACTTGCGAGGTGGGTCTCAGAATGCGCTGAGTCTGAGCACCCTTGGTTTACAGGAGGGACCGATGGCTGCATCTCAGAAGGTTCATGGTCTGAGCACCCTTTGCTAGCCGACCCACGAAGTGCTTGAGGACATCGTCGACATCACGTCTCAGAAGAGCTAGGGGCTGAGCACCCATTGCGACTCGGCGGAGTTTCCAATCTACAAGCTAGTTCAGAGTCATCTCAGAAGGATCAGGATCTGAGCATCCTTTGTTACGTTGGCCGAGACTTTCCCGACGAGGAGCGCCCGTCTCAGATATGTTAGGATCTGAGCATCCGTTTTGATTCCTAATCTTCACCCAAAGGTTCGAATTTGTCGTCGGGGTCCCACTCCCCCAGTTGCATATAAGGCCCTTGGCTCTGGCGGTAATGCAGGATTCCACCGCTCTCAGAGCGCCAGCGCCCACCCAAGTTTTCCCGCTGCCACCTGGCCATCCGGTGCATCTCCCGCTCAGTCCGGCAAACCTCGCGGCGGATCACCACATTCCGAGCATCATAAATCCGTACCACCCAGCTCATAGCACATGCTCCCCCTCGTCTGTCGCCAGCAGGTCCTGGCGCAACTCCTTGAACCTCCCCATGGCTGAAGCCAGGGGATTCCTGACGACGCCTCGAGACGTCTCTCGTGGGCCATTCCGGCCCCAGAAACATGTATGTCTAGCCATCACACCCATGGCACATAATGTCTCCTTCCCTACGGCCTTCCCTCGCCGGTGCCCGGAGGCACGTGCGGGTCAGTTGCCGGTGTTGTTGAAACGGCTCTCGCCCTCTCGGGCGACGACCGCTTGACCCCAGGACCAAAGGCCGGGGGTTGCGCGGTCGTTGTGCTCAGCATCTCCCTGCCTTACCGAATTTGCTGTGTAGGCACGGCACTGACGGGTATCGCATACGTCTCCACGGCTACGGTCCCTCATATCCTAGCGGGAGCTGAGTCTCTCGCGCTATGCGATCACGCTTGCTCGAATTACACGATGCATGGGCAGATTGAACGTTTTCAAGCGAATCGGCTCCGCCCTTGTTAATGGGAATGATATGATCAAGAGTGCGTTTATCTTCCTTCTTATAGCGTTGACCGCATATCCCACAATGTGTGGCATCGTTGATAATCTTCATGATATCGTAAGCTAATCCGAGACCAATACCCGTCCCAGCCTCACGCGCTCGGCGCTTATGGGAGGATGCACGACCTTGTGCCCTGATCTTCTCAGGATTTATCTTGCGTCGCGCCCGTTGGTTCGCACTGATCCTATCTCGATCATGCTGAAGGTTAGCAGTGTAGTGCGCTCGATGATATGCCAAGACATGCTCATGATTGGCCGCATACCGTGCCCGATGTTGCGCACGGACTTTCTCACGATGTGCCACAACCCATGCACAATGACTTAGCCGTTGACATGCTTGGCATGATCCGTCTGGCCTTTTCCCGAGCACATCTTTGTCATGCCCGCGCTTGCAGTATTGTTGTGGGCGTTTCATGATAGATGACCAATGCCTCCGCCAACTACTGTAGAAGAAAGCGGATACATCTCTATTAATAAACGTTTGCGGTAAAGCTCGTCCGGACAAAGCTTCGTGGCGCGCAAGTTCGCAACCTGGATCAGCGTCTCCATCGCACAAATCGTCCGCCCTTGCCTGCCGATCAGCCGGTCCATGTCGTCGCCGTGGCAGTCGATCTCGAACACCAAGGTATTGCGCCCGGCGACGGTCGTCACGGACACTTGGGACGTGTGGATGGCGATGGAATGGAGGATCTCGACGATGATCTGGGAGAGAGTATCTTGCACAGACATGCGTTACCTCCTGTAGGGTCGTTCCGGCATGCGTGGGCGAACGGAAAGGCGCGGTTGTTGAATGACGACAGAATCAAACCGTTGTAAAAGTTCATTCCAGCGTGATCGAATGATCGATCCGTCACTGCATTCAGTTCGTAAAACCAGAAGAAGATTGTCATACCTGGTGACGCATGTCGGCAACGGACCGGAGAATGCTAGCGCAAACAAAAATACAGCCACGATCATGGAATTCTCCCAATCGCTAATGGTAACTGCGCGTGTTGAGCAACGTTGGCATATTTCCTGCTATTGCAGCGCGCATGAGATGATTGAACATTCTCTAGTGAACGGGCTCTGCATCATACGTAATATCAATCTCAATGCGCGGACCAAGATGTCGTCTTGTCGCGTCTTGCCGTGGCTCGGCAAAACTGACCCAGCGAGGAGAATCATCTACGAGATATCCTGCCGTGACCAACGCTATAAGAGGAGAGCACTATCCCAAGCTTTTCTCGCTTCCGTATGCTTGCATTCCCATCCAGGAATGATGAGGCATATCCCTTTTCGTTCAGCATCTTTAAACCAATGTCCATCAATGAGAATAACCTTCACATCTGGGTAGTATTTCGCCATGCGCTTGAGTTTGGTTTGCGATTTCTGGTCCATCCACCCTTTGACCTCATGGTATTCCTTCGCAATAGGCAACCAAAAATCCGGGGTATAACTTCGGCTGCCGCGCTTGATCTTCTCAAACCAAAAAGTGCGGGCTTCATATTCCCATTGAATGTGTTGGAAATTTAAGAATCTAGCATAATTAGCTTCATACGAACTTCTGAAATATTGATTACCTAAGTCGACACGCCGACCACCATGACTGCGGGAATAGACACTGGAAGGATGTTCCCTCAATAGCTCCGACATTCTTTGACTAGATGCCATGCGCGCTCTCCTCGTCTTGCTATAAGATCCCCCGGTGCTCTTCTTTCCAGCTTCAGATAATTTTCTTCTCGTTTCGACAGAGTGCTTGTGCCCGGCGAATCCGCGAGGATGCCCATTTTTGGCCAGGCGATCTTTGGCTAATTGACTTCTATATTCATGCCATTGCTTTGGCGTCCAACTCTGTCTTATCATCTTCTCAATGATTCGTAGACTCCTAAAGCCAGCCTTACGAAAATAGGAGGTCTTCAAGCCAAGGGATTTTGCTTTCTTCACAATATTACCAGGACTGCGTCCAATTTTTCCAGCAAATGCCTTTAGCCATCCTCCGCGCTCTCCCGTATGACGAGTATAGAGTCGAATAAGTTCGGCAACCTCCTCTTGTGTCCATTTCTGATTCCAGCGTCTCCTGGGAGAAAGACCAAGGATTGAGATCCGGTGTCTAAGAGCATTCTCAGTACATCCAGGGAAAAATTGCACCAATTCCGCGTGTGTGAAGAATGGCCGCTTTTCCCGCAGAAGCGCATCTTCTGCCTGAGTCCAGCTCTGTGATCGAGGCTTCATTGATTCATCCTTGCCGTAGGCCGTAGCGCAGCCAATAGGATGGCGCTTGGCGGTTCATGCGTGGGAGTTTCCCGACGTAGACGAGATGATACATCATCGCCTCCCCACATGCCCGACGTGAAACGTTCCGCAAAAGCTACACCGGTACGCCCTTTCGGATTGGTGCCACGGTTGCCATGCATGACGCGCTGGCATGCGGCATTGGCTTCTGCCTCGTTGGCATACGCATGCTTGCGCAAGCATCCCCGGACGAGCCATGCGATCATGGGCATTCCTCCTCGAACATGTCGAGCTGTTCTCGCTTTCGACCCGTATGCAGATCGGTCATGCGATTGCCGTCGATCAGCGTCGCCTCATCGCACGTGAAGGCCAACGCAAGGAGCGTGAGGTACCAGTCTGCGGTGACGTACCACGTGCGCGCGTCCTCATCCCAAGATCTCTCCATCCATGGAATTTGCCGCTTCAGGTCCTCGACCAAATCGGAGCGGAAACCAAAGCGGAACGCATAGGCATAGATGGCGATAAAGCTGCCTTGGTTCACGATTCTCGGAGGAACAAGTCGCTTGATTTCAGCCCAGCTCTTCACCCTTATCTCCCGTGAGAGTCTCGCCGCCAGTCCATTTCTGAACCAGCGACGAGTCCGGTTTGGCTTGGATTCCTACCTCCTAGATTGTCATGAGCGCCTTGTCAGCGCATCATACCTCCTCTCTGGCCGCACCATCGGCTGAGGGCGGCCTTCTGCAGCTTTAATCGTCTATATCGGCAAATTGAACAGAATTGAATCGAATACCTGGAAATTCTTTCAAATAGATATCGGTATTATAATCGTACACTTCTGTTTGCTCGATGGTATAGATGCTGCCTACCGTGAGATGCTTCTGGCTTGTCTCCCGATCGAATTCATGTCCATTCTCGGGAAATCGATAAATCACTAGCGTGCCCTCCGTGCTATCGAGCCGCATAGTGACCCCGAAACCGAAGTGTCGTTCAATCGCTTGACGCTGCTCCTCATTCATTTTGTCATGCCTCCCTCAGTGCTCGCCCGCTGGCCGGATCGCACACCACCCAACCACAAAACCCAGCATCCCATGCCCACCGCTCGCGCGGCAGCTGGCGAACCTTATGCGGGAAACTGCCGCACTTTCAGATCGTCTGGAAATTCAGAGATATCCCCGCCCTTGGGATCATCCAGCAGAATCGGCACGGTCCCCTGTGGTGCACGTTTATGCAGACGGGCATTCAACAAAAGCGCTCGGGGTAATGCGCGCCATTCGCTCTCATCCATAACCGGGACACTACCCCATTGCTTCACAAACGCCTTGACTCCAGCTGCTTGGCACTGCAGGACGATGCTGCGAATCCAGGACAGATTGCAGGGCCTGGAGTTGGAGCCACTTTCACCCCCGATGATTATGAGATCAATCGACGCTCGCCTCGCACGATCTTCGACACTTCCTGAAACGAGATACCGTAGTCTGCTGCTATCGCTTTTAGCTTCTCTCCGTTTGCTCGCTTCTTCAGAATTACTGGGATTTCCTTTGATGGTACCTTTACCATCGAGTTCTTCTCTCCGTCCTGATTGCAAGCGTGCCCCACCTTCAATATGCGAGTAGCGTGGATCTGTTGCTCTGAATACGTTGCCAGAACGAGATTGTCTGGATGATTGTCCTTCTTCGTCCCGTTCTCGTGATTGACTGTCAGATCCTCCGGAATATACCCCTTGAAATGGCGATAAACTAGACGGTGCGCCAGGGCATAAACACGTTCCTTGTCTATCATTATGCGAACTTGGTAATATTCTCCGCTGTCGTGTTCCGCCCGAATCGGCTTGCATGGGCGACTGACAGCCTGCTGCTTCCAGCGATCCCATCCCCGCTTCCGTATTCGCCAAATCGTTCCGTCTTCCAGGATCTGAAGATCTCCGCTCAGGACCGCTTGATAGACAAACTCCTCGTTCTGTTTGGATCGCATTGGGAAAGTATCTCCTAAAATCGATGGGACCGAGTAATGGCTCTGCGGAAATAAATCGTACAGCCGCTGGAATCTTAAGCAATTCGTCTACGCGCCAGAGATAGTCGGGGGATTCAACGCTCACTCCCCACCAGGTATTCTTCGGAGGCCATCCTTGCTGAGAAGCCAAGCGCTCCCGCCCCAGGGTTAACGGGAATTTCCTGGCCAGCATGGGCGACTCGTCCGTCGCCGTATATACAGCCGCGAGACAATCTACCAGCGTGTATGTCTCAACGAACGTACGCATTTCATAGGCACGCTTCGTCAAGAATTGGTACGTCTTCCATGAGGTCAATGCTGCGGTCCCGATGATGGCCAACTTGAATGAATCTGGAATCGCCGGATGGAAGAGGTCGGTCATGTCCGCGACGAAGCATTTGCCCGGGGCCTTATGCCGGAACCACGCGGCCAGTTCCTTGACATTTAGCCGCCATTCGACTTCGTCCTCGTACTTCTTGGCAAATGGGAAGCCAGTGCCCAAGCGCTTGTTGATGGTCTCGGCATAACACGCCTTACACCCATCTGAAACCTTAGTGCAAGCCCATCCTCGTTTACCGTCATTTTTCCTGACAACATAGATTGGATTTGAAGAATAGTCGCTCCATTCTATTGATGTTTTTTGCATCTATTTCTCCTTAATCGCCCATAGACCTCGAGCAATATTCACAGTTGGATTCTGCCGACCCCGTTCCTGTATCCGATGTAGCTTACGATGGGCAAACCGCGATTCAGCTACGATAAGATTGTCAGGATCGTTATTACTTGGATTTTCATCATCATGATGAACTTCTTCGTATGGCAACAAAGGACGGCCTAGTTTTGCCTCGGCCACAAGGATGTGTTCATAGACATATCCCCTGACATCTGCTCGGTGATGTTCAGGCTTTTTGATCAGGACATAGCCCCGTGGATCGACGGTTCTCCCACCCTTCCATGACGGATTCTGTTCAGCTCTCAACCCGACCCGTTTAACCATGATCATTCTCCCGCTTCCGCTTTCAAATAATCGATCATTGCATCTGCCTCCAGACTTCACGTGCGATCGATTCAGGCACCTTCCAGATGCCAAAAGCTCCTCGGCACACGATCGCCTTATGGAAATAGATGGAATGGGAAAACGGCCATGCCCACCGCCCCGGCTCGTAATTCCCGAGCAAGCGTTCCTGTTCTTCGATACGAGAAATGACCTGGATAGTCGGTTCTGCCTTCTTCAAAAAGGCTACTCCGACGATATATCCCAATGGCAATTCATCGGCGCTCGATTTCCCCGTCAACGTGAGCGCTTTGCGCCAGGGATCGCGCAAGCACAAGACGCGAGCCTCTGGCGGAAAGCGTCTCGCGGTATGAATCGCCAACCACTGATTTTCTGCGGCTCGAGAGGGACGCCATGATCGCGTTTCCCATGCTTTCACACCGAGCGCGACGAGCGTCCCCCAGGGTTCAGTCATGCTCAGTGCCGCAAGCATCATCAAACCTCCTTTTTGGAGACCCCTAGCGTTCAGCCATGGAGAGGAGCCGCGTATCTTGTGGAAAGGAAGGGGCTCCGAAGAGCCCCCCCATGCCCGTAAGGGCCTTGTGACGCACCTCTTGCGAGGCGTCTCCTCTCGACAATGTTATCCGAAGGTTTCACGTCAAGAGCACGGCGTCGAACCCCGTCTCGCTATTTAACCCTTGACCGTAGAGCAGTGGATTGAGGAGGCGTCCACTGGTACCTATTTCTCCGGTAACGTAGCCCGATGAGCCCTTGGGGCTCCTGGCTGAGTCTGGTCAGGTTCGGGCTTGCTCCGACTGCGCACGCGAATGTGGCCTGCAAGCCCCCGGATGTATCCGTGGGGTACCTGACGCTGATGGCGACAAGCATGCGCTCCTTTCTCCTTAATTCAGAGTCCCCTGCTCCGGCGTGCTTGCCGGGCGAGAGCGCCTGGGCCGCTGCCGGTCGAGGCTCTGGCGGCAGGTTTGGTAGACCGCTTGGGAGAGGCGATATCGAGGGGTATCCACAGGGGATTCAGGATCGCGGTATGCCTGCAGGATCTGCTGGATGTCCTGCAGCGTGCGGGCGCCTGCGCCTTGCGCATCGTCCAGCAATTCCTGGACTTGCTGCGCCGTGGCGAACTCCCCTGAGGGTGACTCCGCTTGGGTCGTCTCATTTAGCTCGGATGCTGGCGATGACTCCGCCGGCGTGGTCGGCTGATCGGTCGATGGGTGGATTTCTCCTGTTGCGGGAGCAGGATCAGGGGTAGTCGGCTGCGCCAGCTTTTCCGCCATGCGCTCGGCTTGGGAAGTCTTCGGAGCCTGCGCCTCGGCAGGCGGGAAGAGGCTTGCCGCAGCCTCCTGCCCCGTCTGGATCGCCTTTAGATCGCCGCGCAACCGGACGAGGTCGTCTATGGTCAACGCCGTCACCGCTGCGTAGTCAAACTTTGCCAATACGCTGGCCTCGCTGATACCTTGCTTCTTGAGTTCGCCCATGGCGAGATTTCTTGCGGCTTCGATGCTGTGCCGCTTGATGTAGCCCTCGATCTTGTCGCGGACTCCAGCCTTGGCAGCTTCGATGCCCTGATCGATCAGCCATGCCGGTAGCGCGTTCAAGACCACGTTCCGCGTCGCCTTGGAGGCACCGATCTGGAAGCGCACGTCGGCCTTCCGCTCCTCGTCCATCTCTCCGTAGACGACCCATTTCTTCGACTGCCGAAACGGGCGACTCAGCGTGAATCCCGTCTCCAAGTCAATGAAGATGGCGACGAAGATGTAGCTCGTCAGCGTCTCCTGCACCGGCTGCTGGTCCACGGCGCAGTTGCCGTAGCAGCGAGCCGCCGCCAACGCCAGATCGACCGACGGGCCTTCGATGTGGTTCTTGCCCGTTCCCCAAGCATAAAAAGCCGCCTCTCCCATGAGCGAACATTCCTCGATGAATCGTCGCAGAACCAACTTCAGGCTGCGGGGCTGCTGCGGCATGATAGCCGTCACGTATCCGCCCATCCGGACTTGCTGTGCCGGGAGCATGTCCCTCGGCATCAG
>ERZ1292623.5226-Hain-H51-01um-R1-5226-length-10416-cov-4_pt1 | contig 10416 bp, 8 predicted proteins | sample MGYA00564398_ERZ1292623 | MGnify/ENA primary metagenome ERZ1292623 (study PRJEB36523, sample SAMEA6512633) | groundwater metagenome | collected 2019-01-07 | study: AquaDiva: Metagenomics assemblies of 32 groundwater samples
AATTTTATGGCCAAGTCAGTTACTAGTAGAGATTTGCGACCTTCTGAATTGACGCTCAAGGATTTTGCGGGGATCCCGTACAATCCTTCTAACGAGATTAATGAATATCTTCAGCGTTTGAAATCAAAGTTTGAAGAAGCCAGACGCATGCGCGAAAAGCCGTATTCATTTCTTGGAGATCGGTCGGCGGAGCAGTATTGGCGGGATTCGGAGAATCGGTGGCTTGGGAATTTGCCGACGTCGCGGAAAAAGCCATGGCAGTCGCGCGTGGTCAAACCCGTAACGCGAAACAGGTGCATTGGAATCATTGCTCATCTTCTGAGCGCGCTCATCGAGCCGCAGTTTTTTGCGCGCAAAAACGGGGTCAATTCGACTGTGCTCGCACAGTCGTTGTCGGATCTTGGTGAGATTGCCAAAGATTTGGATCGCTACACGCTCAAGTATTTGCTAACTCTCGTGGACGCGGTTACGTACGGGACGGCGTACATTCAAAAAGATTACGTCCGCAGAAAGCGCACGGTAAAGGACATCATCAAATGGGATCCGATCACGGGAGAAACGCAGTACACGCCGAGGGAAATCACGGATTTTGATGGATTTTTGTCGTCGGTCATTTCACCGTTTGAGGTGTACTTGGGGGACTTTTTTACGTTTGAGATGGACAAGCAGCCCTATCTGTTCAGGCGCACGGTTGTGCCCTATTCGATAGCAAAAGGAGAGTTTGGAAACTATCCCGATTGGAAGTACATCATGCCGGGGAACTACGAGAACCGCGAGGATCAGGACTCGAAGTTTTCACGGCCGTTCAACTCGGCAGATGTTACGTCAACTGACGTGGAGATTTTGCGCTATCAGTGCACGGCCGATGACGAGATTGCTGTGGTTATCAATGGCGTTCTGATGACGCCGATTGGAAGCCCGATCCCCTACACACACAAGGATTACAATTTGGTGAAGGTGGTATTTGAACCAATCTCTCCGCGCTGCGCGATTGGTAAGAGCGCGCCAGATCGTTTGATGGGTGAGCAGGACGTGATTGATACACTCTATCGCATGATTATCGACAAGACGTACCTTTCGCTCTTCCCGCCGTTGTTGTCTTTGGGGCGTGAGAAAATCACTTCGAGCATCATTGAGCCAGGTCTTGTCACACCGGCGGATACAGAGTCCGACGTGCGCGTTCCCACAGGTGTTGCAAACGGGGTGGGAAATGAGGTGAACATCCTGTCGTTCATTGAGAAAAGCATGGATCAATCTTCGATTGATCGCGAACAACTTGGTGTCTCCGCCACTGGCGAGCGTTCCGCCACGCAGGTGTTGGAAGCGCGTGCTGGGGCTCAGAAGGTTCTCGGGCTGTTTGCTTACATGATTTCGTTCATGCTTGAAGACGCGGGACGGCTCGATGCGCAGAACTATCTGCAATTTTGGTCGTACCTCACGGACAAGTTCTTTGAGGCAACGGATCGGACTTTGCGGAATGGATCCACTGGCTCGCGCATCATCAAGTTTGCGTACAAAAAATTTCACCCATCGTCTCGGGAGATCCTTCAGATGGAGACGGCCTCGCGAAAGAAGGGGAAAAATGTTGAGTTTATATACTTGGATCCAGACGAGATCCGTGCGTTTGAGATCTCCGTGCGGGTGAAAGCGAACCCAACAGAGCGGCTCAACCCGGCTATGGAAAAGGCACTTGGCATCGAGTTCTATGACAAGTTTATTAGCAATCCGTTCATGGAGCCTGAGAAGTTGACGCGCGAGACAGTGCGCCTTTTCAAGCGAAACCCCGATGACGTGATGAAAACAGCAGCGCAACAACAGGTAGGTGCAGCTCCTCAACTTGGCGCACCTGAGGGTGCACAAGGTTCTGGCGGACCTCCCGGTGCGGCGCCATTTTCCGTCCCTCCTTCCGGGAATCTGACTCAACAGTTGCAAGGTATGCTCCAACCAAAACTCAAATCTCTTGTGACAGAACGATAATGTGCTATGCTAAAGCTGAAGGAAAAGTTACGTCGTCGCTTTCTTCACTGGGTGTTGCGTGATTTGTACTATGGAGTCATTGATGAAGATTTCATCGATGTCGGGAAAATGAGCGAAGCGGAACTTTCCATTTATGCAAAACGCGCGCGCGCAGTTCTGAAAGCAAAACCATTTTTGGCAGAGCTTGGACGCATCCGGCATGTGCAAGAAAGGGAATTGTTTGAGAAAGCGCGAACGCCTGAAGATCTCATCTTTGGGAAAGGGGTACTCCATGCAATCCGGCTCATTCTTGATAGATTTGAAGCGCTTGCCGCCATGGCAGAAGTTGAAGATTTGAAAGAAGGAATGTACGACGGACAACTCTATTGAAAATTAAATCGCCGCTTTTTGCGGCCCGCCTCCAGTTACGTGAACTGGGACACCAAAAAACGAAAGGCGGTCATGTCTCATACCGCGGGAGTCACCCGCGTAAAACAATAGACGATATATGAGCAACGAAAGTGACGATGCGAAGAAAACTCAGGAAGAAGAGGCAGTAGCCGCTGCGGCCTCACAAGCCAGCAAAGAGCTTGAAGAAGCGCACGCAGAAACGGCGCGGGAAAAAGTTCGAGCTGACGGAGCTGTGGAAGTGGCCGAGAGCATGAAAAGAGCGCTCGAGGTCGAACGCGAAAAATCGAAAAAGAAGTCAGTAAAAGCAAGTGAAGAGGACGGGTCTGCTCCGGCACCTAGTGCATCAGCAAATTCCGTCGTAGACATTGTTGATGCAAAACTCAACGAGTTTAAGAAAACACTTGCCATCCAAGAACGTGATCGAATCCTGAAAAGCCTTACTCTTGATGAGAAGGAACAACAGGCTATTCTCGATCACTACGACAAACGTCTCATCCCGAGTGGGTTTGATTCGCTCTCTATTGAAAAGGATTTGCGAATCGCCCGCGCGGCTGTGCACGTAGATCACTTGGATTTCAAACCAGATACCTCCGGTTCGGCGAACGCGGCTGGCGCTATGAGCGGCGGCAGCGGTAAACCTGCTGGGGCAACGGGTCAGGTTACTGACAAACATCGAGAGATCGCTTCTATGGTTGGAATGGATCCTGATAAATACGCAAAGTATTCAGGTGTCCTCGAAGGTTTAACTAACAAATAAAAGGTCATTACCTATGGCTTTCAAATTCAAGAAGTCACTGAGTGGAAACTCAGCGCCAGTTTTGGTGCGCGTGATTATTGACAACTCGGATGTCATCCAGCTTGGTGATGCCGTCAAGGTTTACAACGCGGGAAATGCGGAGGTTGCTGCTACTGGAAATCCTCTCGCTGGGTTTGTCCATGCCGTTGTCGATAAGAATGGTTTGCAACCAGCGCCTGATTCTGGGACGACAGACACCTGGACTGTTGAAGCAGATAACGAAACGGATAAGGAACTTGCTGTGCTCATTGATTTGAGCCTTGACTCCATCTATTCGGGAGATGTTGATGGAACGATTGGAACGACAGGGACAAGCAATAAGATGGGTTGTTCTCTTGATCTTACGGATGAGAACTCTATTGCTGAAACTTCAGCAACTCGTATAATCTCAGCTCAACTCTATGGTTGGGGAACGGATCCTGATGACTCGGGTAACCTCTTGGTTTCGATCAAGGAATCAGAGCGTACTGGTCTGCTTGTCTACTAATTCATAATCTCCAAAATTGACATTTTATGTCTATTCAAACAGTCAGCTCTCTTGGAGATTTGGCTAAGGGTGTAGACGCACGCTTTCTTGAAGTTTTCGATGAAAACGAAAGTGCTTACATTTCGCGCCTGAAGTCTATCTTCAAAGTGAAGTCGTCAGACAAAGCTCGTGAACAAACCAAATTGAAGGCAGGTCTTGGTCTTCTACAAAAGAAAACAGAAGGTGACGTTGTGCCACGTACCAACCAACAGTTTGCTTACCAGACTGAATTCATTCCAGACACGTACGCCAAGGGCGTAACGGTCACGATGGAAGAACTTCAGGATCGTGATTGGACAGATAAACTTGATGAGTTTAAGGATCTTACTCTTTCTTCTCGCCTCTCAGAAGAGAAAGCAATGGCCCAGGTTTTGAATGGCGCTTTTGCTACAACCGTTGCGGTGAATGGATTCGACATCTCTTTTTTGAATGATGCCGTCCCGATGTGTTCGACAGTCCATCCTCGCTATGATGGTGGATCGTCCCAGAGCAATGCGTCTTCCACGGGTATCACTTTGGATGACGATAACTTGGAAACAGCACGTTTGGCGGTTATCAACCAGCTTACTGATGATGGAACCCCCGTGTCGATCATGGATCGTTTCATGCTTGTCGTGCCACCTGCTCTTGAAAAGACGGCACAACAGATCACTGGTTCCGAACTCGTGATTGATACCGCAAACAACAACGTCAACATCTACAAAGGAAAAATTGATGTGATGAGTGTGAACTGGCTTGGTGCTGCTCATGGCGGTTCAGATCTTGCTTGGTTCTTGATCGTACCTGGTCAGTCAAAACTTATGTTCATTGATCGTCTTTCTCCAACATTCGATATGAATGTGGATGGAAACACCAAAGATCGTAGCTACGACGTGCTCGCACGTTGGAGTGTTGGTTACAGTGACTGGCGTTATACATGGGGATCAAAAGGTGATGGGGTTGCTTACAGTTCTTAATTAAACTACTTACTTAAACTTCACTATGGGACTCACTAATTTCCCTAACGGTATTTCTGTTCAGGGGGTACAGGTGGCGCCTGGTGGCGGTGGTAGTGGCGCTGGTTCTGGTCAGTCTCTTCCAGCAACAACTGGTAAATACTTCTACGTCGATTCAGTCGCTGGAAGCAATGCCAATTCTGGAACAGGTCCAACCAAACCATTAGCTACTATTACCGCTGCTGTAGCGAAGTGTCGTGCAAACAAGGGCGATGTCATCGTCGTGATGACAAACCATGCTGAAACGATCACTGCCGCTGCTGGTATCGTCCTGAATAAAGCTGGCATCACTGTTGTTGGCCTCGGACAGGGCGACAACAAACCAGCCATCACATTTACAACAGCCGTTGGGGCTGACGTTGATGTTACCGCCGCAGACATCACAATAGATAACCTTCGTTTTGTTTGTAACATTGCAAGCCAAACTGCCATGCTTGATGTGGACAGCACGAGTGTTCGGATCAAGAATTGTGACTTCATGGAAGGAACTGCGACAGGTCTCACCATGATTGACATCAATGGTGGCGCTGCCAATGCTTGTGATGATGCGATCATTGAAAATTGTCTCTTCCTTTCAACGACAGCAGGCAACCAAGCTCGTGCTATTGAACTGGGAGAAGTTGCTGATGATGTTATCATCCGAAACAACACCATTATTGGAGACTGGGATCACGCAGGTATTCACAACCCAACAGCGAAGATTCTCACAAATCTTCAAATCACAGGGAACATTGTTCACAACCGTCAGACAGGTCAGCACGCGATTGAGCTTGTTTCGGCTTGTACCGGTTCCTGTGCTTACAACGTCTTCTACGCTGACACGTATGCAGCGACACTTGACCCTGGTTCGCTCATGTGTGTCTTTAACCGATCGGTGAACGGTATTGATGCGGGGTCTATTGAGATTCCAGCTTCTGCTGATAACGCGGATAACTACATTGGTTTCAACAATGCTGATAACGGAATTTCGACAAGCCTTGTTGTTGCGAACCGCGATGGTTCTGTCCTTGAACGCGTAGAGTTCTTGATGGATGAGCAATCCGGTACAGCAGGTATCGTTACCTTCCCTGCAGGAGCCCAAGCAGCTAACGCCGTTTCTATGGCGGAGGTCTTGCGCTATGCGCAGGAGGCAGTCCGCAATGGTACTGGTTTGGCTCTTGCTGCCAACAAGTCGCTTGTCGACGCGCTTGGAAGTGATGGTACGACAGTTACCGATGTTGCCACATCTGTCCTTGGGGCAATCGGTGCGAACAATGCAAACAATGCTTTCGCTTCGACGAGCGTTATCGCAAATGATGATGGTTCCGTCCTTGAACGTCTTGAAAGTTTGAAAGAGCCACTCATCCTTCAGCGTGGAACATTCACGACGAGTTCTGCCACCGTGCCAGCTGATACGGGTCGTACGGAAGCCAACGACTACTGGAATGGTTGTTATATCGTTCCTGTCGCTGGAGCTATCCTCGGCCAGCCACGTTTGATTACTGACTTCGCAAACGTCGGTGGCGTATTCACATTGGATACGGACATTCCGTTTACAGCAGTTCCTGGTCTCGTGGCGTATGTCATCACTCAGGGCAATATCCAAATTGCTCCAACAGCTGACTCAACGGCGAACGTCACTCCAGCTCACGTCATTGGGCGTAAGACTGACGCTGTACTTGCAGACACCATTGAAGGTGGCGCAGCGACAACGCAGTCAATTCACGCCTTAGGTAAATCAATTCTTCGACGTCTTGGTGCAGATAGTGCAAACAACGATGCGGCAACAACCTTAGTCGCTGCTAATCGTGACGGTTCTATTCTTGAACGTATTGAGTTCATCATGGATGAATTAACAGGCACTGCTGGTATTGCTACATTCCCTGCTGGTGCCCAAGCCGCCAACGCGGTATCTATGGCAGAAGTGTTGCGCTATGCGCAAGAGGCAGTACGAAATGGTACAGGACTTGCTTTGGCAGTGAATAAATCGCTTGTTGATGCGCTTGGCTCTGATGGTGCGACGGTCACTGATGTTGCAACCAGCGTTCTTGGAGCGATCGGTGCCGACAATGCCAACAACGCATTTGCTTCGACACTCATTGTTGCAAATCGTGATGGTTCTGTTCTTGAACGTCTTGAATTCCTCATGGATGAACAATCCGGTACGGCTGGTATTACAACCTTCCCGGCTGGCGCCGCCGCTGCAAACGGAGTCTCCATGGCTGAGGTGCTTCGCTTTGCCCAAGAGAACATCGTGGTTGGGGCTGGGGCAACTCTTCCGCCTAACTCATCTCTTTACGGGGTGTTGGCTGGTGGTGAAGGTCTCATCACCTTCCCTGTAGGTGTTGCCGCTGCAAACGGTGTTTCGATGGCTGAGGTACTTCGTTTCGCTCAAGAGAACATTGTCACTGGAACAGGATCTGTATTGCCTACCAACTCTTCGTTGTACGGAGTTTTGGCTGGGTCTGAAGGTATTCCAACCTTCCCAGCTTCTGCGGTTCCTGGTAACGGTGTTTCGATGGCTGAGGTACTTCGCTCAACATGGGAAAACACGATTGGTATGTTGCCATTGTCGAAGGACTCATCCAACTACATCACTGTTACTGCAGATTTCACGAATGTGACATGGAATACGCAAGCAAGCCATGAAATTGCAACCGTGACAGGAATGGTTCGTATGACAGTGATCCCAGAGTGTACTGGGACATTGGTTGACGCCGCTGATGGGGCAAGTATCCAGCTTGGTGTAGAGAACTCAAGTGCCGCTCTTATTGGTCCCACTCAAGCTGCCGGAGCTGGTGGAAACACGATTGAAACTGGTGAGCTGTGGGTTGATACAACTCCGGCTGACGTCATCGCAACCCAGACAACTCTCAATACGCTCACCTTTGTTACAGCTGCTGGCAAAGATGTCGGGTATGAGATTACCGGCGCTGCTTTGACTGGCGGTTCAATCAAGTTCCACATCTGGTGGACTGCACTTGATTCGACTGGTCTAGTTGCTTCAGGACTAGGAGGTTCGCTTATCTAATCCTTCTGTCTTCACTTCACCTCTGGTGCACCAGAGGTGAAGGAAAGAACGATGGATTCTCTATGCCACAAGAAGATTTTTCTACAATGATGATTTTCAATCCTGCCCCCAGCATCCATACTAAAGGGGGCGCTCCGATCAATGCTGTCTTTGCTGGGTGGAAAGTGAACTTTCCACTTGGGGCAATGTGCAGTTTCCCTTTTGAAGCTGGTAAGGCGCTTCTTGATCGTTACCCATGGCTCCAACTCGTAAAAGATCATCCATCAATGGATGGAGTTCTCCCTCCGCTTCCATCAGGAGTTGAGGGTTGGAATCCTCCTGGGTTTGTTGAAGAAAAAAAAGAAGAAGAGAAAACCATTTATACTTCTGATAAACAAGAAGAAGGGTTGGATGATGCGAAAACATTTGTTTCCTTGTTGACATGCCCTATTTGCAATAAGTCAACCCCAACTACAAAGGGAATGTGGATTCATAAGAAACGCGTGCATAAATTGGAAGAAGATCCTTATCCGCACTATGGCAATTCTTGAAGACAAGGCGGCAAAAGCCATTTCTCCAAAGAATCCTCTCGATGTACGGGATGTCGGCATTTCGATTGATGCAACAACCGTCTCTGGTGAGACGGTTACTTTTATTACAGGAGCTGTTGGGTTTGCGCGCTCTGTTTCATTAGACAAATGTCCGATCCTTGGAAAGAGGGGAAATCGGGTAGGATCATTTTGGCGGAGCGGACAAAATGTTGTTGATGGTTCTGATTACAAACTTTATTCAATCACGCGAGGGCTTTTCCCCGTTGTCGTCTCCGTGACTGAAACGGCTGGTTCCGCCGCTGCACTTATTGAAAATACAGAGATCGACATGGAGGTGCTTTTTGAAACTCCGAGCGGAACAAAGGATTTTGTTTTAGTGGTGCGAGATAAAAATGGAGCGACACTTCACGGATGGATCGCTGGGATTTCAACGAGTGGACCACGATATACTTTCACTGTTTATTCCACACCGACAGGGACAACTCAAGATTGGAATGGTTCAACTTCAACTTTTGATAATTCAGGTTCGATGACGTATGAAATTTTTTATTACGACACATCTTTCTCTTGGGGGACTGGAACTATTTTGACGCAAGAGGCTTTTTTTAATCCTCATATCCCCGTGGAAGATCAATTACGTGACATGGCAAATGGTGATTTCGCGATTGATTATCGAATTGGATTGATTCTTTATAAGAAAGCGACAACAGGAACTTCTGATACTGCGTCCTATCGAATTCCTACTTCTGCCTCATCGTCAGCTTCTAGCTCTTCCAGATATGCGATTCAGATAGACGAAGATACCTCAACAAATGTAACTTATATTGGATGGGCTTTACCTGGTTCGAGTACTTCAAGTGCTATTTGGCGCATTACAAAAATTAACGATGCTTCGTCCCCTGACATGACAATGACATGGGCGGATTCTGATGATAATTTTGATAATGTTTGGGTGAATAGAACTTCGCTTACTTATGGGTAAATTTGTGCGAATTGTCATGCAACCAAAAAGTGGAAAAATAAAGATTAACCTACGCATAATATGTCTAAATGGAAAGCCGTAATTATTTCTCAAAGTAATCTTGATTCTAACGGAGTATCAGAAGTAACTTTTGATATTCTAAAAGACGATGTTTTAACATTTGTTAATCAAGTTGTTCGAGTAGCAGCGGGAGAGGAAATGGCCATTATTCTTTCAGAGTTAACTCGTCATTTTAATGAAGATTCTACTTTTGTTCCTCTGGCTCCTGGAACGGAAATTCTTTTGCCATAAAGTATGTCTTATCGCGTAAGTAATGGAACTGGCACATCCTTCAATACGGCTGCAAACTGGGATGAAGGAGTAAATGCGCCGTCGATTCACGCGACGACGAGTATTACGATTTCAGCGACAGGAGTTTTCTCTGCGGTCTTTACGGCACCAAATCTTGTTAATGCTGCTACGGGAGTTGTCGTACCTGTCGTCGCGAAAGGAACAGCGGGGACAATCATCGCCACCCTTCAACAATTCAGTGGTGCCGCCTGGGCAGACGTCGCTGGCGCCACTGCAACGATTACGATCACAACACTCGTTGCTTCGTCAAAAACTTTTTTTGAATTCACGACTCCATACGTTTTTACCACTCTTACAGCTGGATATTATCGTGTTAAACTCAATACATCAGGTGCGACAGGTACGACTTCCATGGCCGCAAATTCGGCGGGGACAGAATTCTCGTATCTCGCGACAATGAACAGCAACGTAGTTCCTGTGCTTGGGGATGACGTTATTATTGTTTCTCCAAACCAAGGAGCCGATCTGGAGATTTCTCTTGATGCTTCTCCCACCATTGGTTCTGGAACCAATACATCCATCCCTGCTTTTCGTAGTTGGGGTAACGGACTTGAACTTACCAATAATGGCATTTTGACTTGGCCGACAGCTGCAAGTCGCACACTGACATGTAGGGGGAATGTTCTGGTTATGTCAGGGGGTGAGTTTAGGATGGGTACGACGACTTCTCAGATTCCCGCTGGGATTACAGCTCGATTTTCTTTCGATCAAAATGGCACAACGACGAATTTTGGTTTTGTTCAACTAACGGGTGGAATTGTTTCCCTCCAAGGAGCTGGACTTACCTATAAAAAAACAACTCTTTCATCAGGTGTTGGTACTGCGGCGAGCCCTTTTGTTTCTGCTGACGCTGTTGATT
>ERZ1292623.5227-Hain-H51-01um-R1-5227-length-10416-cov-4_pt1 | contig 10416 bp, 13 predicted proteins | sample MGYA00564398_ERZ1292623 | MGnify/ENA primary metagenome ERZ1292623 (study PRJEB36523, sample SAMEA6512633) | groundwater metagenome | collected 2019-01-07 | study: AquaDiva: Metagenomics assemblies of 32 groundwater samples
GTACCCGTGCTTAGCAACAAACGCGTGTATCTGCTCTATGGTGCTGCTAACACAGGGGAGGGTATCGAAATAGTGGTTCTGGAGCTCGCTGCACTCTGCCAGGCTGAATGTAAAGCCTTCGTTTGCGAGAGACACCTGGAGCCTTGGGGGCTCTGCTCCATAGAGAATAGCATAGTTGAGAGTTTTGTTTACACTACGCTCGGCATCTGTGACCTCAGCCACCGGCTTGCCTTGCAGTTTCGCCGCCGTTTGCCTGTGAGCGTCTGTGGCCAGGAACTGTTTAGTAAGGGCCTCCTCCCCGTCTGTGAGCTCCACTGCGCCCTTAGCATATAGCTTACAGAACTGATCTGGGTCGGGCTCACCTTTGCTTTTGGCCAAGACCTTCATGCTTGGGAGTAGCCGCTCCCGCTCCTTATAGGCGTCAAGCAAGGTAGGTTCCTTGGATAGGCCGGCCATAGCCCTTAGCTCATACTGTGACTCGTCTACTTGGCCAATACCCCACCCTTCGGGGGCCCGAATCATTGGCCTATACTCCTCAGTAACTCCATGGACCGGTGGCTCCTTGGCTGATAGCCGGCCTGTTAGGGCCCCCATACTGCTGAAGGAGGCGTGCACCCGGCCTGTTAGGGGGTGTATGTGCTCTTCCAGGTATTTCTTACAGTACTTGGAGACCAAACCCGCCTTTTCCCTGTAGGTTATTAGCTTGCTTAGAAAATCGTTTGGGTGTTGTGCTCGGAGTTCCTCTAGGTGGTCCTTAGTAGAACACTCCGCAGGTAGCCCAATAGCCCTCAGAACTTTCGGTACTTGGGCAGACGACATTGGCTTTAGCCCCCCTTTCTTGGTAAGGGCTGCGAAAACCTCCTCAGATACGAGTGCCCGCAGTTGGGTGGCTAACTCTACCAACTGGGTCTTGAGGGTGGCTCCCTCGGTAGTGTACCTCTCCTGTAGCCAGGGGATATCTACCGGAAGCCCTGTGAGTTCCGACCTAGCTAAGACTGGTATTAGGGGTAGCTCAATGTGCCTCCAGACGTCTAGGAGCCCCTGGTTGTGCAGCCGTAAGGCAACGGGTAGAATTAGGTTGTGCGTCAGTATTGCGTCTATAGCCCCATACTCTATTTGGCGCCTAGTACAAATCTGGTCGTCCGGCATGCCTATAAAGGAGTTTCGAGTTTCCTTCTCCATCAGCACCCCTGGTAGCAGGTGTTGGACCTGTATAGATAGCTTGAACTCCCGCTTGCCGGGCCAAATGTCCGTCCAACCCACCTTACACCCAATTTCGGTATCGAATATGGGAGTAGGCATCACCCCGTAGTGGTGGGCTAGAAACTTGAGGTCGAACTTGATTGAGGTGTTAGCCAGGGGCACCTGTTCTAGCAGAGTCTTGAAGAGCTTAGGCTTACAATAACGGGGGTCGAAGACTATAGAGTTACGGCCATCCCACGATATGCAGACTAAGATAATGTTACAGGTATAGGGGTCTAGCCCCTGGGTCTCAAGGTCTAGGGTTAGGAAGAAGGAGTTTGCCGCTTCGTGGGTGGCGATCCAGGTCTTGAAGAATTCGTCCAGGAGATCTGGGTCTGTTAGGTAGAGGTAGGTACCAACCTCCTTACCTTTTACATCGTACAGATACCCCCCAACGGATTCTGTAACGGCTTGAGCCAGATCGTAGTTGGTGGCCGGCTTCATTGGAGTCGTAGGTTCGGAGATACCCCAAGGGCAGCCAGAACGTCGTGTACCTGGCGTAGACTATAATGGCCCGGCCAAATAGAGTCAGGATACTTATGCCAAGCAGCGTTAGTGTCCTGAGGAGTTATGTTGCTCAGGGTAGCCTGTAGATTTGTTAGGATCGCGGCCGATTCGGTTGGTTGGCCAAGCCATTCGGCCAAAGTATTGTAACACTCTGGGAAAGCTACTCCCTGCTCTCTGCTTATAACGTAAGCAGCATAGCCAATATAGCAAAGGTCCGCCGCCAGTCCGCTCTCCTTAATAGAGGTTGCTAGTACAGCAATATGCTTCTGGTACTGGTTTGCTAGGCTATGGTGAGATTTGGTCAGGAGCCAAATGTAATCACTAAGAAAGGAGGACTGTTCTAACCACTCCGTCTCGAACCATTCTCTCAAACTTCCTTTCTTCATAACCACACCTTTTACACAAATACAAACAGCGTATCACGGCCAAACCGACGTTTAATCCTAGAGCATAATCCTCAGCACCTTGCTTGTACTCTCTACTAGAATCCACGCCAAGCCTCCCAAGCGAGAGATAGTTTTCGAACTCGCTTACTGCTCTATTGCCCACAAGAACCCTATACAGAGGGGTATACGCCCTATGGTCGCAGACTGGGCAAACTAGGTCAAACCCCTTTTTGTTCATTTAGCGTTTTCCTTAGGTAAGTAAAGTAATCAAAGCCATTGGCCCGGCGCTCAGCCCAGACCCTAGCGGCCCCCGCTATGTTTTCTGGGCTGGCGCCTTGGGCTATAGTAAACGAGGCCGGCCACCACATAAGCTTGCATTTGTTTATCGGGGCTATCTCGGATAGTTGGCCTACCCTAAATAGCAGTGGACATTTGGGTAGGCTATCATAGTTGCTATAGAGGGCCCTTACGAAGATCGTAAGCGGGTCGTCGAAATCTAACACGATAGAGAATGGCCCACTGGTTATCTGGTTGATCTCGTCCTGGGGGCTGCCCTCCAGTTTAGCAACGGAACTGCCATCGGGTAAGGCGGCTGCCACCGCTTCTGCCAAGACCAGGTGGTCGTCAGCTCGGTAGAGGACGTCCCTGACCCCCACCGGCCTTGCCTTACCACCCACGTACGCAGCTTTTCCAACCAGACCTATCTCACTCAATAGGTGGATTTCGACTAAGCTCTTGATTTCTAGGGTATCGACGTTTTCGACTTCTGGTAATCTGATTCCGTGGAGCTCGAAAACCTCTCTCTGAACCCTAGTTTGCTGTAGCCTGGCAAGCGTCTTCTGCCGGTCGACGCTTAGGGGGTATTCGATTTTGAGAGAGTCGGGGGCCGGTTCCGCTAGGCATCCAGATTTGAGCAGAGCGACCCAGGGATTGGTTGTCTCGATACAAAGGCCGATCGGCTCTCCTACAGACTGTAGGTAGCCTACGGCTGCCGAGCACCAAAAGGGGTCGTCTGTCTTTATGTGTAGGTTAGTCATATTCAGATTCTAGGAACTCTTTTCTGTAGTTAGCCCAGAGCTCAGGTTTTATCGTAGTAGCTTGGCTAATACCGTTCTCTTTGCTAACTCCTATTATTTTGCCAAAGGGCTCTTTATGGACAACCATAATCAACTGGATGCCTGCCGCCTGGCTCATAGCTTGGAGGAACCCTGAGAACCGGCCCCAGTATAAAGGGCTTAGATGGGGCACAGGCTCGTCGAGTATCTGGACCTTAGGGGCACCTGGCAGCATGGCCAAGGCAGTGAGCCTTAGAACAGTGGAAAGAACACCCTGGGCTCCTGAGCCAAAGGACGCTGTTGGGTCGTCAAATTCCCCTTGGCCAGCTCGGATCTTCAAGGCCAAACCTTTCTGCAATCCGCTTACCAATACTGGCTCCAGCTTGAACTCGTAGTCCTCGTCGAAGGTCGCTGTTAATCCTGCTGCTCCGAGTCTCTCTAAGTGCTCCTTCTTCTCTATAGCACTCTGGAGGCAGGCTCGTATGAGCAGGTCGAGATCCGCCAAAACCTCCAATTGGTCCTGGGCTTGTTCGATTTCGGCCTTGAGGTCAGCAACTTGTCGTTGGCGTAAAGCAACAACGGCAGCTCGGCCAGCAAGGTCTTGGCTAACGGCTTGTGCCTGCTGCAGTATACTCATCTATAAGGTCCCGCAGCTTGGTAATAGCTTCCTCACTCTGCTGAGCCAATATCGCTCTCTCTTCATCCATCTTCTCAGGGTCCAACCCTAAAGCTCGGGCCTCTTTTATGAAGCGTTGCAATTGTGCGTCGGCAACTGCTAAGTCTTCCCGCTTCTGTCGTAGTTCTCCCTCAATCTGGGCTAACGCTGTCTCAGCCTTCGCTAGTGTTTCTTCTAACGTCATTCAGCTCCTGTAGTAGCAACCGGACCAAGCTGGGCTTGGCCTTTATGGTCTCAGCTACTTTACGAACATGCTGCTCTAAATCGATACCTTTGGCCAGCTTGGCGGCCTCTATCCCTGCCAGCAGGCTTTGTTTAGCCTTGTCCTTAGTATCTCTGATCTTTGTCAGATCGAAGAGCTCGGAATCCGGAGGGCTGGCTACCCCTAGATACCTAATCCGGCTAGTGCTCTGGACCAGAGCGATTTGAGTAGGCTTACCTATATCCGAGATGCTAAGCTTGTTTAGGCAACCAGGATTAGCCACGACACAGCCAGACTTGTTCTTATAGGGCCCAAAGGCCGTGTGTATGTCGCTAAAGAGGGCGACGTCGAAGCCGTTGGTCGGTACGGACTTGTAGGACTGCATCCAAGGAGCATCCTCAGGCCCAACAGGAGCATGTATTGCTGCCACTCGCAACCTGTTCTCGTGACCTACTGGTGGGGCTGGAACTATGTGTGTACCCATTAGTAGTTCTGTCGTGTCCTTGGCCCCTGCGTGGAATGGGTACACCATGAAGCTGTTGCCTATGGGGGTTGGTTCCCGTAGAATCCTTAGGCAGCCCCACCACTCTAAGGCCCCCAAGCCCGACCAAGCAATGGTATCAAGATTGTAGCCTCGTATATCGTGGTTGCCAACGATGCTATAGATGGGTAAACCGCTGTTCCGTAAGAGATCCCCTACCTCCATGAACAATCGGAGATCCCAGGCAGATTTGTGACCCAGGTCCCCCCCGAACACTATAGCTATTGCTCCCTGTTCCCTTGCTGCAGTAAGAGCTTGCTCTAGGATCTGACAGGCCGTTACATAATAAGCGTCTTGGCGGGCCCTTGGGGTAGTTAGCCTAAGGTGGACGTCCCCTATATAGGCGAAGGTCTCTACAGGGGGCGCTGACATTTAGGGCACTTGCCTAGCTTCCTGGTTGCGTTAGTAACCTCTGCTCTCGCGGTCTCTACAGCGTCTGATGTGGCCTCAACCTGCTCTCGCAATTTGGCCACCTCTGCCTGAGCCTCTGCTAACTCGTCTCCGGTCCTCTTTTTGGCTAAGAGGGAGCGGGCTAGCTGTAGGGTCTCCGTGGTTAGAGCAAGCGCGGCCGTTAGCCTCACTACTTTACCAGTAGCCGTTTTACTACCCTCTACTGCTTTCCGAAGCCCCTCGATTATTTGATCCTTTCGCATTTCTTGATATCCTTGGCCTGTAAGCGCTCTAAGCGATTCGGCCAGTTGGACTAGCTCCGCTAGCGCGGATACCAGCTCAGCTCTTTTGGGTGGGGAGCCAAGCTTCGTGGCCTGCTCTAACTTGGCAAGTAAGCGGACTACCTCGGCTGTTTGCTCACCAGCCCGTACCCCAACAGTTGCTAAAGCCTGATAGGCGATTTCGATGCTCTCTAAATCGGTCTGCTCCACCGCAAGCTTGGGCTGGAGGAGCTTGAGGTTCTGTTTGATAGTACGGACTTTCGCTTGGACCTGGCTACTCACCAACTCAAGCTCATTGGCCCCCACTATCCCTGCCACCTGACGTTTCACGACGTCTGATCGCCGGCCTAGTAGATACCTAGTTTCCTCAGCATCGACAATGTGGATGTCCTCGGGCCCAGAAACGGGGTCTAAGGTTATCTTACGGAATCCTGTTAGTGCCTGAACTTCTGCTCCAGCGTCGTTCTTACCAATGAACTCTGCTACCCTGCCATCTGGGTACGTAATCTGTATCCCTGTTCCAGCCTTGGAGCGGCTTCGTCTTAGCTGAGCTCCGTCTGCGAGGGTAACTGTAATGGCACCAGCGGATGTGCCGTATCTTAGCCAGCTGATAGGCCAATCTTCATTGTACAGGACGACGCGGAGAGCCCTGAGGATATTGGTTTTGCCTCTATCACTGGCCCCTACTATACAGGTACCTTGGCCTGTAGTGTCAAATTCTATTGTGGCGTCTTCGTAGGTTTTGAAGTTCTGTAGCCTAACGGACTTTAGCAATCTTCAGGGGCGGGACTTCTGGGACCTCTAAGCTAGCTAAGATTTCCCGTAGAGGGACCCGCTTGGCGACTAACTCCTTTAGAGTCGTAGCTCGGATAATGGGTTGGTCGTCCCCATAGTCTAGACGTATAACTCGGTCTATCCTATTCGGTATGTTGGTTACGATTTCCCCAGAGTATCCGGCTACTTCAGCAGACTGGCGTAGATAGGATAACCCTTGGGCCGTACAGAATGCCTCCACGTTCTTGAAGACTCCGTAGTAGACGTCTTCTTCATCTACCCTGAGAGGAGTAGTCTGGTTATGCTGCCAGATGTCTATGTCCAAGAGTGTGACGTCATCTTGCTCGAAGGCCTCCGACAGCCCAGCGACCTCTGTTTCAAGGAGCTGGCCCCCTATAGAGATTTTGGCGTAGCAATACTTGCTCACGGTAGTAGCACCTGGGTAATCACATCTACCCCCTGGTCTAATGTAGGTACCAGAAAGCTGGCGGACTCTCTAAGCATACCATGCTCATGGATGTTTCCTGGTTCCATACAGACTATACAAGGTTTCCTATAGGCAAAGGCCCAAGCGATCTCCATTACTGTTCCTATCGAGATTGTTTTCGTCCCAATAAGGTTTGCCAAAACGGCGTCACAGCTCAGAAGGTCGTAGTGGTCTCGGGCATTGATGCCTTTAGGAGTAGACAGGGGGGCTTCTGAGTCTGGGACCGCTATCAGTTTGCCCATGCCCTTGAGAAACTGTTTACCTCTCAGGGGACTATAAACGACTATTTCAGGAGGCAAATGCGTTTTGACGTAGCCTCTCCACGATTCTGACTCTTCATACGTCAAATTGGCAATGGGGCCCGCAGCATAAACCTTGAACTGTTTACTCATTTGCCACCCACCTAATGGCTTTGGCTCTCAGATCTTCCAACGTGCCGCTATTTAGGATAATGTTCTTTTGCTCAAATGGGTAATCGTCCAGCTCTACCTCGCTAGCATGCTGGTCAGGGTGCACGCCTACCCTGTTTATCCGGATGACTTGGCCTATACTGGCCAGCATGTCGGCCTCGTTCCGAAATCTGACGTCCGGTACCAAGATTACCGCAGAGTCGGAATCTACGGATTGGGCCCAGTGCCAAAGTCTTTGTAACCAGTAGGTTTCGTTACAGTAGACCCGCCTGAACTCAGTACCCCACCACTGTAGGATGGGCCTGAAGAATTCCTTCTCAGTCTCAGAGTTCATCTTGTTACAGAAGTCTAGCACTGCTGCCTGGCGACTGGATAGGTCTGGGTAGCCCATCGCTCCGGCCAAGACCTCAGCGACCTCTTCCTTTAGGACGTCTGCGAAAGCTCTAACGTACACAGTTTTGCCTTGGGCTTGGTAGTACCCCTGAAGGAAATTTGCTACCTCGTTCTTGCCGGCTCTCATCTTGCCTGATATTCCAATGATCATACTATGATTACTACTCCAAATACTGCCTACAGTCCTCGATGTTCTCGTTCTCTAAGGTCTTTCTGTACTGAATGTAGCCCTTGAAATTGCCGCAGTAACCTATAGCACCTGGCTTAGGAACTACGGGCAGCGGAGTCTGGCTACCGAAGGGGTTTGTAGCTTCTAGTTGGTCTAACCGATAGCTTAGTCTGCCGTCCGTGGGTGGTACAGGAAAGGCTTGGTGCTCTAGAGGGCTCATGTGCATAGGAGCCAACTCTTCTGAGCCTTTGCGGACTAGTCTGTCGTGTAAGGCTATGTCCTCATAGGGGTCTCTAACTCCTGTGTGCGTGAGGTAGCTAACTCGGCAGCAGCGGCCTGCGGAGATTTTTACCAGCTCTGAAACATGGAAACTGAGCCGATCCTCACTGTAGACCAAAGGCAAATGCCATTCCCCGAATTCGAGTTTGTCTGGGGTAGAGCCTTGCTGAGCGGCCCGCATCATTTTGGCCACAATCTGGAACTCGGGCTGGGCATCCTTATGGCACCTCAGAGCAAAGAAATTATCGAGGTCGGTCATACTAAAGATGTCTGTAACCCACTGCCATGCTTCAAGGGGCCTATTGACCCATTGCTTGTGGATGCCCCAGGTGTCTGACATATATTCTGCTCTAGCAATACTGTCCGTCATCCACTCGTACCAATAGCTAGCGGCCGCTTGTTGCTCGGCTGGTGTTAGGGGCTCTGTGCTTTGCATACCCTTACGATTCTTCTGAAAGATTGGCGTAACCGCGTCTGTTAGTAGGCCCTCGATTACCTTTGTAAGGGGTCGAGCTCGGGAACTGGCCGCATTGCGGCTGGCCATGCGGTGGGTATTGACCTCGGCTAAAATGAACCTGGGAAACGTTAGCTCAAAGGTCGTTAGCCGGACCCCTGTGGGGCTGACGGAGTCCGCTAGAATATTACACTGGTAACCCATATATGCTAACTTTCTCCGGGTAGGGTAGTGAGGCCGTCCATATGGATATCGCGCTAAGGATATCAGTAGTGTCAGTCCCAATAGGGGCTGTAAGAGTGGCAAGCTGTACCCGCGGGGTGAACCCCTGCCAATCGTAGGAAAGCTTCCAGGGCAAATCTCTAATCAGAGCTACAAGAACCTCAAAGGCAGGGCTCTGATCTGTTACCCGGAGGTGTATTTGCGTGTGTTCATTCATTGAAGTACTTCAGGATTCCGTCCGCTATTTCTTTTGTCAACCCTACGGTCGACTCTGTCTTATGGAAGTGGGGGCCTAGCCCCTTTAGGGCTAAGTCGTCTAAGACAGCCCATTTACGGCCGGGGCTCCTGAGATCGAGTGACTCTACTGCTTCCAAGATGTCCACCGCTCGGCCTTTTGGCCCGTCCTCGGCGAGCCAACCCCCCAACCTGTTTCTTGCCCAGACCCCGTGGGTTAGGAGCAGGTTTTCGAAGCCGCTGCCGGTCATCTGTTTGGTTAGAAGAAGGTACCGCCACGCGCTGGTCAACCACAACTTGAGAGTAGGCTGAGCGTCCAAGATCCGATTTAGCTGTTCTGCCTTATCCGCTTGTATCCCGCAGAAGCCACAAGAGGTTGGTTTGCGATCGTTCAGAACTCCATCGATGTCTAGAAATAGGATCTTCATTACCTGGGTTTTGCGTTACTCATCGCTTGTCTGCTCATCTAGGCAGTCCTCCAGATCGGCCACTATTGTAGATAGCCGATCTATCTGATTCTCAGTGCCAGGGATTTCCGTTTGCCGGCGTACTACTAAGCATAGGAACTCCTGATAATGCCACACTTGCTCTTTTAAGGGGGCACTGAACGGGAAGACAGAGCCGTGGATATAAAGGTCCACTAGACTTCTACCGTTGTCAAGCTTGTCGGCGAGCATGACCCGCAGCACATCGGGGTGGGCAGTCTCTAAGCTGTGTAGGTGCTGAACTTTACGCTCTCGCCAAGGCGGTTTTGGCCTAACTTCGGTGTTGGAGCATTCCTGAACTAGGAGCAGTATATCCTCTCCTAGAGTCACTTTGATAACCGTAGCGGCATGGTCGTAGTCCTCTAGGATGTCGTGTAGTAAACCAATTATGGCTGCCCGCTCCGTACCACCTCCCTCGTAGACAAGGCCGGCTACCCTGAGTAGGTGTCCGAAGTAAGGGGTACCATCACCCTTGCGCATCTTGCCTCTGGTCAGATGGCATACCCAAGCCAATGCGTTGATGAAAACTAGTGGGCTAATGAACTGGCTCATTCCTCTACCTGGAAGCCGCAGGAGCTAAGAGCTCGCTCGAAGACCTTGGCTAGCTTAGCATAACCTAGTGCTTTCTGCTGCTGGTCTTCTAGTCTCATGTAGTATGCCGGATGGTTACTGAAGATGGTTGGACCATACTTCGTAGCAACCCAGGCGCCGTTAGTGACTTGGCTGGCTTTGTCTTCGGAACGCAGTAGGAACGTTAGTGCTACTCGGCCTAGAGCTATTATGGCCTTTGGGTTGACAGCGGCCCACTCTGCGTTGAACCAAGGCCTGCAGGCCTCTCTACACTGGAACGTAGGGGTATGATCGGTTAGGTTGGTCTTGTCCCAGGATCGGCAGTGGGTAGTATTACAAATGTAGAAAGGTGAGCAAGGAGCCTCAATCTCAGAGTCGGTGCTGTGCAGGCCGAGCCAGCAGTGCCTTGGGTAGGCCATCTTCCATTTCTTTAGAAGTAAACCATCTACAATAGCACCAGTCGATCTCATGTAGAATTGATGGGGGAGGGTTGGTTGACCAGTTTGCCGCTCGTTGCAGATCACATGTTTCCGCTTTCCGCCCCAGGATGTTGGCTTTCTCAATAGCTTGTTGGAGTAGCAGACCAGTGAGTTTTCACAAGTGGCGCACCTACTAGCCTGTAACTCCAGGGGGCCTACTAAGGGGAAACCACTAAGGTC
>ERZ1292623.5228-Hain-H51-01um-R1-5228-length-10414-cov-7_pt1 | contig 10414 bp, 16 predicted proteins | sample MGYA00564398_ERZ1292623 | MGnify/ENA primary metagenome ERZ1292623 (study PRJEB36523, sample SAMEA6512633) | groundwater metagenome | collected 2019-01-07 | study: AquaDiva: Metagenomics assemblies of 32 groundwater samples
CGACAATTAATGAGTCTGGAAATTTTTTTAATAATTTTGCAAAACTTTCAAAATCATCTTCTTCAAAAGGGTCTTCAATGTAAAATAAATTAAAATTTTTAATTAGATTGCTCAAATAACTAATTTGTTCTTCCGCAGTTCTGTCTAATTTTGGATTTTCATAATGATATTTTTTTCTTTTAAAAAAACCGGAAGCAGCAACATCTAAACCAAAGTCAAGATCATAATATATTTTTTTAATAATCTCCAAAATCTCTTTTTCATTTAAACTTGTATTCCATGCATCTTCATCATTTTTTTGGCTTTTAAAATTTTTATCATATTCTTTAAGAAAGTTTTCAATTTGTTTTTTTGCTTTTTGATTTATCTCCAAAGATCTTTTTACTCCAAAGGAGACCCCACCGGGGCCGGATTTTTCTTTAGGAATTAATAAAAATTCCTGAAAATCCGGTTTTTTTCCTGAAACAGGCTGAGAATGTTTTCCGCCACCAATGCAGTTTCCAACCAACCTTGGAAGTTTTTTTGCATTAGGATTAATTAATTCCCAAATTTCTTTTTTCATTTCCTTTGCTATTGCTTTTAAAGAAGCAGACTCAAGTGCAAATAAAGTATTTGCGCCAATATGTCCCTCAACGATGTCCTCTATTCTTTTTAAATCATCAAATTTTTCCAAGATTTCTTCAGAAAAATAATCAGAGAATTTTTTAATTGTTTTTATTTCCTCTTCAAGAGATTTTCTATATGGTTTTGCTTCATATTTGCCCGTTGATTTTCCCTGTGGGGCAGAAGCTGAGAAATTTCCAAAATCTGTTTTAATAAAAATTTGAATTGTTTTTTCCCCGCGGGAATTTAAAATTGATTTAGCAGAAACACCCTTTATTACAACCATAAATTAAAAAGAAGTTAGATGTTTATAAAATTTTGTGCAGAAAAATTTGATAATGAAAATCCTTGATTTTCTTTTTAAGGTTTTTGTTTATTTAATATTCTTGCTTTTTTATTTGAGAATCAATTAAAATATTTTGTTGTTTGCTCCATTCTTCAGTTTCTTTTTTTCTAAAAAAGAAATTTTTTGTCAAACTGAAAAGTATTTAAAGATTAAATATATCATATTATTAATATGTTCCCCAGCCTTGCCTCGGCGACGCTGGGTCTTTATATTTTCATTTTATTTCTTTAATTCAGGAAAAATTTCATAAAGTTTCATTTGAGCAATTTTTAATGCTATTCCGCTTGTACTTAACCCTTTATTTTCTATAGCCTCGTTTTGTTTTTTTATTATACCCTCATAGCCAGTATGATTTATGTCAGAATTAACTGGTTCTTTAAGTTGTTCGTATATTTCTTTCAATCCTGATTTTAGAAAATCGTCATACATTTTTAGTTTATCTATTAAATCTTTTTCCATACTTCCCAAAAATCTTTAAGTTATTTAAATCTTTCTATCCGTTACCTTTTTAAAATTAATACAGAATCACTCTGTTTCGCTTTCTTCACTTTCCCCGTCTTCCATTTCGTCTTCAGGATTAGCAAGCTCCATTATCTCGCCTTCTTTAGCAATTTCCTCTTCCTCTTTTATTTCTAATTTTTCTTTTTCTTCATCAGTAATTTTTAATACTTTTCTAATTATTTTTAATTCCCTTTTTTTCATTGGAAAAGGTTTGTGAATAGAAATAGGAAGGATTCCGGAATTTAATTCAATTTCCGCAATTTTCAGAGCATCATAATTTATTTTTCCTAAATCTTCCTCTTTAATTTTAATCAACAACGGCGCATTCATTGCGATTTGCAATGCTCTTGCTCCCAAAATTCTTGTCATTTCATATTTTGAATATCCTTCTTGTTTTATCATTTGGATTTTATAATTTTTTCAATCTTTTTAAATAATTCCTTCCAGGTTTTATCCGCCAAGTCTATGGCTTCAAATACTTCTTCATCTTTCAAAGGAACGGGATTACCTTTTTGCATAGATGAAATTACCCCATCTGAAATCCCAATTGTTATTCTTGTTTCACTGGCATCTTCTTCTTCTCTTGTTGGATCTACAATTAATTTATTTCCTATTTTATGAATTGTTATGGAAATTGGATTTACATCTGTTAAAGGAATTTCTTTATCATGTTGGTCGTGTAAAACTTTGTTTTCTTTTTCATTATATTTTGGCAGTTTAGCCAGCTTTAATGCAACCAAAGCGCCGATTCCTGCAGCATCTAATAAATTTCCGTCGTCATTAATAGAATAAATATCAATAAAAATTGCCCAAACTTTTTCCCCTTCTTTAATAACAAGTTTTTTAACATCAATTATTCCGCTTTCTCTAATTCCTCTGTCAATAATTCTTCCAAGTTCAATTGTATCAAATTTTGGCGGACCAAGCTCAAATCTTGAAGAACTTAAAGGAAGTAATTCAGCAGTAACCATTAAATTTCCCTTATCTGGAGAATCTGGATAAGGTTCAGCAACATCTGCTTTAATGCCGACAATGACCTCTGTTTTTCCAAGTTTAACTCTTACAGAACCTTCTGCTTTGTTTGAAACATTTTTTTCAATAATTAACTCTCTGAATTCATCGGTTTTCCTTCCGTCAAATCTTTTATTGATTTTTAAATACTCACTTATCTTTTTTATTGTTACTTCCGGTGTTGTATTTATGCTCTTTGTCATTTTAATTTCCTGTTAAAAGGGATTTCGCAAATTTATTTAAATTTGAGTTTGTCATTCTAAATTAATAGACTCCTTTAATGCTTTTTTTTGAACTTCATAAATTTCTTTGCTTGCTTTTCTTGCCATCTCAATTGCTTTTTTTAATTGTTTTGAATTTATTTTTCCATCCAACTGCAAATGAGTTAAATCTCCGGATGAGGTCATTGAAATTGGAATATCTGTTGCGCCTTCTCCTTCTTCAAAATCTTCTTCCTCTTTGCTTAAATCGACAACAACTGTTTTATCAAGCTTGCCGACAGAGATGCTTAAAATTAAATCTTTCATTGGAATTCCAGCATGCGCCAAAGCCATTGAAGCAGCATTTATTCCCGCGCATCTTGTTCCAGCGTCTGCCTGAATAATATTTACATGAACATCAATTACAGTGTTTGGGAATTTATCAAGATCTAACACGGGCTCTAAAGCCCATTCAATAATTTTTGAAATTTCTGTGCTTCTCCTCGATGGGCCTGGTCTTATTCTTTCTGAAACTGAAAAACTATTCATATTATATGTGCATCTTAAAACTCCTCTCTTAGGATCTTGTTTATGCTGAGGGTGCATTTTTTTTGGACCATAAACAGCAGCAATAGCAATTGTGTCCCCTGACTGATACATTGCGCTTCCGTCGGCATTTGGGACAATTCCCACTTTTGCTTTTATTTCTCTCATTTCATCTTCTTTTCTTCCGTCGGGTCTCTTAAATTCGGTCATCGCAAATATCCTCCTTTTTTCATTATTTCTGCATAATTTTGCGTATAAGCATTTACACTTTTTGTTCCTATGATATTTTTATATTCTGTAAGAAGTGTGTTAAATCTTTGTCTGCTATTATTAATTCCTGCATTATCTTTTTCTGTAACTGATTTCTCCAATCCATTCAATGTAGTTTCAATAAAGTCTCTTGCTTGTTCTGTGTCTTTCATTTTTTCTCCTCACTAAAGAATTTTTCAACTTCTTCTGTTAAACCATCAATAAAAGATTTTTCAACAATAAAGATAATTGCTTTTTTTGCGAGCAACTCATTTTCAATTTTATCGCCCTCTATCCAAATAAATCCATTTTGACCGACGACAATATTGCATCCAGTTTTATCTTTAATTATTTTTATCATGCTTCCTTCTTTTCCAATAACTCTTGGAACTTTATTTGGATTTATTTTAAAAATTATTCCTTCTTCAATTCTTCCCAATCCTCTTTCTTTTATTGTCAAATCAATGCTTCTCCCTTTTATTGAATAAATTTTTACAACTGCCATATCGCCTATATCCATAACCTCATCTAATGCTCCTTTATCAACAAATCTGGGAACTTCCATCAACGACAAAAAAGCATTTTCAGAATTTCCAAAATCCATTACCCAGCCATTATGGGTCAGCATTTCAACTCTTGCAATTATCACGTTTCCTCTTCTTGGTTCATATCCTCCAGCTAACGGAATTACTTTTACAAGTTTGTTTATTTCTTCCGCTAATCCAAACATCGTAGCAACAACCTCGTTTCCTCTTTTTTCTGTTCCTTTTCCGGGAAGATAATCTTCGCCAGAAACAATCATTTCACCAGGAATTACTATTTTTCTTTCAGTCATTTTATTTTTATTTGTATATTTAATTCATTCAAATTTAATGCCTTTATAAGTCCTTTTAAATTTTCAACAACTTTTTTATCTTGTTTACTTATCGGAGTTGTACTCTTAAAATATCCGTTGTCATCTTGATAATTTGTTAATCTAATTCCTTCGTCAGAATTTTCTAATTTAAATTTATATTCTGTTTCCATTTTATTCTTTTACTTCCTCAGTCAAAGCGCTTCCGTGCGTCACTGAATTTAATTGATCATAAAAATTCATCACAATTCCAGAAGGGACATTAACAATAACTCTTAAACTTCCGTCGTCAAGCCATTTTTCTTCTTTTTTATATTGCGCAATAACTCCATAAGCTTTTCCTGTATGCATTGCCGGGATAGTTATTTTAACGCTTTTCATTTCAAGTCTTATTGCGAGAATCTTGCTTATCTCTTGAATGATTTCATTAATCTGATTTTCAACTGGGATATTTTTAATATTTACATGTGCTTGCTCAAGAGCATTTTTGATTCTTTCGCTTGGATGAGGCTTTCCTGTTCTTGGATCAGTAGAATTTGTAGATAAGAAATCAACAACTTGATTAAATCTTTTTTCTTGTTCAGCATTTCTTTGTTTTTGTGTAACTAAAATTTCTCCTCTCTTAACAATATCTTGAACAATTTTATTAACTTCTGTTGTTCCAAAAGCTTCATTTAAATCAGCGCTTGGGGCTCTCTCGCCTTTTTTAACATCTCTAAAAATAATGTCTCCTTCAGCTTCAATAGAACCAATTTCTCCTCTTTTAAATTTCAAAGCATCTTCCATATTTACTAAAATTTCAAAATGTTTTCCTGCTTTTTTTATTCTTGCTGTTGTTTGTGTCATTTTATTTCTTCTATAATCTTTGTTTCGATTTTACTTATTTTAATTTTTCCAATTAATTCTTCGTGTATATTATGAAGGTTTTTATACAAAAAACTATTTGCAACTCTTTCAAAAGATACCATTATCGGCTCTTCAACATTCGCGTTAGTATTAACTTTCCCAAAATAAGAATGCTTTATTTTTCCTTCCCTATCTCTTTCCGAAATAATTGAATATTTTTGTATTTTAACCATTTTAAATTTCTTTAATTTCTTCTCCCTCTAATCTTTCAATTTTTTTATTTTCAGAATTAATATAGACAAGCTCAAATTTGCTTAGAGAAAATTTAGTTCCTTTAATATCTTTGAAAATTTCCAAAGCTAATTTTACTCCTTCTTTAATTTTTAAACTTTGTTTGTATTTCTCTTTTAATTTTTCCTTAATTTTATCGTCGTTCTCGCCAATAGCATTAGCATGATACGAAAAATAATTTCCGGTAATGTCGCTTACAAATAATTCTGATTTTTTTCCATTAATGCCGATAGTCATCATAGAAACTCCAAAAGGTCTTGCTCCTCCGTATTGAGTGAATTGCTGTTTCATATTTGCGATTTCTTTTACAATTGATTCTGTTTCAATCGGCGAATCATAAGTTATCCTGTGCTGTTGCGCCAGAACCTGAGCGCGTTCAATTAATACTCTTGCGTCAGAAACAATTCCAGCGACGCTCGCAACAATATGGGAATCAATTTCATGAATTTTATTTGCAGACTCTTTAACAATTAACGGGTCTTCAATTCTTTTATCAGCGAGTATGAAAACTCCGTCTGAACAGACCATTCCAATGCTCGCGCTTCCAAGTCTGACAGTTTTTTCCGCATATTCCACCTGAAGTAAATGTCCGTCAGGAGAGAACATAGTTGCAGTTCTGTCATAACCCATTGCTTGATGTTGCATATCCATAGGCATATCCATTTTAAGAATTTTATAATTCTTTGTTTAATTTTTCTCTTCTCAACCAATGATTAAAAATTTAAATGATTTATAAACTTTATGTTAGTGTTGGTTCTTGATTAAGAAATTATTTAATTCTCAATCCTCGCAAAGTCCCGCTCACTTTCTTAACACTTATCTTAAGAACCAACAATCGCTTTCTGCTGTTTACTCCATTCAGAATTCTTAGTCTTCTTTACCCATTCAGCATATTTCTTAACAAAATCCATTCTATCTTTAAAATTTTCTTCTTTTTGTTTCTTCAATTCTTCGAGATTTATATTTGGAGTTTTCATTTAACTCCCAACCCTTTTATCGTCCCGCTCACTTTTTTTACTTCCATTTTTTCAGGCCAGACGCATAACGAAGCTCTTACTTTATCAAGCATTTCTCTATTTACAGAAATAACTGCAAAACCCTCTCCAGATTTAATAAAACTCAAAGAAGTTTTTGACATTCCCAAAACTCCAATAAAATCTTTAATTGCTTTTGGAATATTTTCTTTTAAATTATTTCCTCTAACTAAAAGATATCTTTTCTTTTCGCGCATTGATGGTTTTAGGGGTTTCATTTGATAAATTTCCTATTTAGCGAATGAATGAGAATCTTTGATTCGCTTTCATAAAAATATTATATTAGAAACATTATTAAAACTATCTTCCTAATTATCTCTATAAAAAATAAAATGGAAATTTGCACAATCGGCGGTTTTGAAGAAGTTGGAAAAAATATGACTGCTGTAAAAGTAGGGGATGATGTAATTATTTTTGACGCGGGAATTTATCTGCCTCCGTTGATAGAATTGCAGGAGCAGGAATCTTTTATTCGTTATAATGAACATATGCTAAGAAAACTAAAAGTTATTCCAGATGATTTAGTTCTTGATAAATTGGGATGGACAGATAAAGTAAGAGCAATTATTATTGGGCATGCTCACCTTGACCACGTCGGAGGAGTTCCTTATTTAGCGCACAGATATCCAAAAGCAGAAATTATTGCAACGCCGTTTACAATGGAAATTTTGAATTCAATTTATGAAGATGAAAAATTAATTTTAAGAAACAAACAAAGAATTATTAAGGCAAATTCCAGATTAAAATTAAAAACTTCCGGCGGAGAATTAGATTTAGAATTTATTAATACGACTCACTCAACAATTCAGTGCGTTTTTGTAGTTTGGCATTCAAAAGAAGGAGGTGTTTTTTATGCTCTTGATTTTAAATTTGACAAACATCCAATTATTGGCGAGCCTCCAAATTATTCAAGATTAAAAGAATTAGGAAGAAAAAAGCAGATAAAATGCCTCGTTGTTGATTCTCTTTATGCAGACACCGATAGAAGAACAGCAAGTGAAAGAATTGCCAGAGACCTTTTGGAAGACGCGCTTTCTGTAATCCGCGACAGAAACTCAGCGCTTTTTATAACAACTTTCTCGTCGCATATTGCAAGATTAAAAAGCATTGTTGAATTTGGGAAAAAAACAGGAAGGCAAATAATTTTTATGGGAAGAAGCTTGATGAAATATGTCAATGCAGCCAAAAAAGTTGGGGAATGTTCATTTTATCATCAGATTAGGATTATGAAATATAGAAAGCAAATAAATTCTTTTTTAAAAAAAGTTGAAGATGAAAGAGGAAAATATTTAATTGTCTGCACTGGACATCAAGGAGAAAAAGGCGCAATTTTAGACAGAATTACAAAGGATGAAACTTCATTTAAATTTCGTTCCGGCGATAATGTAATTTTTTCTTCAAGCGTTATTCCTGTTCCCCAAAATATTAATGCTCGAGAGAGCATGGATAAAAAATTAAGAGCTAAAGGAGTTAGAATACAAACAGACATTCATGTTTCAGGACATGGTGGCCGCGAAGATTTAAGGGATTTAGTTCAGATGCTTGAACCTAAAAATATAATTCCTGCCCATGGCGCATTAGAGCAGGAAATGCCGATGGTTGAATTAGCAAAAGAAATGGGATACGCCTTTCAAAAAAATGTTTTTTTATCTTCAAATGGAAAAGTTGTGAAAATAGAATAAATATTATCCAATTTGGAATAATAATCTTCTAATAAAAATTTTAAAACCAGATAAAATGATTTTTAAACTAAACATTCTTGTTTAGATAAGATAAAATCGTCAACGGGGAGTTGCCGACTTAAAGAAGATAAAATGGTGAATGAAGAAATTTTAGGAGGATTAAGATTAGTATTAAACCGAGGAGAATCTTTAGAAAAAGCTATGGCCTCTTTTTATAATGCAGGTTATAGAAGAGAAGAGATTGAAGAAGCTGGAAAATTTATTCAAAACTTAGGACAAACTCCGCCCCCTAAACAATTTGAAACTTCAAATACGGCAATAAAAACTCTTTCTAAAAAAGTTTCATATTACAATACTGAAAAACCTAAATCAAATCCAGTCAAAAAAGCAGGAAAATGGCTTTTAACTGCTGTAATTATAATAGCTATTATTTTTGTTGGACTTTTAATTACATTTTTGGTTACAACATAAAATGTCCTCAATATATCTCCCTGCAGAAGATTCTTATTTATTGTTAAAAGTTTTAGGGCAGGAAATTCCAAAATTAATTAAAAAAAATTCTGATTTAAAATTCTTGGAAATTGGTTCTGGCTCCGGAATTATTTTAGAAACTGCCAAAAAATTAGGAATAAAACAAGAGCATATTCTTGGGGTGGACATAAATCAACAGGCAGTTAATCATTGTCAGAGTTTGGGATTTAATTGCATTTATTCAAATTTATTTGAAACTTTTAAAGGAGGGTTGATTGTTAAGGGAAACTTGGTTCCCTTACAATTTGATGTTATTGTTTTTAATCCTCCTTACCTGCCAAAGGATTCAAGGGAACCGACAGATTCTCAATTAGCAACAACCGGCGGATTTCAGGGAAGCGAAATTATTAATGAATTTTTAAAAGAAGCTGAAAATTATTTAGAAAAAAATGGAAAAATATTTTTATTAACTTCTTCATTGACAAAAGGGATAAAATGGCTTGATTATAAAAAGAAACTTTTAGGAAAGGAAAAATTATTTTTTGAGCAATTATTTGTTTGGGAATTAAGAAAATAATTTTTTAATCTTCCTGAGAAACCCACTTATCTAATTCAGGAACATAAACTCTTATTTTATCGCCTTGATTGTATTTCCCATCGCTATTTAAATCATCCCAAATCCTTACAGGACTTTTCTTTTCTCCATCATAAGAATAATAAATTTTATTTATTTTTTTAATATTTTCTCCAGGAGAGGAATCTTCTTTTTTTTCAATTTCTGTTACCCTGCCTAATGAATCATATTTATATTGGAAAATTGTATATTTAATTAAAAGCTGGTCAATTTGCTTCCTGTTAAAAAGATTTTTTTGAACTCCTGCTTTACCCAAGTCTTTTTCATCAAAAAAGTATTTAGATTCTGTTTCTAAAACAAGTTTTCCTTGAAAATAATTTGAATTTTTTTCAATTACATATTCTTCTTTTTTTAAAACACTATCTCCTAAAAGCGTTGTTCTTTTAAGAGTTGAATACTCTGTTATTGTTGTATCTATTTTTGATTGAGCTTGAGTTCCATAACTTGCTAAAACAAGTCCTGCAAGTGTAAGGATTTTTGAGAGATTTTTCATTTCTTTCAAAGCCATACTGCCTATTTAAATATTTCTATATGTTATAATTATATAATTGCAACAACTTAGCTAAATGATTAAAGGCATCAACTGGCTAATTAAAAAAATAAAAGAATAGCGGGAAAAAGTAAATTCTAGATAACTTTATAAAATCTTTTTAAATAATTTTATTATGCAACCCGAAAAATCTAAATTAAAAGAACTAAAAGAAAATTATTCTAAAATTCAAAAAAAATATAATCTGCCGAGTTTTGATAAATTAAATGAAGATTTTAAAATAGAAAAAATAGCAGAAACAGAAACTGATTTTTTAGTTAGAGAAATTAGGGGGGCTACAGGAGAGACCCTTGAAAATTTTTTAAGGTTTGTTGAAGCGATTTTAAATCCGGTTAATGTTCCAATGTTTTTATTTCCAATTATAAAATCACTAAGCGTTGAAGAAAAAAAGAAATTATCTGAAATTTACAAAAAACTTTCAAAATTAGAAATTGATGCAATGAAACTTATTGATTATTCTGAAGAAAAAGAAGCAGAATTTATTAAAAATTCATACAACGTTTGGCAAGAAATCAAAAAAGACTTTGTAAAGATTATTGAAGCTGTTGAAAAGAAATTGGATATTAAAATTGAGAAAACTGAGAAGGGATATTTTGG
>ERZ1292623.5229-Hain-H51-01um-R1-5229-length-10414-cov-6_pt1 | contig 10414 bp, 12 predicted proteins | sample MGYA00564398_ERZ1292623 | MGnify/ENA primary metagenome ERZ1292623 (study PRJEB36523, sample SAMEA6512633) | groundwater metagenome | collected 2019-01-07 | study: AquaDiva: Metagenomics assemblies of 32 groundwater samples
CCAAAACCACCGCGAGGATGGTGCCCCACGCGAGTATTCCGGGAATCATTTCAAAAAGGCGGTGTGTCATACGTGTGTCTCAAAATCTTCAGCCGGTAAAACTGATTGTCGCCTGATTGAACGAAATGCGCCGTAGGGTATCTCTGTCTTATTCATAGGGACAATGACCGTATGAGTTCCGGCCCGATACTGTGCGTGGCTTCCGCGCTGGGATATAAAAACAAAGCCCTTGGCGACAAGGACTGTGATAACATGCCGCGACGAATACAGTTTAGGCATACTGCAGGACGCGCCTTACCAGGGAAGGAGAGGCGATTTTTGGCATGGTAGGAGGCGCGTCCTCCAAATAGAGTTCAAACGTTTCCTGGAGATTTTTTACGGCTTCCGCTTTGATCTTGCCGAAACTGGAAACATCAGCATTGAGACATTGCGCAACGAAATATTTGCCCTCTTTCCATACAATGGAAAACATGTCTATTTTCTTCATATCCCTATGATAACACGCTCGGTATATGTTTCAAGCGACCTCGTCCTGATAGCACTCCTCACAATACACAATCTCGGGGCGATCGGGGGAATAGGAGGTCTGAAATTCATTGGGACAGGACTGATCATCATGAAAATGTTTTGTCTCATTGACATATGTTCCATTAGCGGACCGTAAACCACCGCACTGACAACTCCGCGACCAGAGCCGGACCGGATTACGCTGTCGTACGCGACCATAATGCCGGCAACTGGGACAAAGTTTTGGAAGCGGTATCCCTATACGCCGATAGAACTCCAGCTCCGGCGCAATGATTTTGAACGCTTTTGTACACTGTTCTTCGCACCGACCCTTGTGTCCACACTCTATAACTTTTTTGAGAATTGAGTCGTTCGCGTTGGCAATATCGTCCGGAATATCCTCACATGCAAGCGTAGGGATGTATGTTTTTTCATCCGGATCGCGCCATGAGAATCCCCGCGCCAATGCTTTTTCTTTTGTGAGGGGGTATACTTCTTGAGCCAGTGTTTCGTTGTAGGCGAAGGGGCTTATCTCAACAGGAAAGAACTCTCCATAGGCATAGCTCCGCCCTTGCTTGCCTGTGTACGGCAGATCTTTCATATGCCGGATCAGTTTGGGAACAAGCTCGTTATATTCCGCTTCAGAATACTGTTTATTCAGGATGCAGTATTGCTTGTTTCTCACCCCGACGCAACCGAACAGATTGCTCACGTGGTGACAATTATAGGAGTAGTGTATATCGTGACAATTGAAAACGAAACGGGAGAAAAAAACTCTGCTGCCCGGATACACGCTGGAACTTTCATACACCAATTCCGTGTTTAATCCCGCCCTATCCACGTCAAAGCAATCTTTGATGCGCGAATAGGCCAGCACGTCATAGGCGCAATCCTCCGCTCCGCCGAAGACGTCAAAACACTGACGGCAGTTTTTGGCTTGTTCCAGATTGTCGCCGGTAGAATGAACGGTTTGAATCAGACGAGCGAAGCGACGCGGGAAGTTGATGGAAAAATCCGCAAACTTCCGCTTCAGCTCCGCAATTTGTTTTGCATCGCCCAGATGCATGTCTTTCATTCGTTTTTGATACTCTTCTTTGGTAAGTTGCTCGTTCCATAAGCAGTAGGATTTGTTCTTAAGATTCACGCAGCCGAAACAATCGTGGCAGTTTTTGCAGTTTAGCAAAAACGCGCTGTCGTAACATCCATCACAATAACGGCTGTAGCTCAATCGCGCGCAGGAAATGCAATCCACTGTCTCATAGTTAAACTCGCTCTTGGAAACCCAGTAGGTGTCCACGCACTCTTTACTATTGAAGACATAGGTGGAGTAGAGCGTATTTTCGTTGAAATCACCACCAAATACGAGATAGCAGTTTTTATTGCCCTCGGTAGTACTGCAATACTCGCTGTTTACCGGATTGATGTTCAAGACGGCGATATCGGGTACCGCACGCCATACTTCCTGGAGTTGCGCAAAAAACGGCTTGCTCCAGTCAATCTCTTTCCCATAGTCCAGAGGATTCCAGGTATCGCTCCACCACGCTTGGTGATCATAGGTGCGCTGGGGATTATCCGGCGAAAAGACCGAAATGGATTCTTCGGCGTGTCCCGGGGCCTCGCACTTTTTCTTATATAAAATCCGTTCGTTGCGGAACGCGAGCCTGCGCTGGAGCCGACAATCAAAGCAAAACGTCGGAGGCGGCACCTGCATTTTTTCATAAAAAGCAAAATCCTCCGGCTCAATGGTGAACGGATTTTTGCAGTTTTGGCACTGGCGGGTTTCGGTATTCACGGTGGTTATCCGAGAAGTTTTTTGATTACTTGCTGGACTATCTGCGGATTTGCTTTGCCGCGCGACTCTTTCATCACCTGTCCGACGAGAAACTGGAGCGAGGCGGCCTTGCCTTTTTTGTAGTCCTCCGCGGCTTTGGGATTTTCGCTGATGATGTGCGCCGCGATGTTTTCCAGATCGCCCGTATCCGACATCTGCCACAGGCCAAGGCGTTCAATGATATCGGACGGGTCCCCACCCGTGCGGAACATTTCTTCCATAATCTGTTTTGCCGCGGTGCTTGAAATTTTTTGTTCCGCAAACAGAAGCGTGAGTTCCGCAAAATTTTCGGGCGTTATTTTTACCGTAGAAAGTGATGTTGACGATTCGCGCAAAAGCCGCAGAAAATCGCCCGTCATAAACGCGCCCAGTATTTTCGGCAGGTCTTTCCCTGCGCGCTCGGGTGTCTCCTTGTCGTGGGCCGCAAGTTCGCTTGTCGCAGATTCAAAATACCCCGCCATGTCTTTGTCCCGCGCGAGTATTTCCGCCATGTCCGCGTCCAAATCATATTCGCGAACAAAACGATCCCGTTTTGCCGTCGGCAATTCGGGCATGTTGCGCCGCAGTTCTTCCAGCCATTCCGGCGCGATAGTGAGCGGGGGCAAGTCCGGCTCGGGAAAATAGCGGTAGTCGTGCGCTTCTTCTTTCACGCGCTGGGAAAAAGATTCACCTTTGTGTTCGTTCCACCCCCTGGTTTCTTGTACGATCTTCTCTCCGCGCTCCAGCACATCCGTCTGCCGAGCGATCTCGTACGCCACGGCATCCGCCGCGTATTTGAATGAGTTGATGTTTTTTATCTCCACTTTGGTGCCAAACTGCTCCTCCCCTTCCGGCCGCAGGGAGATATTGACCTCCACCCGCATCTGGCCTTTTTCCATATCCGCGTCAGACGCGCCGATGGCGCGGATGATCTTTTGCAGGGCTTCGCCAAACTGCCGCACTTGCTCACCCGTGCGAAAATCCGGCTCGGTTACCAGTTCCATGAGCGGCACGCCCGCGCGGTTGAAATCCACCAGAGAATATGATCTAGGCTCACGAAATCTAATGCCAGTTACTTCTCCAGTTTCTCTATTAATCTGTATGTTTCTGCCATCTCCTATTTGTTCAGTTTCTCCGATAATATGTGTCAATCGTCCCGTGTCTTCTTCTAGATGTATGCGGCGTATCCGTATTTTCTTCTTCTCGTCGTGTGTCGTAATCTCCAGCTCGCCACCCTGCACCAGAGGATGCTCGTACTGCGAGATCTGATATCCTTTTGGCAAATCGGGATAGAAATAATTTTTTCGGTCAAACTGGGAGAACTCTGGTATCCTGCCCCCCAGCGCCAGTCCCGCCATGATTACTTTTTTCACGGCTTCTTTATTGATCGTCGGAAGCGTGCCCGGGTGCGCCATGCACACGGGGCATATGTTTACGTTCGGACGCTTTTCGTCCGGATCATTGGGAGAATAGCAAAACATCTTGGTCTTGGTATTCAGCTCCGCGTGTATTTCCAAACCGATCACGGGTTCGTACGTCATAGTATGAGCGTACTATAACCCGATTGATTTTTCCACTCATTTTGGTATGATTTTGCCACTGGTCCCATCGTCTAATGGTTAGGACGGCGCGCTTTCAATGCGTAAATCCGGGTTCAATTCCCGGTGGGACCGTCATATAATGCATACACTGCAGAGGCATAGTTCACGACACGCATGAAAAAACTTGTTTTTGTCACACAAAATAAATACAAACTGGAGGATGCGCGGAAGCTCTTGCCGGAGTTTGAGATAGAGCATGTGGATTTTGACGTGCCAGAGATACAGTCGCTGGATCCCAAAGAGATCATCACGCACAAATTGAACATTGCATACGAAAAAATCGGCGTGCCATGCTTTGTGATGGATTCTTCGTTAGCACTTGACTGCCTCAACGGCATGCCCGGGCCGTTTATCAAATGGTGGTTTGAGAGTACTGTGGGAGAAGAAAAGACGTGCAAAATCGCGACGCTTTTTGGCGAGCGGGGCATCATGTGGACAAACATGCTCGGCTACTTTGACGGCCGCGACACGCATTATCTGGAAGAGATTCTGCACGGCACCCTGCCCGAGACGCCGCGCGGCACTGACGGCTATCACTGGGATACTATCTTTATCCCGCAGGGGGAGACCGAAACATTTGCTGAAATGGGTTTTGAGCGAAAACAGCAATACGCTCCGACCAAGAAGCTTCTGCAACGACTGAAAGAGATAGCGATATAAAAACGGCTCCGACATACGTCGGAGCCGTTTTTATCGTATCATTCCCTGTACCCTACCGTCGCGCCGGATCCGTGGTCGTGCCCACGCTCTCCAAGATACTGCCGCGCATCATAGGGTTGCGTTTGAAGAAGAACATATCCGCATCATCGTCAAAATCGCCGCGCATCATGGAACGATAATGCATGATCCCCTTGCCGCCGGAAAATCCTTTTACCTCGGTCTTGAATTCTCCCACTGCCACGCCAACCTTAAAGACGATGGCGACTATTGCAATGGCAATTGCCCAGCGTAGGATGTGATGAACAGGAAGTCCACGCCCCCATGCGTGTCCACCGCATCGGCAGTTTCCCCCGCCGCATGACCCTCCATCGCACCGACAATCGCCGCCGCACATATCTTCTTTTCTTTGATCCATAAAAATAGAGAGGGTTACTGTTAAATAACAATGGCAGTATATAATAGAATGCACATACATCAAACTGTGGATAGCCAAAATCCTTATGCCTCACATTCACGAAAAAATTGATTTTACGGCTGAAGTGTTCATTGTGTATGAAAATACCGTGCTTTTGCGCATGCACGATAAGTACCATATGTGGCTCGGGGTCGGCGGCCATATTGAGCCGGACGAAGATCCCAACCAGGCCGCCATACGAGAGGTAAAAGAAGAGGTGGGGCTTGATGTCACATTGGCAGACGACCGCTTATTTCGGCGGGATGCTCCTGACTACCGCGAGCTCATCCGTCCACGATTTCTGAACAGGCACCGTGTTACTGATACGCACGAGCACATCACCTTTACCTATTTTGCACGAGCAACAACTAACCATGTTATCATGCCCGACACCCACGAAAAGAGCGACGCATGCAGATGGGTTACGCGCGAAGACCTGGAAAAGAACGAACACAACATTCCCGAAGCCATCCGGCGGTATGCTCTCGCCGCGCTTGAAGAATATTCCCAAATGGGGAAAACTTAAATTGAGATTATCGTACCACTGATGATATCATGTATACATGAGGGGCATAAAACATCCGCTTAAATACCGCGCAGTTGATTTACGCAAGCAAGGGCTTTCTATTGGCAAGATAGAAGCAATGTTACAAATCAGGCGCTCTACGCTAAGCGGATGGTTCCGTGATATTGTTCTGTCGCAGGAACAACGCGCATATCTACTACAGAGCGGAAAAGACGCCTTTGTCAAAGCCCGTCTTAAGGCCGCCCTCTGGCATCGTGAGCAGAAGCGACAACGTATAGAACAAGCAAAAAAAGAAGCAGTAGCAGCGTTAGAGACCATCAATCTCTCTGACAAAAGCGTGGTAGAGATTGCCATGGCAACGCTCTATTTAGGCGAGGGATTTAAAACAGTACAGGGATTGGGTATCGGAAACTCCAATCCTATGATATTGCAATTTTTTATCGCAGCTCTTGCTATCTGTTATGACTTTGACAAAACAAAGATAAAATGCGAGCTTCATCTTAGGGCCGACCAGAACCCCATGGAAATAAAGGCATATTGGGCCCAGACCCTTGGTCTCCCATTGGAGAATTTTAAGACAGTGAGTATAGATCAACGTACGCGCGGATCACCCACATATTCTTCTTACAAGGGAGTATGCGCTTTGCGGTGCGCGTCTACGGCAATACAGAGAAGGTTATTACACCTTGGCGCATTGTATTGCGAAAAAATTATAGCGAATACGCGCGCATAGCTCAGTGGTAGAGCGTCTGCATGACACGCAGGAGGCCGTAGGTTCGATCCCTACTGCGCGCACCGCGAATATTTAGGGCGCTTAGCTCAGTGGTAGAGCGACTCGTTTACACCGAGTAGGCCGTAGGTTCAATCCCTACAGCGCCCAGAGTATATCTTTCCTTTTTTTTGATGCCGTCAAAAACGCTCCGTATCGTATCGTTTAATATCCTGTATTCGTTGCGGCACCGGCGCCTCACCCGTGGTGTTTTTGACGCGTTTGGCGAGCTCGACCCCGACGTCATCTGTCTGCAAGAAGTGCTCATCGGCAAAAAACGCAATTTTGCGCGTGATTTGGCGGATGCGTTGGGATTACATGTGGCATTTTCACTTCGTCGCGAATATGGCGGCAGGCAGATCGGCCTCGCGGTGCTTTCCCGCGCTCCTGCCGAAGAAAATACGGCAGTCGTCCTGCCGCGTTCTCCGGCAAAACGCCCCCGCATCGTACAAATCGTACAGCTCACGCACAAAGGTACGGCATGGCGCATTGCCAACACGCACTTGTCCAGCGTATCTGCGAGCGCCCGCAAAGCGCAGATTGCGGCGGTCGTGTCGCTCCCCAACGAACGGCATCCCGCCGTACCGCTCGTTCTCGCCGGCGACTTTAATACCAAAACACAAAAAGAAGTGGCACAGTTCGGCACGATACTTCGCGACGCGGGGTTTTCGGTACCCGAGACGCTTCCGTTTTCGTGGCGGTTTTTCGGCGCCAAAAAACGCATGGATTGGATCGCCACCCAGCACTGCGACATACCGGCGATTGAGACACTCTCGCACATCCGCGGCTCCGACCACGTCCCCGTCTGGGCGGATATTTCGTACAGCCCGCAGGATTGAAAGGTACGAATAAAAAGAGTATCGTTGCCATACCTGGAGGGTTCGCCTAATGGTATGGCACCGCTCTCGAAAAGCGGCGGGAGAAATCCCTTAGAGGTTCGACTCCTCTACCCTCCGTTTGCAGTATTGTTTTTATAAAAATAAAAGATTAGCTATGTCCACCATTACCGCGAAGTGGGGCGCCAGCGCCCCGTATATCCACAGCATCATGCGCATGGTCGCCGCCTTTATGTTTATCCAGGCGGGTACTATGAAATTATTCGCATTCCCCGTAGGCATGCCACCGTCCGGCGGCACTGCGGAATTATTTTCACTCATCGGCCTTGCCGGAGCTCTTGAAGTGTTTGGCGGAGCCCTCATACTCATCGGCGCGTTCACACGTCCGGTCGCGTTTATCCTCTCGGGCGAAATGGCGGTCGCATATTTTATGGCGCACTTCCCCGTGAGCTTTTGGACAGTCATCAACGGCGGCCAGCCCGCAGTGCTTTATTGCTTTATCTGGCTCTACATATCCGCCACAGGTGCAGGTCCATGGAGCATTGACACCCTCATGCGCAGAAAAAACATTTGAGAAGTAACCAGATTCTATATCCCGAAACCAAAAATACGCCAAAACATCCCCCGACAGCAGTCGGGGGATGTTTTTATTTGCTTTCAAGGGCAAAAACCTGCTATTATGCGGTTTATGGATGTGCCGACACAAAACCAATTTTTGATACTTGCGGCCGTCTCGGCCGTCGGGTTTGCCGTACTCGGCTGGATGACATTGCGCATCCGCGGACGCATGAAAAAAATGTGGGGTGGACTATCCCCGTCCGGCGATGCGGTTCAGGACATGCTCCAACGTACTGTGCGCTTGGAAGAGCATCTGGAAAAGATAGAGCCGCGCATGCTGATAGTAGAGGCCTCGGCGCGCGCCAGCATTCAAAAAGTCGGATTTGTGCGTTTCAATCCTTTTCAGGACACCGGCGGCGACAACAGTTTCAGTGTCGCCCTGCTGGATCAAAAAAATAATGGCGTAATTTTTTCCTCGCTCTATATGCGCGAGGGTCCGCGATCAGTCCTCTACGCCAAAGAGGTGAAGGACGGCGCGACGCGCCAACATCTATCCGATGAGGAGGCGCGGGTTCTGGATGACACAGTACGCCAGACCATTCGCGCGTCTTAATTTTTTATGCCCCGTACACCTCAAGAAAAACAAATCCCCCGCCCGCCCATCATCGTCGTCGTGGGACATATTGACCATGGCAAAACCACGCTCCTGGATTGGTACCGAAAAACAAAAGTGACGGAAAAAGAATCAGGCGGTATTACCCAGCACATCGGCGCATACGAAGTTGAGCATTTGGGCAAGCGGCTCACCTTTATTGATACGCCGGGGCATGAGTCATTTTCAAAAATACGCCAGCGCGGAGCACAGATGGCTGATGTCGCCATTTTGGTGGTAGCGGCGGATGACGGCGTCAAGCCCCAGACGCGCGAGGCGATCAAAGTGCTCAAAGAAGCAAGTATTCCGTTTGCCGTTGCGATAAATAAAATAGACAAGCCGGATGCCAACCCCGAACGCTTGAAACAGGAGCTGGCCAAAGAGGAGGTGCTCGTGGAATCATACGGCGGCACGGTGCCGGCGGTGGAGACCAGCGGGAAAACGGGACAAGGCCTTGATGAACTGCTTGAGACGCTCGTCATTTTGGGCGAGATGCAGGAGCTTTCCAGCGATCCCGATATGCCGGGCACTGGCGTGGTGATTGAAACAGAGCGCGATCCGCGTAGGGGCGCTACCGCAACCCTGCTGGTGAGAAGCGGCACCCTGCGCAAAGGCGATACTATCGTCGTGGGAAGATCAGCAGAGCCGGTGCGCATCCTTGAAAATTTTGCCGGGCGCCCGACGGAGACACTCGGCCCCTCATCTCCCGGCCGCGTCGCAGGACTTTCACACGTACCCGTGGTTGGCGATATGTTCCTGGCATACAGTTCGCGCAAAGACGCCGAGACGGCAGTATCGATGTTGCCGCCTATCTCACCGGTAGACAGCACGACGAGAATGTCCGAGCATGGCGCGTCCAAAGACCGGGTATTCAGCATCATCCTCAAGAGCGACGTGTTCGGCTCACAGGAAGCCATGGCCGATGCGCTCAATCGTCTCTCCTCGCCCGCGGTCACCATACGCCTGCTCTCGGCAGGCATCGGCGACATCAACGAATCGGACATCAAACTCGCACTCGCCACCCATCTCGTTACGATCGTGGGTTTCCGCGTGCGCCCCGATGCGGCGGCGCGCGAACTTGCCCGCGCCCAGAACATCCATATTGTCACCGGCACCGTGATTTATGATTTGCTTGATCAAGTTAAAGCCGCAATCACCGACCTCATCCCGCCCGAAGTTACGCGCATTGATCTGGGCCGCGTAAAAATTCTCAAGATTTTCAAAAAAGACCAGGGCAAGCAGGTCGTAGGCGGGCGCGTGGAAGCGGGCAAGATTGCCAAATGTGCGCAGATAGAAATTGTCCGCATGAAGAGCATCATCGGCACCGGCACCGTGGCGGGACTACAGCGCGGCCCCCAGCAGGTAGAAGAAGTGGCGCAAGGGAGCGAATGCGGCATTGCTGTAGAATCGCGCACCCTGATGGAAGAAATTGACGAGCTGACGGTCTATCAGACGGAAACCAAAAAAATTGACTTTTATGGCGACCCTGCGGCGGATAGAAAGAATTAATCAGCTCCTGCGAGAAGAGGTGACCAAGATCATAGACCGCGAGCTGGAGTTCACAGAGTACGCGATGGTCACGATAACGCGCGTTATCACGTCGCGAGACGCTTTGCATGCCAATGTCTATTTCTCGGCCCTCGGCACATCACCCGAGGACGCCCTCGCCGTTCTTGAAAAAAACATATATCATATCCAGCAGGGGGTGAACCGGCGTCTGCGTATGCGGCCGGTGCCCAAAATCCGTTTTGCGCCCGATGCGGAAGAAGAGAACCGCGAGCGCGTGGAGCATGCTCTTGCCGCCGCAAAGCGGGAACAAGAGTTATAGTGGCGCGGTGGCGAAGAAGGAGAAATGCAAATGTCTTTACATTTCTCCGGCGGTCTGTCCCGCACAAAAATCTGGCATGGTAGCCAAGTGGTAAGGCAAGGGTCTGCAAAACCCTTATACGCGGGTTCGATTCCCGCCCATGCCTTAAAAATAAATACGGGCGAGTGGTGGAATGGCAGACACGAAGGACTTAAAATCCTTTGAGGGTAATTC
>ERZ1292623.5231-Hain-H51-01um-R1-5231-length-10413-cov-4_pt1 | contig 10413 bp, 5 predicted proteins | sample MGYA00564398_ERZ1292623 | MGnify/ENA primary metagenome ERZ1292623 (study PRJEB36523, sample SAMEA6512633) | groundwater metagenome | collected 2019-01-07 | study: AquaDiva: Metagenomics assemblies of 32 groundwater samples
CGCACCATCGCCGTGTCGATCGAAAACTGAATCTTATCCGTGTCGCTGATGATCGAATTGAACGGCGAGGAAACCGGGTTGGGGTCATAGTAACCGCCGGCGTTGAGAGAATCCAAAGTCAGAGAATCTCCCGACAAGGATTTCAAAGCGCGGTGGGCGACAAACGAAAGAGGGGAAAGCGAATCGCCAAAATGGTAATTCACCCGGAGCTGGATTTTGGCATCGCGAATCTTGATCACTGCAACACGAAGCGATTCGGGCAGCGAGAAGCTGACAAAAGCCCAGGACTCGTAGTTTTGGAATCTTCCGAGCATGAGCCGGGTCGCCGGGATCGTCGAGTATCTCTCCGCAGAAGTACTGTGAGAAGAGGGATACATCGTATCGATCTTGATGATGGGGAGGTCCGAAGGCGGAAGAAGAGATCCGCCTACGGGGTTCGGATCGTCCATGCAGGCCAGATAGATGCAGGCCGTGAGCACGAAGAGGACCGCGCGAAGCAAGAAGCTCAACGTCTACCCCCCGCAACGGCATGCCTCTTGGTTGAGCGTTGGTCAATTTGACTGAGCTGCTTTTTGATGAATTGCCATGCGGCGGAAGCGTTTTCTGCGATATGGGCCACGTTGGTTTTTTTCAGACAGTCTTCCTTCTCTGAAACCCCGTATCCTGTCAAAACCAGGATCGAAGTGCAGCCTGCGTTCTCACCTGCCATGACGTCCACGAGCTTGTCTCCAACGACGAAGGAACGGGAAAGGTCAACGCCAAACTCCTTTGCTGCTGTGCGCAGCATTCCCGTCCCGGGTTTGCGGCACTCGCACACGACGTTGTAAGGAGGAATTCCGGATTCGGGATGATGCGGACAATAATAGAGAGCGTCGACTTTGGCGCCGTGCCGTGAGAGCATTTTTTCCAATCTTGAATGAATGGCCTTGAGATCCTGTTCCGTGATAAGGCCTCTTGCAATACCGGATTGATTGGTGATCACGAACACCTTCACGCCGAGCTGGTTTGCCTCCCGGATAGCTTCCGCAGTTCCCGGAATGAGTTCAAGCTCCTCGGGGCTCGTGAGATAATCGACTTCAGTGTTGACGGTTCCGTCGCGATCGAAAAAAATCCCTACGTTCTCAAACTTCACGTTGTTACTTGAGGAGGTCTTTGTAGAGGTTGATGTACTTTTTGGCGGAATGTTCCCACGAAAAGTCCTTCTGCATGCCGTTGCGCATGAGCTGTTTCCACTCTTCCGGCTGGTGAAATGTTTTCAAAGCCCGCTGGACGGTTTTTAAGAGTTCCTTTGAATCGTATTTTTCAAATTTGAAGCCCGTGCCTTTGCCCGGGCCTGAATGGTCCTCAACCGTGTCGTCAAGTCCACCCGTCGCCCTGACCACGGGTACTGTCCCGTATCTCATGCTGTACATCTGGTTCAAGCCGCACGGTTCGTACCGGGAGGGCATCAGGAACATGTCGCTCCCCGCCTCGATGAGGTGCGCCAATTCTTCATCGAAGCCGAAGTGAATTCCCATCTTTTGTGAATGCTTCTTCTGGTGTGATTCGAATTTTTTCTCCAGAGCCTGTTCGCCTGAAGCGAGCATCACGAATTGCAGGTCCAGTTTCATAAGGTCATCCATCACCTCCAGGACCAAGTCAAACCCTTTCTGCTCGACAAGCCGGCAAATCACCCCGATGACGGGAACAGACTCCTTGAGCTGCAGCCCGAACTTGGCGCAGAGGGCCTTTTTGTTGTCGATTTTGGCCTCGATGGACTTTACATCGTATTTCCGGTAAATCAAATTGTCGGCCAGCGGGTTCCACATCTGGTAGTCGATGCCGTTCAGTATGCCTCTCAGGTCTTTCTTCCGGGTTTCCAGAAGCCCGTTGAGACCCGCCCCGAATTCGTTGGAACCGCAGATTTCCTTTGCATACTTCTCGCTGACGGTCGTGATCGTGTCTGCATAGAAGAGCCCCGCCTTCAGGAAGTTGAATTTCCCGTAGGCCTCGACGCCATCGGATTTGAACGCAGATTTCGGCAACCCGGACTTCTCAAACGACTCGGCAGGAAAGGCACCCTGATACGCCATATTGTGGATCGTGAAAACGCTCTTGACGTCTTTGAAGAATGTGTCGGAATGATAAATCGTTTTCAGAAGCGCGGGAATTAATCCGGTCTGCCAATCGTTACAATGAATGATGTCCGGCTGCCAACCCAGCCGCTTGAGAGTCTCCAAGACTCCCCGGGCGAAGAAAATGAAACGTTCGTCGTTATCTTTATAATCTTTCTTGCTTTGCGGACTTTGATAAACACCGTCTCTTCCGAAAAACTTGTCGTTGTCCAGGAAATATACCTGGACTTTTTCCTTCAGGTTGCTAATGAACGACGATTTGACGCTGCCCAGCTCCGTCTGGTTCCCTATGGGTACGGGAATGTCCTTTAATCGAATGATGTCATGGAGTTTGAACTTGCGCTCGCCGATGAAGTGATAGCGAGGCATCATAATGCGGATTTCGTGTCCGAGTTCTTTGATTGCCTTGGGAAGCGAGCTGGAGACATCGGCGAGGCCGCCGGTTTTGGCAAATGGGTCTACTTCACTTGAAACGAAAAGAATGTTGATGGGTTTTGACATTCACAACTTGCGAGTGAGACTAAATTTAGCCAAAAATCGTCTCAATCGCAATTGTAAACTCTCCCCCATCGTCGCGTGAACGGAAAAGGAAACACTTTATCTTTCAAGGCGTTTGCGTTGGGGTTGACGTGCGTCAAAGCTTCGATTCATCGCTTGACTCTCGGGCACTCGTTCGCTATCTTGACACAAATTCACTGATCAAGAACATCGGAGTATCTATCGAAGTTTGGTAAAGGTTATGGCCTGAGATGACTGGAACGTGCTCAGGTCTTTCGCGGTCAAGCCTTTACCGATTCCGGCGATACTCGAAAGACGAAATTAAGCCGAACGGGAAGGCATTCCTGTTCGGCTTTTTTATTGTGCTTATGAGTAGAGCAATTTTCATGCTAATGGTGGCCGGGATGTCCCAAACGATGACGGGTCAAAGCGTGAATTCACCTCTGGCTTCGGGTGAGTGGTATCAATTCGAAGTGAGGGAAACGGGCATGTACAAACTCGACCAGAAGTTTTTTTCAGATGCCAGGATCTCTTTGCCGCAAACCATCAACTCCATCAGAATTTTTGGCAACGGAGGGAAGGAACTTTCCGAAGACCTTGCCGCACCCCGTCCGAACGGACTGGAGGAAATTGCGCGTCATATCGTGGACAATAATGGAAATGGAATCTTTGACGCAGACGACTACGTCGTCTTTTTTGGGATGTCAACACGTGGTTGGGTTTACAACTCCGTATCGAAATCGTGGAACCACTACATCAATCATTATTCGGAGCAAAACTACTACTTTCTCACTTTTGGCGGTGTAACTGGGCGACAGATGGATTCCGTCGCGGCGTCTCCCGTCGGAACACCCGTGAGAGAGTTGCAGGACAGGTTGTTTGTGGAACAGGAGAAGTTTAACCTGATCGGTTCGGGGAGACAATGGGTCGGTCAACTCTTCGATAATCTCGAAAACACGGGTGTTTACTTCAATACACTGTCGGGCTTTGTTTCATCCCAGCCCATCGTTTACAAGATCTCAGTCTTGAGCGCCTCCAGCACGGTTGACACGTTCAGAGTGTATGAGACTAACGATCTTCTCGGAAATCCAATTATTTTGTCCACCGTTGATGTTGGTCCCGGGGGTCTTGAAGGCGATGCAGCGTATTTTGCGCCGATTGCAACTTTTTCGAGACCGCCAGCCTCCCTTGAAAACGACCGCAGCGCTTTCAAGCTGGTTTTTGGAGCGAGGAACCAAAGCGCGAAAGGGTGGCTGGACTGGTTTGAGATCCACTACACAAGAAGTCTCAAAGCCGTCAACGATTTTCTGTTTTTCGCTTCCCCGGATACGAGCGGCAACATTGCATACGAAGTGACCAACCTGTCTTCTCTGCCTTCGCGCAATGCCATGGTGTTCGATGTGACGGACCACAAGTCTGTCAGGAGACTTGTGCAGCTCAGTTTTGATCCTGTGATTTCTACTCTCGTGCGATTTCAGGTCTCTCAGGCGGGAGTCAAAGAATTTGCTGTCGTCGGAGCGAATGGATTCAAAACACCCGTCAACCCCAGGCAAATTGTGAATTCAAACGTTCACGGCATAACACCGGGTGCGCACTTTATCATTCTTTCGCCTCCCGAGTTTGTCAACGAGGCGGCAAGGCTGAAGGCACACCGCGAATCGAGTGATACGCTAAAGGCTGCCGTGGTAAGAATCGACCAGGTATTCAATGAATTCTCGGGAGGTCTCACCGACCCCATGGCGGTTCGGGATTTTCTAAAATACGCCCTGACGAACTGGTCCATGAAGCCGGCGTATATCCTTCTGTTTGGGGGCGGCCACTATGATTACAAAAGCATAATCTCGACGGCAAGGAACTGGATCCCGCCGTATGAAAGCGTGGAATCGAACAACCGGGTTGGTTCTCACGCGAGCGACGACTACTTTGTCATCCTCAACCAGGGAAATCCACGGGTGACAATTGCCGCGGGAAGGCTCCCGGCTCGTTCATCCGCTGAAGCTGTTTCCATGGTGGACAAGATCATCGCCTACGAGACGACTGTGCCGTTCGACCCCTGGAGAAATCGTGTAACCTTTGTCGCCGACGACGGGTTGACCTCTACGAGCGACGACGGCAGCCTACATACAGGCCAGGCAGAAGATCTGGCCCAAAACCACACTCCGGCCTCTTTCGAAAAGAAGAAGATCTATTTGATCGAGTATCCGACAGTCAGCAGCGCCACGGGGCGGCGAAAACCCGAAGTGAACCGGGACATTGTTGCGGCTGTCAACCGGGGAACTTTGATTCTCAACTACACAGGCCACGGCAACGAGAAGCTCTGGGCGCATGAAGCGGTCTTTACAAGGGAAGGCGAGATTGCGCAATTGACAAACAAGGATAAACTCACGCTGGTGGTGGCAGCCACATGCAATTATGCCCAGTATGATGACCCTCTCGAGCAAAGCGCCGGGGAAGTCTTGCTCGCAATGAATCAGGGCGGGGCTATAGGCGTTGTTACAGCTTCAAGGGTCGTGTATTCCTTCGAGAATGCCCAACTGAACAACAAGTTGTACGACTCCTTGTTTCAAACTGACGCACAGGGAAGGCCGAAGCGACTTGGTGATGCGATGTGGAAAACTAAGCAATCGCTGTTTAGCACTAACGATCTGAAGTATCACCTATTGGCCGACCCGACTGCGCGATTGAACTTCCCACGCGCCACTGCCTCGGTGGATTCTGTCAACGGAAGCGCGACGTCGCTGGTAGTCGCGATGCAATCGCTCGGCCGCATCACGGTGAAAGGGAACATACGGCGTCCCGACGGCTCTGTACGGACTTCATTCAACGGCCGTGGTGTGCTGGAAGCGCTGGATTCGAGACGAAGAGTCGTGGTCAACGAGTGGGGCGGGTTTTCCTTCGAAGTGAACGGCAGCCTTCTGTACCGCGGTGAGATCTCGATTACGAACGGCGCTTTCCAGGGCATCTTTCCCTTACCGAAAGATGTCTCGTATGGAACCCGTTCGCGCATCTCGCTGTATGCATGGAACGATTCGACGGATGCTGCCGGGTTCACAGAAAATGTGACGATTACCGGGAGCGATTCTTCCGCCGCGCCGGATACATCGGGACCCGTCGTTTCGGTTTTCTTCGATGATCTGTCTTTTCGATCCGGTGATGTCATAAAACCGGATGCAACACTCATCGTTGATTTGTTCGACCAGAACGGGATCAACACCTCGATTGCGGGCGTCGGACATCGTCTTGAGGCGACGCTGAGCCTGTCTGCCGGACAGGCAGGCGGACAATCCGGTGCTCTTGACCTGACGGATTTCTACCGAAGCGGCCTCGACACGTATCAAAGCGGGCAGGTCCGATATCCGATCAAAGGCTTACAGGTAGGATGACATTCGCTTCATGTGAAGGCGTGGGACACGTATAATAATTCATCCGAGGCCGACGTGTTCTTCGAAGTGCGGTCTGCTTCGGATGTCGCCATTTACAACGCCGTGAACTATCCAAACCCGTTCTCTTCGAACACGGTCTTCACATTCCAAAGAAATTCCGGTGAGCCGGTCGACGTGGAAGTGAAGGTATTCACCGTTGCGGGCCGTGTTGTCCAGTCGCTCGGCGCCAGCTCGTTGACGGACCGGTTCGTCCAGATCGCCTGGGATGGCAGAGACCATGACGGGAACGAACTTTCCAACGGCGTGTATTTCTACAAAGTAATCGTAAAATCCATGGATCGGCAGAAGTCTGCGGAAATTCTTGGGAAGCTTGCGGTTATGCGTTGAAGCTGATGATTGAGTAGTGTCTTAATTTGTTTGGGCCGTAAGTGGTGTCAGGAGTTTCCTCCTGACACCAGGCAGCGTTTCGGTCAGGACGAAAGTCCTGACCGCACCAAAGTTCTTGGGAAACTTGCGGTTATGCGTTGAGCGCTGATGGTTGGGGTTTATTGTATCTCAATTGAAAAAAAACTAATTTATTTAATCCGGTGAACATCGCCGGCGTTATCCAGGAGGAGGAAAGTCTATGATGAGGATGCATGTTGTCGTGTTCGCGGGAATTGTCAGTGCGCAGGTTCTCAACGCACAGGTTATCACTTCGGCTGTGCCATTTCTTCTTATCGCTCCGAATTCTCGCGCCAGCGGAATGGGAGAGGCAGGCGTCGCACTCGCTGACGATGGCTGGGCGACGTTTTGGAACCCGGCTGGTTATGCATTCCAGCAGGGGTCTGAGGTGAGTCTTTCACACGCCAACTGGCTTCCTCAGTTCAATCTCTCGGATCTGTGGATCACGCATTTTGTCTATAAACAGGAAGTGCAGGATCTGGACGGCACGGTTTCGGCCGCCATTACTTACCTGAACCTTGGCGAATTCAACCGCACGGATGTCGACCCGACCGTGTTGGAAACATTCAAAGGATATGAATTTGCCGTGACGGCGGGATACGGAACAAAGCTCTCGTCAGACCTCGGAATTGGTTTAAACACTCGATTTATCTACAGCCACCTTGCACCATTTGGAGCCGGTGTTGAAGAAGGCCGTGGCGTTTCGTCGGGCTTCAGTTTTGATGTCGGTTTCCTGTATAAGCCGGCCTCGCTCGCTATTCCTTTCGCGGACTATGACCTGGGGCATCGGATCAACTTCGGACTGAACATTTCCAATATCGGTCCTCACATGGCGTACATTGACAAGGCGCAGGCTGACCCTCTTCCGATGAATTTCAAAATCGGGTTCGCGTTGAAACTCATGGAAAGCGAGTTCAACAACTTCACCATCCTCGGCGACTTCAGCAAGCTTCTCATTACACGTGATTCGACGGGAAAAACGGACCAGTTTTACAAAGCCTTTTTCACTTCGTGGTATGCCAGGCCGTTCAACGAGACGCTGCGCCAGTTTGTCACAGGTTTCGGCGCCGAATACTGGTATGGCTCGCCGAAGCTCGTTGCGCTGCGAACCGGGTATTTCTACGAAGACCCTCGAGCAGGAGGCCGGAAATTCATGACGTTCGGCGGCGGTATTCGATACGACATCTACACGTTTGACTTCAGCTACATCAGCGCATTTGAAGACCAACACCCCCTCGGGGAAACACTGCGATTTTCGTTGGGCATTATGTGGGAGACCATCAAGCCTTAACTTGCTAATCGGGCCGCTTTTTTCTTTTCACTTTCGTTCCGGTATGATGAGACCAGGCCGCATCCTTGTGGTGTTGTGTGTGTTGGCAAATTCTGCGTTTGCCCAGCAGCGCCGCGCTCTTTCTGCTCAGTCCGACCATCCTCTTTCCAGCGCTGTCGGAGCGCCAAGACTCTTGCGCAATGCAGTGGACACACTGAGAGTCCTCGCTCTCATGGTTGATTTTGTTACAGCCCAGGATGCCCGCACGTCCGGCGACGGAAAATTTCAGCTTCAGACGAATGTGACGGGGTTGATCGACCCGCCCCCGCACGATTCCACATATTTCGCGAACAAATTCCGCTTTGTTGAAAACTACTTCAAAAAAGTTTCCAACGGGCAATTGACCGTTCGCGGCGACGTGCTGGGCCGCGTCATCACGGTTGGCAAGCCTCTCGCGGATTACGCTCCGACGAAAAACGGCAATTCGAATCGCGGCCTCGCAAACTTGGCAATCGAAAGCTGGCGGGCGGCGGACACACTCATTGTGGGAATTCCCTTTTCCCAGTATGAGTGTTTTGTCGTTTTTCACGCCGGCGTCGGACATGATATCGATGTCGTCGGATTTTTGGGCTTCGACACTACGCCCGACGACCTGCCGTCTTTGTATCTCAGCCTGAAGTCCTTTCAGGATGCATTGCAGGATCCGACGTTTGCAGGGATTCAAACTCGGTCGGGGGACACAATCAAGAATACCGTCGTGTTGCCCGAGACGGAAACGCGTGTGTTTGGGAGCGGTTCATCAAGCCAAACGCTTGAACTGAGCATCAACGGGCTGGCGGCTGCTTCCATCGGAAGTCATCTTGGGCTGCCGGACCTTTTTGACACAAAAACCGGCCGGCAAGGGATTGGCCAATTCGGCTTGATGGATGGCGCTTCGATTTTTGCATTCTCAGGATTGTTTCCTCCGGAGCCTAGCGCGTGGGAGAAGGTTTACCTGGGTTGGGTTTCGCCCATAACGGTCGGCGCCTCGAGCGTCGATTTGCTTTTGCCCGCCGTCGGCTTGACTACCACGGAACCGGACACGATCTATAAAGTCCCCATCAGCGCCTCTGAATATTTTCTGATTGAAAACCGGAACAGAGATCCTCAGAAAAACGGACAAACTCTGACGATTTTCGAAAACGGCAGTACTCGGACTCAAACGTTTTCCAAGGATACATCAGGATTCACGTTCGATGATCAGAGTGGGATAACCGGATCCGTGGTCAACGTCGAGGATTTTGACTGGGCTTTGATTGGCTCGTTTGTTGTAGACGAGTTTTTTCATGGGGGAGGCATACTCATATGGCATATTGATGAGCGCGTTATCAACGCTGGACTAGCCTCGAACAGCGTTAATGCCGACCCGAATCGGAGGGGTGTGGACCTCGAAGAAGCGGACGGCGCTCAGGATATCGGCCAGGTGTATGACGTTCTAGAACCTGGAGCACCTTCAGTTTCGGGAAGTCCTCTTGACTGCTGGTACGAAGGCAATCCGTCCGATGTTTACCAGAATACGTTTGACAGGAATTCCTTTCCGAATAGTAATTCCAACAACGGAGTCCCCAGCCTTCTCGAGATAAAGAATTTTAGCAAGCGTTCGGCCCGTATGACGTTATCTGTAAATGTGGGAAATAATGTCGCAAGGCCGATTACAAAATTGTCGAAGTCGGTCGGCGCGTCGTCTTCGGATAATTCTCCACAATTGGTGGACAACGCTATCTTCGTAAGTAAAGGGGACAGCATCTATGCTTTTCAAGTGAATGGAAAGAGCAGTGTCCCCGACAGCACAGGCTTGTTCTCACAAGTTGGCGGACGGTTTCCCGTCGCAGCGAATGTCGCTCAAGCTCTCGGACCGAGGTACATCCTTGGAGTAAAAGACAGCTCCGTTTACGTATTCAGTCCGGTGGACGCCACCTTGGATTCCGTTTATGAGAGTATACCTGTCACCGTGGTCAACCTGGGGAAAAGGATCACCACTCCAGTTTCGATCCATTTTACAACTTCGTATCAAGCGCTTGTTGGAGACGCAGGCGGCGCCGTCACTTCTGTGAATCTCCCGCCGGCGGGCGTTCCGCCGTCCGTGGCCGTATCTTCGGCGCCCATTCAATCGCTCATCAGCGGCAGCGGAACCTGGTATGCGACGTCGTCTGAAAGAATTTACAAGCAATCTGGCGAACGGTACAATTTTACATCACCCTCATCAGGGTTCTCAGCAGGATCGGCTCAATTCATTGCGGTCGTCGATACTGTTGGCAGAAGCATTTTGTTTTTTGACCCGAATCTCAATCTGCTGAAAATTGTTTCGATCGCATCATACAAGGGACCGGCGACGCAGCCCGTTATCGCGGATGTTAACCGGGACGGAAATCAGGAACTACTGATGACGGCAGGAAATATGCTTCTCGCCTTCAACAAGTCCGGATTTTTTCTTGACGGATTTCCGTCGCGCTTGCGAGAAGGCACCAATCGAACGTCTTCTCTTGTCCTGCGGGATATGAATGGAGACGACGACATTGACATCGTTCTGGTTACCGATCGGGGCGTTGTCCAGGTGGTCAACTCGAAAGGCAAAGTGTTGGAGGATTTGTCCGTGGACGTCGGAGAAACGGTGAGCACGTCGCCGCTTCTCTTTTCAAACTCCGGCTCGATTGGATTCAATGTT
>ERZ1292623.5233-Hain-H51-01um-R1-5233-length-10410-cov-6_pt1 | contig 10410 bp, 6 predicted proteins | sample MGYA00564398_ERZ1292623 | MGnify/ENA primary metagenome ERZ1292623 (study PRJEB36523, sample SAMEA6512633) | groundwater metagenome | collected 2019-01-07 | study: AquaDiva: Metagenomics assemblies of 32 groundwater samples
CATTCAGATTTTCAAAAGGAGGCTCCATGCACCAGAAGCAGCCTCCTGCAAAAGTAGCCTTTTCAAGCCTTTTATCTTCGCCTTTCATAGATGCGCCCCTTTTCGGGGTGTCAGTATTAGAACACCCAGATAAAATGGTAAACAGCAAAATTGCTGAGAGAAAAAACCTATTTAATGTAATCATGATTATCTCACAAGAAAGTTAACATTATTGATATAATAACATATTATGTTAGAGAATCAAAATCCACAGGAACAAAAGCCTTCCCCGCCTTATATGTTTTGTTGAATAATTATAGCTCCTATGGTATATATTTGCTGTCTGTGCTCCTCAACATTTCTGTTTACTTTTTCCTCTCCCCTTACGCCCGTCCTCCCCAGTAGGTCTGTTACGGAGGACGGAGGAGAGGGCAGGGTGAGGGGTAATAAAAACAATCCTCTTTTTCTATTAAAAAAGACGGGAATGTGGTATAAAAGAGCAAGAGTTGGATGGGCATTGCCCACGATGTGTTCCGAATCAAATGAGGGGAATAAATGGAAGGAGAATCAATAGATATTAAGCAGGCCAAGCTGCAAAAATTGAAAGGGGTTTTTCCTGAGGTTTTTGCTGAGAATCAACTTGATTGGGAAAAGCTGAAGGCCGCTTTTGGCGATGACATCAATTTTTCCAATGAACGGTATGTATTGAATTGGGCAGGCAAGGCAGATGCCTTTAGGGTATTGCAGCAGCCCACCACCGCCACATTGAAGCCCATCATAGAAGAATCCTACCTCACCCCCAGCCCCTCTCCTGAAGGCGAGGGGAGTTGGAACGATTTCACAAATAGCACGACTCAAAATCTATTCATTGAGGGCGAAAATCTGGAAGTTCTTAAAGTCCTGCAAAAGGCTTATTACGGTAAGATAAAGTGCGTCATCATAGACCCTCCTTATAACACAGGCAGCGACAGCTTTATTTACCCTGACAGGTTCAGCGAGAAGAAAGAGGATTACCTTAAACGGATAGGCGACAAGGACGAGGAAGGCTTTCTGGTGAAGGAGGGCCTCTTTCGCAAGAACAGTAAAGACAGCGGCCACTTCCATAGCAACTGGCTCAGCATGATGTATCCCCGCCTTTTCCTTGCCAAAAACCTTCTGCGTGATGACGGCGTTATCTTCGTTCATATTGACGACAACGAGGTTCATAACCTGCGGATGATAATGAATGAGATTTTTGGGGAAGAGAATTTCAGGAATATTTTTGCTATTCGTAGGTATGATAAAAATTTAAATAGACAATTTATTGAATCAGGACTTCAAACCTTTAATGTAGGTTTTGAGTATCTTCTTTGTTATTCAATAAGTAGTGAATTTTCATTTAATCCAATTGTAAAAAAAAGCGACGAAGAAAGACAAAGTTTCGGGTATTGGAAAGGGTTTTGGAATGATGCTAATAGACCAACGATGCGATTTGATATTTTAGGATTTACACCTGAAAGTGGTCAATGGAAGTGGAAAAAGGAAAGGTCTTTAAAGGCTGTAGAAAATTATAAAACGTTCATTAAAGAGTTTTCTAAAAAAATGACTTTAGAAGAATATTGGGAAAAGACAGGTGGAAAATTGGAGTTTATTAGAAGAAATTCCGAAGGAAAGGGCAAGAACAAAGGAGTTGAAAATTGGATACCACCTTCAAAAGGGAAACTTAGAAACACAAACTGGACAGATTTATTTGCTTCAAAAAATAGTAACGAAGTTGAAGGTTTATTTGATTTTCCGAAAAATCCAGAAGTGATTAAGAATTTTTTAATTGGCTCTACAGACGAAAATGACATTATCCTCGACTTTTTTGCAGGTTCAGGCACAACAGCCCAAGCAGTTTTAGAACTCAACAAAGAAGACGGCGGCAACCGAAAATTTATTTTGGTGCAAATGCCTGAACCATGTGATGAAGATAGTGAAGCCTTCAAGGCAGGCTACAAGACAATTGCGGATATAGGAAAAGAGCGGATACGGAGGGTGATCAGGAAATTGACCTCACCCCCGGCCCCTCTCCTTGAGGAGAGGGGATCAAGGGGTGAGGTGGAGATGGGTGCAAGAGGAGAGCGAGGCACTTATACCGAAGAATTATTTAAAGGGGCCGGCCCCACGCTTTTTGAAAAAGCGCGTAGCCTGAGAAAAGAGACAACGGAGGCGGAAGAAAAGTTGTGGCAAGTGTTGAGAAATCGGGCGTTCGATGGTTATAAGTTCAGAAGGCAGCATCCTATTGGCAAGTATATCGCCGATTTTTATTGTCATGAAAATAAATTAGTAGTAGAGGTTGACGGAGGTTGCCATAATGAAGCAGAGCAAAAAAAATATGATGCTGCCAGAACACAGGCAATAAACGAATTTGGTGTAAGGGTAATTAGATTTACCAATGATGAGATATTAAACAGTTTGCCGGAAGTATTGAAGAAAATTTCCGAAGCCATGCACTCCCCCTCTCCTCAAGGAGAGGGTTGGGGTGAGGTTGGCTTCAAGGTCTTCAAGCTCTCCCCTTCCAATTTCAAAATCTGGCGTGGCAGTGAAATAGACAGCGAAGAAAAGCTGACAGAGCAGCTTAATGTCTTTACCAACCCAATCAAGCCTGGCGCTGAAAAGCAAAATATGCTGTATGAGCTGATGCTCAAGGCAGGGTATGAGCTTACCTCTCCCCTAACCCCTCTCCAAATGGAGAGGGGAACAAAGGGTGAGGTTTACAGTATCAACAACAACGAACTCATCATTGCATTGGATGCAATGAATGAAAAGCTGATAGAGCAAATCATTGCTGCCAAACCGCAAAAGGTCATCACCCTTGATAACCTTTTCACTGGCAATGACCAATTAAAAACAAATACTGTGTTGCAGATGAAAGATGCGGGGGTGGAGTTTAAGACGGTATGAGCCGTTAGATTATGAGCGATAAGTTAAATCCTCGTGGTTCAGGACAAGGAATTTGAAAACGACTTTGATAAAGAAAAAAAGATAATGGGAAGTAAAAATAACGACCAAGTAAAAACCAATACCGCATTGTAGATAAAAGATGTGGGGGTTGAGTTTAGGGTGGTGCAAAGATGGCAAGAGCAGATATTCTAATCAGTTTGATTCAATCAGTTAATCGTAATGACATGGTTTCTTTTCGTAAGTCAGTAGAAAGTTTGATTGCTGAAGAAAGAGCAATCAAACACAATATTCTTGCGGACAGGCTGGCATCATTACTTAATAGTGGAAACGAAATCAAAAATGGTGTTTCTATGCGTCCAAATGGAGATGCCAAAGATTTAATTTTTGAGGCATCACCCCAAAAACACCTTGAAGATTTAATAATTGAAGACCAAATGTTAAAGATATGTAAAGATTTAATAGAAGAACAACATAGAGCAGAGCTTCTCAGGTCTTATGGACTGGAACCACGGAATAGAATATTATTAACAGGTTCACCTGGTAATGGCAAGACCAGTCTTGCAGAGGCGATTGCCACGCATTTAATGTATCCATTTTTTGTTGTTCGCTATGAGAACCTGATAGGTAGTTATCTTGGTGAAACAGCCACAAGGCTTAGTAAAATGTTTGATTATGTGAAAACCCGCAACTGTGTCCTTTTTTTTGATGAATTTGATACCATTGGAAAAGAACGCGGCGATACAAAAGAAACAGGTGAAATAAAGCGTGTTGTAAGTTCTTTGCTTCTTCAAATGGATAGACTGCCAAGTTATGTCGTTGTCATTACTGCAAGCAATCACCCGGAGCTTCTTGACCGTGCTGTTTGGCGCAGATTCCAATTAAGGTTGGATTTAAATATTCCAGACAATAAAAAGATTGAATGTTTCATTGAACGATTTAGCAAAAGAACAGGAGTAATATTTAACTGCAACATTAAAAATCTATCTGAAAAGTTGACTGGTTATAGTTTTTCGGAAGTCGAAGAGTTTTGTTTAGATGTTTTGAGACAGGCAATTTTGATTCACAAACAAGAAAATACAAAAGAAATTATTTCTGAAAAACTGAAGCAGTGGCAGTCAAAGTTTACAATTAATAAGATTAAAGAGAAAAAATAATATGGCAAATAAACCTCTACTGATATTTCCAGAGCACACTACTATTCCAAATTATAAAAAAAGGAAAACTGGATTCGGTTCCGATTTTTATCATCGTCCTATTTTTCAGAGACAAAAAGATAGATTAACTCCACAGTTTGAATCTATGTACCAATCTTTTATTACTGATACAACAGTTGGAATTGAACCTGAATCTGTATTGGTAATTGAGACAATAGGGAAGATTGATGACTTTCAAAGGGCTGTGCGATCTATTTCTGGACTTGAGTGGTTAGCAGAAATTGATGAGGAGGAAAAAATAGAGTCCGATGAAGATTTTTACCAAATTTGTAAAATAGGTAAACGACTTTTTCATGAAAAAATTGATGGAATTAGCAATAAGCAATCTTCGAAAATATGGGAACTTCTTAAAGAAAACAGTTTTATTGATAAAGATGGTTATATTGTGGAGAAAAGCATAGATGAGTTTAATCTACCAGATGAATTGTCGGTGCATAAAGAAAAAATAATAAGCACAATTGAAAATAAGATATCAGAGAATAAAAAACATCCAATAAGCGGTCGGTTTTTTCTGACTATGAGTAATAAACAGGCAATGGAAAAGTTGTTGAGCTTGTGGAAACAATGGGATAGAGAAGATAAAAAGTTGCCGAGAGGTTATGCTAAATGGGTAGAAATATTTAAAAATCTTAAGTCTATCAGGAAGTGGGCAACACAGGATAGATTAAGAGATACTGGGATTATTGATTTTTGGAAAGAAGAACTCAAAATAAAAAGAGGAACAGCTTCAAAAATTCTATTTGACATTGAGTTATGGGATACAGGAAATAATTCAAAAAGAAAAGAGATAACTTCAAGAATTGAACAATTAATTTCTGAAGAAAAAGGGAAAATTATTGCATCTTGTGTAATTAATGAAATTCGTTTTCATGCAATAAAAGCTGAATTGCCACCGGAATGTATTGAAAAAGCAGTTAACTCTGAATATAACAAGATATTTACCTGTAATGAGGTGATGTTTTTTCGCCCTACCGGACAATTTAGCAGCGAAATATATTCTGATGGTGAAGAAAGTGATTTTAAGGTTGGGAATGTGTCTGGCAAACCAGTGGTTGCTATACTTGATGGTGTGCCTTTTGTTAATCATTCTATACTTGAGAATAGATTAATTTTGGATGATCCTGATGGTTTTGGAAGTGCTTATCAGGCAAAAGAAAGAGGACACGGAACTGTGATGGCTTCTTTGGTTTGTCATGGGGAATTGGATGCAAAGGAAGAATCTCTGCCACGACCTCTATACTTTAGACCAATTTTGAAACCAGATATGGAGGATTTTGTAAATCAACGACGCGCTGAAATTGTTCCTAAAGATATTTTCTGGGAAGACCTTATTGAACGCTCTGTTCGCAGAATATTCGAAGGAGACGGAACTGGGAAGGAGATTGCTCCAACCGTTAAAATCATTAACCTTTCTATATGCAATTTATCAAGAATGTTTTTTAATCAATTAAGTTCTTGCGCAAAACTACTTGATTGGTTATCAGAAAAATATCAAGTACTTTTTTGCGTAAGCGCGGGAAATATAACATCAGATATTGATCTTCAAAAAAATCAGACAAACATAAAAACTCTTTCAAATGAAGAATTAACAAAGCACACAATGCAAATAATCCAAAATGATATTAGAAATAGAAGAATATTATCCCCTGCTGAGTCTATTAATGCCATAACAATAGGAGCTATCCACACAGATATGTCAAGCATTAAAGGCATAGACACCAGAATAAATATTTTACCAAACCAGATGATGCCTTCTCCTATTACTACCCATGGATTTGGTTATAAAAAATCCATAAAACCAGAGATATATCTTCCGGGAGGAAGACAATTATATAATTATTCCAATGACAAATATGAAATATCAAGTTCAGGAGAAGCTCCTGGGCAATATGTGGCAATCGCACCTATAATGGGTGGTGAAACTAACCGTTGTATTTATACACGAGGAACAAGCAATTCTGCGGCTTTGGCGACTCGTAGAGCTGCTCAAATTTATGAAGCATTAAATTTATTAATGGCAGAAAATTATTATACAATTAATGATAAAAACATAGCCGTCATTTTAAAAGCATTGCTTATACATAGCGCTTCATGGGGTGATAGTTATAAAATTTTAGAGGATTGCTTAAAAAATGAAAGCAATTCGCAATTTTTTAAGAAAACAGTGGCACGCTGTATAGGATTTGGTATCCCTGATATTCATCGTGTTCTTGAATGCACTGCTCAAAGAGCGACTGCTATAGGATACGGAAAAATTAAAAAAGATGAAAAACATGACTTCAAATATCCTTTACCACCAAGTCTAAGAGGTATAAATGATATGAGACGGTTAATCATAACATTAGCATGGTTTAGCCCTATTAATGTAAATAACAGAAAATATAGAAAAGCAAATTTGTCAATTGAACCACCTAAAGATATTATAGGGGTTGATCGAAAAGAGGCCGACTGGCAACAGGTGAAAAATGGTACTGTACAACATGAAGTTTTAGAAGGCAGCAAGGTTGTTTCTTATCAAGATGATGATTTTTTAGAAATATCTGTAATTTGTAGGGAAGACGCAGGTAATCTTGATGAAGAAGTTTACTATGGCCTTGCTGTAACATTGGAAACCGCTGAAAATGTGGGTATAGAAATTTACGAAGAGATTAGAGAAAGAATTAATGTTCCTGTAGCTATTGAGGAGAATATTTTATGAAACTCCACTTCGACAGCAATCAGGAATACCAGATAGAGGCCATAAGGGCTGTTACGGATATATTTGAAGGACAGCCTTTAAGCGGAGGGGATTTTGAGTTCTCGCTGACTGCAACAGGGGCGCTGCTTTCCGAGAACGGCGTGGGGAACAGGATGACCCTGACCGAGGAGCAGATTTGGGAGAATGTAAAGAGGATACAGCAGCGCAACGGCATAAACACACCCCAGACCCCTCTTGATAGAGGGGAGTCCGCTGATTTAACAATCGGCGCATTCAGTAAGGCGTTTGATAAGTCCTTTGATGTGCATTATGGTGGCGATATAGCATTGCAGGGGATGAATTTTTCTGTGGAGATGGAGACAGGCACAGGCAAGACCTATGTGTATCTGCGCACCATCTATGAACTGAATAAACTATACGGCTTTAAAAAGTTTGTGATTGTAGTTCCATCAATTGCCATTCGTGAAGGTGTTTTAAAAAATCTGCAAATCACCAACGAGCACTTTCAGAGCCTTTATGACAAGGCGCAGATAAATTACGATGTATATGACAGCAAAAAGGTCTCCAATCTGAGAGGCTTTGCCTGCAATAACTCCATTCAGATACTGGTCATAAACATTGATTCCTTTGCAAAAGACGAAAACATCATCAACAAGCCCAATGACAAGCTTACTGGAAAAATGCCCGTTGAGTTTATCCAAAGCACAAACCCGATTGTAATTGTTGATGAACCGCAGAATATGGAGACGGACATCCGCAAGAAGGCGATTGCAAATCTCAATCCCCTTTGCACCCTTCGCTATTCCGCCACGCACACCAATCTTTATAATCTTATGTATTCCCTCAACCCAGTAAAGGCATATGATTTGGGACTTGTAAAGCAGATAGAGGTTGATTCTGTGGTAAGTGAAAATGCCATGAATGAGGCGTTCATTCAGTTGGAAGATGTAAAGGCAGCCAAAACAAAAATTACAGCCAAGATCAAGATTGATTGCAATACGGACAAAGGAGTAGTGAAAAAATCAATTAAAGCCAATGCTGGAGATGATATTTACAAGTTAAGCAAGCAGAGGGAGATTTATAAAGATGGTTTTATTATTGATGAAATTGACGCTGGCAGCGGCACTATTACCCTCAGCAATAGTTTGACGCTTTCGGTAGGCGAAACGCGAGGCGGTATGAATGATGAGGTTATGAAGTTCATGATTCGTAAAACCGTTGAGGAACATCTTAAAAGAGAAAAGTCATATAAGGGTAAGGGCATTAAAGTTCTTTCGTTATTTTTTATAGACCGGGTTAAGAATTACAGAGAATATGATGTAAATGGCAATCCTGTAAAAGGCAAGTTTGCCAAGTGGTTTGAAGAGATATACAGGCAGGAAATTACCAAATCTGCTTATGTCGGTTTATTGCCATACGCTGTTGATGAGATACACAACGGCTATTTCTCGCAGGACAACAAAGGAAAACTGAAAGATACGGAAGGAGAGAGTCAGGCGGATTATGACACCTACAAACTCATAATGCAGGATAAAGAAAAACTCCTTGACCCTGAGACGCCGCTTCGTTTTATCTTTAGCCACTCAGCTTTGCGGGAGGGATGGGACAACCCGAATGTCTTTCAGATTTGCACACTGAATGAGACTAAATCGGAAATCAAAAAGAGGCAGGAGATAGGAAGGGGATTGCGTCTCTCGGTAAATCAAAACGGAGAGAGGATATTTGACCGTAATATAAACAAGCTGACTGTTGTGGCTAATGAACGATATGAGGATTTTGCGAAGGCATTGCAGAAAGAGATTCAGGAAGACTGCGGCGTTGACTTTACAGGCAGAGTTAAGATCAGAGGCGACAGGCAGAAGGTCAATCTGCGTAAGGGTTTTGAGGCAGACCCGAAATTCCTTGAGATTTGGGATAAAATAAAATTTCATACCCGATATAATGTTGCATACAAAACAGATGAACTGATTACGCAATCTGCAAAGGAAATGAAGGATATGCCCGAAACCAGAAACCCGACCATCAAATCAACCAAAAAGAAAGTTTTAATAACGCAGGCAGGGGTTGACGGGCTTTTGATGAGCGACAGTGCGAATGATGATTTTGGAAGGGGCTTTGAAGTGCCTGATATGCTGACTTACATTCAGTCAAAGACTGAATTGACGCGGCATACCATTTTGGAAATACTGAAAAAATCAGGAAGGCTTGGTGAACTGCTGCTCAACCCTCAACTGTTTATGGATAATGCAGCAATTGCCATTAAATCAGTGCTGTATGAGTTAATGGTTGATGGTATTAAATATGAGAAGATCGGCGACAGGATTTATGAGATGGCGTTGTTTGAAAACAATGAACTGGAAATATATCTTGATCAGTTTACCTTCACAGTAAAGAATCCGGACAAGACCATTTATGAAAACTATATTCCGCTTGATTCATCTGTGGAAAATCAGTTTGCCAGAGATTGTGAGAGCAGTGAAAATATAGAGTTCTTTTTCAAACTTCCAGCATGGTTTAAAATAAATACACCCATAGGCACATACAACCCCGATTGGGCGATTGTCTTCAAAGGCAAAAAGAGAATCTATTTCGTCGCTGAGACAAAAGGCAAAGGACAGGAATTAAGAGGCAGTGAGAAAATGAAAATTAACTGTGGTAAAGTCCATTTCGGACAGTTTGAGGGTGTAGCATTCAAAGGGCCAATTTCAAGTGTTTCAGAATTAGGGAAATAGCAGGGCCGCCTCTACACCCTTGACAAATTCTGCTTCAAGGGAAATATGAAAATCAGGACAGGCGCATTTGTTTTGTCCTGCGAGAAGGGAAAATGCACAGGCATATAATAAGTGCACTGTGATAAACAGTGTTAGCGGCGGTTGCATTTTATGGGGATTATATGGTAAACTTTAATAAAGATAATCAAAAAGGAAAATCAGAAGAAGAAACAGGCAAAAAAACTTAATATAAAAAAACAGCTATCCAACAAAATAGAAAAGGGGTGGTTGTCATGAAGACTAAAACAATATATGAAGAGGAAATCTTAAAAGAGATACAGGACCTTTCTGAACCTCTGCAGAAAAAATTGTTTAAAATTATTCATCTTCTGAAGCAAGAGATTATAAAGCCTGAATATGATGAAAAACCTGCAACTGAAGAATTTTTATCAATATGCGGCACATGGGAAGATGATAGGACAGTAGAAGAACAGATAAAAGATATTTATTCCAACAGGAAATCTACAGTTAGGACAGGGGATATTTTTTGAGATATCTTTTAGACACGAATAGTTGTATTTACCTGCTCAATGGAAATGAATCCCTCAAAAAGAAGGTCAAGGAAATTGGCGTCTTTTCTTTGGCTGTGACCAACAGCGCTCTTGCCGAATTGTACTTTGGAGCTTACAATTCCAAAAAAGTTGAAGAAAATTTAAAACGAATTGAGCTATTCAAAAAGAATCTGACTGTCTTATCAGACAGCGAAGAATCTGCCAAACAATTAGGATATTAAAAATGCCGGAATCTATCAACTACCACCTCCTTTCTCTTCCAATAGTCGGCGCATTAATCGGCTGGCTCACTAATTATATTGCTGTAAAGC
>ERZ1292623.5234-Hain-H51-01um-R1-5234-length-10409-cov-7_pt1 | contig 10409 bp, 8 predicted proteins | sample MGYA00564398_ERZ1292623 | MGnify/ENA primary metagenome ERZ1292623 (study PRJEB36523, sample SAMEA6512633) | groundwater metagenome | collected 2019-01-07 | study: AquaDiva: Metagenomics assemblies of 32 groundwater samples
GATAGGGACTCGCACGGCGTCGACGCCAGCAGCTGTCGGGTGCCGGGCGATCGTGAGGTCACCGACGGTCGTCGCGCGGATCGAGCCGCCGGTGATGAGCCCGCCGGTCGTGAAGTCGGGCGTGCCGGCCCCGAGCCGAGTGCCGGGGCCTGCGAGGAGGACCGTCGACGAGGGCGTCCGGGTCGCGCTGGTGGGATCCCAAATGTCGGAGACCGTCGACTCGGGCGGCAGGAGGACGAGGCCGCCGGAGCTGGACCCGCCGACGAACTGCCCCTGGCATGGTCGGGTCGTGTAGGAGTACGGGTCGCCGCCGCTCGGCTGCGCGCCGTAGCCGGCCAGGCGCGCCACGACGGGCGTGACGGCGTCGTAGGCGTCGATGGCGGTCTGACCAGGGCTCGGGTCGCCGGCCAGGTCCGGGGCTCCGACGCGGCTCGGCGTAGCCCGGAGCAGGAAGGACGGCGCGGCGAAGTCGAGCGTCGTCGCGGCGATCGCCCGCTTGCCCTGCTCGGAGCCCCACGGGCCAGTCGTCTGCGGCTGGCCGCTGCCATCGGCGGTGAGGACAGGAGCGGGCGTCGCGCCGAGCGCGGTCGGCAGGTCGGCGATGGAGTACTGGATGCCGCTGGAGCCGGGCACGAGCGGGCTCGCGCCGCCGTGGCCCGCGTTGCCGCCGCTCCCGCCACCGGGCGCGGTGAGCGGGCTCGGGCCGGACTCGACGAAGCCGCCGAACGCGGTGTCGGCTCCCGTGCCGGGCGGGGGGATCTCGCCGTCCGGGCCGCCGATGATCGCGCCGCCGAAGCCAACCGGGCCCTGGATGACGGTGCCGCCGAAGCCGCCGAGTCCGGCGCCGGCTCCGATGCCAGCCCCTGCGCCGCCGCCCCCAGCCCCTCCGATGACGGGCGGGGGAGGCACGAGGACCGGGACGATGCGCCGCAGGTCGCGGAAGTCCTGGATCGGGTTGGTAAACCCGCCACCGGCGCCGCCTCCGCCACCGCCTCCGCCCGGCCCGCCGGGGCCTGCGCCACCGCCACCTCCACCACCGGGCCCGCCGCCGGGCGGGGCCGGTGGGCCGGGGGGCCTCGGCCCGGTGATGCGCCTGCGGCCGCTGCCTGGAGCGGGCGGCTGGATCACGGACGCGACGGACTCGACCTCGATGCGCCAGGCCAGGTTGATCGGGTCGTACTTGATGTAGCCATTCGCCTTGGTCGGCAACGCGCCATGCTCGACAAAGTAGTCGTCCTGAAAGGCAAGCGGCCCGTGGTGCCCGCGTGGCGACATCCACGAGGCCAGCGTATGCAGATGGACCTCTCCAAGATGCAGGCCTGGTCCTGCTGCATTTTTCATGATGACGTCGGGATTCGCCGTGTCGTTCTCTCGCGAGAGAACGAATGGGCTGCCACCTGGACCGGTGTTGAACAGTTTTGCGATGATCCGCACCCCGGGCGCAGGGTCCGGGTCGGCGGGACTCTCGGGGAACATCGGTATGCCGCCGAGCTGCTCGCCGGGCGCGCGGGCATATCCGAGCGCCTTGTACGGACTGCCAATTACATAGCCTCCATCGACGTCGTTCTGGCCGGAGGAAAAAACATTGAGCGCGAGGACAGAATTGCCGACGATGCTGATCGGCCACAGCGCCGAATGGAGCGGGACGTGTACCGCCGCCGGGTCGAACGCGCCGGCCGCGTTCATGTCCCAGACCGTCGTCGCGCGGTTGACGTAGGGCGTCGCGTGCGCCGTCGCGAGCCTGCCCTCCCACGCCCCGAGGAAGATGTTCTTCTGCCGCGCCTCGTCGGTCGCCGGCAGCGCCGAGCCCGTCGCGCCGACCGGTAGCGGCAGCGTCTGTGGCAGATCGAGCGCCTGGAACCGGAAGTCGGCGATGTGGTTGGCGACCATCGGCCGCATCGACGTCAGATCGCTCGGCCGGTTGCCGGGCGCTGGTCGGTGCGCGACGAGGGCCGGGAACACGTTCGCCCAAGCGCCGGTCTCGCGCCGGCCCTGCGCCGGATGCCAGTAGAACGCGCCGATCTGGTCGCCGACCGTGTCGCCGCCAAATGGCACGCGCGCGTCGGTGACGAGCGGCCGGCCAGCCGCGTCGACGTCGACGACCCGGACGCCGAACCGGACGACGCGCGTGTCGAGCGGCACGTCGGCCTTGTTCCGGTGGTCCTGGAGCGGGTCGAGCCCGCCCTTCGGGGAGTCGGTGAGGTAGCTCACAGCGGCTGCACGAGCCTCAAGATGACAGCGCGGACGGAAGCGGGGAGAAGCGACAGGAAGTTGCGCGTGGACCCGGCCGCCATCGGCAGGTTGATCCCGACGGAGGCCTCGCCGTCGGGGTTGAGCGACCAGGTGATCCCGTCGATGGTGCCGGCGATGTGCCGCCTCGGGTTCATCGCCTTCATGACCTGGCCCACAGCCCGGTCGATGAGCCCGGAGTACACGGACGCAGCCATCGCCTTCGCGACGGAGACGCAATCATCGCGGTTCGTAAACGAGGCCCGGAGGAAGATCGGCTCCGCGTTCCACGCGCTCGTCCCGCAGGCCTGCTTCACGCCGAGGTTGTGCGAGGCATTATCCTGGTAGCCGTAGCGGGCCGTGATCATCCCAGCGCCAACACGCAGTTCCATCGGCGGCCCGCTGCTGTCGAGGATGCTCGGGTCGGCTGCGCCGATGCCGGCCAGCGCGGCGTGCGCCTCGGCTGGCGTGACCTCGATCGCCTCGAACTGGGTCTTGTTGTTCGGCCATGCGGGGACGACGGTCAGGATCGTCGCGACGCCGTGGATCGGGTCGAGCTGCGGCAGTTCCAGGTCCTTGCCGTTGAACTCGTACCACCAGCGCGGCTTGCCATTCTGCGGCCGCTTGGCGGCGGTCGGCACGTTCAGCACGCGGCTCGGGATGATGTGGCCGAGCAGCCCGTGGGGGTGCATCCTGAAGCCGAGCGAGATTACGCCGAGCTCCGGGTCCATGGTGGACACGGTGAGCGGCGAAAGCACGCCGGTCGAGAGCTTGAACTCCGCGCCGGACGTGTCGTAGCCGTCCACGTTGATCCCGTAGCGGGCGTCGAGCGGGACAACGCCGCCAATCTCCGTCGGCACGACGCAGTAGTCGCTCCACGCGGGCGACGCCGCGCGGTCACCAGTCGCGACGTTCACGATGCTGATCCGGTTCGTGCGGAACGACAGGATGCCGTCCATCCACTCGCGCTTGATCCGGTAGGTCTGGCGGAAGTGCTGCCGGAGGACCGCGATCCGCATGGCCCATACCGCGGCGCGGCCGAGGCCGCCGGGCTTCGTCTGATCGAAGTTCCAGGTGTATGCGTGCCACATGCCCTCGTGCCAGAGCCGGTAGATGACATCGCGAGTAAGCGGCCCAGCGTTCTCTGGGGGCGGCGTCGTGACGTCGTCGTTCCAACCCTGGATCGCCTGCTCGATGGTCACCCACGTCCCCTGGCCGACCCACTCGCCGTTGATGGAGATCCTCGGGTCTGGCACTGGCAGCACATTCTCCAGGGCGTAGTTCAGGTTCGGCGACTCGACGACGCGCTCGACAGCGTCGAAGCGAGCCTCGATTTCGCGGGTGAAGTAGACGACGACCTTGCTCGGCCGCAGGGCCGCGTTCTGCACGAGGCGCGGGAAGCCGCGGCCGTAGAACTCGGACCCGCCCTCGTAGGCCTCGATCTCGCCAGAGCGGGAGAGCGAGTCGTAGAACTTGACGGAGCCGTTGTTGTCGATGTAGACGTTGATCCCGCCCATGTACTGGAGGACGCGGGCGAGCGCCTGGTCGCCGGGGTCGTCGAGCTCAAGCTGCTCGATGGGCAGCGACGCGCGGAGGTCCGGGATGTCCTCGCGGACGCCGTGGATGTCGAGGATCCGCATGACCTCGACCAGCACCTCCGTCGCCGTCCAGGGCCGGCCCGTGAAGTGGAGCGACGGCTGGAGGTAGCCGACCTCGTCGGTCGTCGGGATGTTCCCGAACTCGTCCGTCTGCGGGTTGAGCAGCATGTTCTTGCCGGTGCGCCGGCGCATGTTGAACCGACCGAAGACGTGCGTCCGCGGCCACCAGTAGCGCCGGTCGGCTACGGCGACCTGCCTCGTCTGCGGAAGGTCGCCGCCGAACACCCCGATGACGTAGAGGTTCTCGACAACGAGCCGCCGCTCGGCCTCCTCGGCTACGCCGCCGGGGATGATCGTGAGCGTGACGGGCCGACCTTGCATCGCCCGCGCGGCCTCCTCGTCCTCGACCGCGATCTCGTAGGCCTCGACGTTCGGCGAGACGCCGGGCGTCTGCCGCCAGGTGACGGTGCTTCGGCCGAGCAGGGTGACGAGCTGGCCGGCGGCCAGGACCGGGGCGAGCCCTCCGGCGGCCCCGCCGACGAAGCCACCGATGGCAGCCCCGCCGACTCCGTTCGGACCTGCCACGTCGCCGGCGCCGGTCGATAGGTACGCCGCGCCCTTGCGGGCTCCGGCAGGTGATGCTACGCGGTCGTGGAAACCAATAACTCCGCCGGGCGGCCTCGGCACCATTACCCTGTCCCCCGCGAAGCGCGGCTGAGCCACCGCTGGACGGTGGAGACTTGCCGCTCGGTGACGGTGAACCGGAAGTCGTCCGTGCCGATCACGACGGGCGTCTCGCTGACGCGCCGTCTGACGTTGACCCATCCGTCCTGGCCGAGGCCGCGCTCGGGGACGTCGACGCCGATCGCGAACAGGTTCGGCGCGTGCTTGTCGAGCGTGGAGACGAAGCCGGCGTCGGGCGCGCTGACGACGCGCTCGCGCTCGGTGACGGTGCGAGTGCGGACGGCAGGCCCGGCGAAGAGGTGCGCGGCGTAGGGGTTCCGGTCCCCCATCCACGCGGGCACGAAGAGTTGGCCGAGGTCCTCGGCAATCTCGACGGAGAAAAGGTACTCGATCCGGCCGCCGGGCGCGCCGGCCACCTGGAACGTCAACTGCGCCGTGATGTGGCCGTCGAGCGGGTTGGAGTCGCTGTTCTCATCGACGAGCGCGGCGTTGGCGAGCCCGTGGGCGGCGGTGACCCTTCGGATGATCCACGGCCGGATCGTCGCCGTGTACTCGGCCGATGGCGTGACGACGCGGACGTTGGCGTAGCCGTCGTAGACGGCCCGGATCGTGACGAGCCGCTTGACGAGCCCGTCCTCGTACGGCGAGTCGCCCGGCGCGATCTGGTCGCGGGTGATACTGAGGACCGACCGCGTGACGTTGGCGCCCGGGTCGCCGTCGCCGATGACGACCTCCTCGAACTGGTGGGAGAAGTCGCACGCCTGGTCGAGGTCGTCCTTCGAGTAGGTCTTGCCGACGAGCTGCCAGATCCCGGCGGGGATAAGCGACGCCTGCGCCGCGGCGATGAAGGCGTCGATCCCAGCCAGATAGTTCGCGCGGGCGTTCGCCGCGCCGCCGGTCGCGTGGTACGTCCCGGAGATGGAGAGCAGCCGCCAGTCGCCGGGCTCGTGCGTGACGGAGACGATCGACGTGCGCCGACCACCGTTCAGGAACTGGTCGTAGGTGTGCGTGAAGTTCGTATTCTGGTCGAGCGCGTCGGTGAACGTCTCCTTCGCCGTCTCGCGCCAATCGCCGCCGCCGGCGCTCGCCTGGCTCGACGCGACGAAGGCCGCGATGCCCGCGTTGTACTGCGCGAGCGAATTGGAGAGGTCGTGCTGCGCCTGGTATGTCCCCGTGAGCGTGATCGACTTGCGCGGCCCGGGCTCCGTGCGGATGATCATCGTCGACGTGCGGCGCCCAGCGTTCAGGTACTCCTCGAACGAGTGCCGGAACGTCAGGTTCTTGTCGGTGTCGTCCGTCTCCGCGCTCTTGTCGATGATGCGCCAGATCGCCGCCCCGCCAGGCAGGATCGTATCGATCCAGGCGTCGACGACGGCGGCATACTGGGTGCGGGCCGAGTTCCCGCCGAGCGCGGTATACTTGCCGGCCACAACGACGGCGCGGCGGGCGCCGGGCTCCGTCGTCACGGTGAGCGTGGACTCACGCCGGCCGTTCTGCCCAGCCAGGTCCGCCGGGCGCTCGAACTCCAGGCTAATCTCGTACTCGCGGGCGCGGCCGGAGTCGAAGTCGGCGCCGACCTTGCGGATCGACGGGACCGTGTTGTAGCCGGTGTTCGCGTCGGGGTCGAGGCTCTTCAGCGTCGATCCGCCGAGGAGGATCGTCACGGCCTGGCGCGGCGTGCGGAACGCGACCTCTACGGCGACGCACGCGGCGGCGAACGCGGCGGCAGTCGCGCCGGAGACGACCGTCTTAAACGTGAGCGTCGTCCGGTCGTACTGGTCATTTTGCGTGTACCTGTCGTGGAGCAGGTAGTCGGACGCCCCGCCGACGGTGACGCCTGCGTAGGCCACGGACAACTCGCGGGTGACGGCGGGCATGGGCTATCCTCCCATCGCGGCGCGGCCGCCGAGCGCGAACAGAATCGCCTTGAGGATGTCGACGACGGTGCTCGCGGTCGCGGCGACCGTGCCCTCCGCGCTCAGGTCCTGCGTGCCGCCGTAACTCTGGTCGTAGACGTCCATCACGCGGTTCTTCCCGTCAGTCTCCCGCTTGGCGATGACGAAGTTCGCATCGATCGTCTTCTTGATGGCGTCGTCACTGAGGCGGCTCGCGGCCGGACCAAGATCAGCGATCGTCTGGTCGCGGGCCGTGAGCCGCGACCGGTAGTCGTCGAGGCTGCGGGCGTTCAGCCCGACCGCCCGGGCGTAGTGGGCCCCCATCTCGCCGGCGACCTGGCCGCCCTGCCCATAGCCGGTCTGGCCGATGAAACCCTGACCGATCGGCGAGTTCTTGACCGCGTAGAGCGCGGCCATGCCGGCCGTCATAGCAGACCCGGTCGGATCGCCCTTCACGTTGCCAACCACGGTCCCGACGCCCTGGGCGACACCGCCGGCAACGTCGCTCTTGCGGGCGTTCTGGAAGCCCTCGGTGACACCCTTCTCGAAGCCGATCTTGACGCGCTTGGAGAGCGACTCCAGGTCGCGCCGGACCTCCTCGACGTCCTTCTTCGCCTGGTCGGTGTCGATCCCGACTGGGATCTGTACATCACCATCCGGCATGGGCGCGGCTCCTACGCGGCGTCGGTGACGCAGAAGGCGGAGAACGTGTAGCTGCGGTACGCGCTGTAGGGAATCTCCGGGATCTCCCCGGCCCCCATATCGGACTCGGAGACGAGCTGGAGCGTCAAGCCGGCCGCCGGGCCGAGGTCGCGGATCGCAGCCTTGAGCTCGACCTCGACCTGGCCGAGGCCCGCACCTTCGCTCGCGGTCGCGCTCGCCCGATGCGCGCCGGTGATGACGTTTTCGCCGACCTCGTCGCCGGCGACCGCCGCGACGACGATGATGACGAACTTCTGCGTCAGGAAGCCGGGTTCCTCCGGGTCGGAGCTCGACGAGCCGACCTGGACGAGGGCCATCGGCAGGCGGAAGTTCGAGATCGCGAGCTGCTGGCCGTGCGCCGTGATATGGACGGAGGCGAAGACCTTGGCCGCGCCGCCGGTCCATGCGCGAGCCGCAAGCAGGGCCTTCATCTCCTGGGCGACCTGGAGCGGGCTCATGACTGCACCTTCACGCCGGAGTCGGAAAGGGACCTGGAGATCGCCTCGGCGGCATCCACGCACAGGTTGGCGCAGACGAGGTCGCCGCCGTCGATGGCGGCCACGTTTTCCGCGTCCCCGGCGGGGCCGGACAGGGCGAGCGCGATCCGGCGCGCCTGGAGGACGTCGAGCACGAGGCGGGCCTTAGCGAGGGCCGCCCGCTCCGCGGCGTCGAGGTCGCGCCAGTCGTCGAGCGACAGGACGCCGCCGGCTTTGAGGTAGGCCAGCGCGGTGGCGTCGAGCGCCGCCGCCTGCGTAGCGTCGAGCGCCCCGGTGCGCGTGTATCCCGCGACGTGCATGAGCTTCACAGCGCGATGCTCCCGATCGGGCCCATCGAGATCGTCTTGCCGGCGATCGACCGGATGGCGAGGAACGAGATCGGCACGCCGAACTCGGCGGCCCGGCTCATGGCAAGCACGGCGGACTCCTGCACGAGCGGGATCGCCCGGTGAAAGACGACCGCAGGAGCGATCGTCGGCGCGTTCGGCGAGAAGCAGAGGACCACGCTCGATGAGGACATCAGCCGCCCAGCCCGGTTCACGCCCGGCTCCGTGACGACGCCGCCGGCGAAGTTCCCGAAGACCTTGCCGACGGCGTCCGCGTCGAAGTCGCGCAGCACGCAGGTCAGGACCCAGGACTCGGCCGTGCCGGGCATCGCCTCGACGACCGCGCCGCCGTACTCCTCGGCCGTCACGAGCGCGAGCTTCACTTGCGGCGAGAGCGCGATGCTCTTGACGATGCCGAGCGCCGTGCCGCCGTGCGGGAATGCCGACCCGAGCGCGTTCGGATTGTAGCAGAGCCGGCCGGGCGCGTAGAGGATCTGCGAGGCGTTCGGGATCACTGCGCGGCCTTCTTCGCCTTGTCGCCGGCGATCTGGTCGGCGATGATGCGCCGAATCTCCGCCCTGTCGCCCTCGCTCACGAGCACGAATGGCCGCTTGGCGACGCGGAAGCTGAGCGTGGAGCCGGGCTTCTTCGAGAAGACCCAGCCGAAGCTGTCGCGCCACTTTTCGCCCTGCTGCGACCGGAGCCAGATGGCGAGGTTCGTGAGCATGACGGGCATGAGCCGGATCTTCGAAACGCCGCCGCGCTGATGGACGGCGGCGTAGGGCAGGTTCGTGCCGAACCGGATCGTCGTCGGGTTGACGAACTCGTAGGCGATCGAGTTGCGGAGCATGCCGGTGTCGACGAGCGCGGGCCGGTCCTTGAACCGGCGGCCGGGGACAGTGATCCCGCGCTCCATGTCCCGGAGGACGCCGGGGATGTTCGGCACGCGGCGCTTCTTCCAGCCGAACATGCCGCGGGCCTGGGCGCGGAACGCCTGCTGCGTCGCGCGCACGAGCCAGAGCCCGACCTTCTTCAGGATCGGCTTCACGTTCGACAGGGCGTCGGCGAGGACCTGGACCCTGGTCCCGCGCCACCTCACCCTGGGCAGGCTGCCGCGCATGGCGCCACCTCCTACGGCTCGGCCCAGGTCACCCCGCCGCCGGTCGTCGCGGGCAGGTATCGGTTGAAGGCCCGCCAGAACCACCGCTGGAGGATCGCGCCGACCTCGGTGTCGGTCCACGTCCAGACGTCGTTCAGCATCCACGGCGTCGGTCCGCCGACGAGCCAGTACCACCCGCCGCCGAACTCGATCCCGGGCGTGAAGATCACCTCGTCGACGAGGAGCGTGCCGGCCGTCCGGGTCCAGTCGATTTTGACCGCAGTGTCGTTCTCCTCGAAGTTCACCGGCCAGGAGTTCGTGTCGAGCGCGACGCGGAGGACCTGCCACCCGGCCTGCGCGGCGACGACGACGGAGACGCTCCTCGTCCCGATCTTAAGGACGAGCGTGCCGGTCGCGCCGCCGACCGCTCGGTTCCACGCGAGCTGGACCATGTACGGCCGCCGCTTGTCGAGCTGGATATTGCGGACGCTGAGCTTCTGGCTGAGCACGCAGGTCGCGTTCATCTGAAGGCTCGCGGGCGTCCCGTCGCCGCTGTAGTCGCGGTAGTAGTTCACGGTGTCGATGACGTAGTTCCCGGCGATGGCGATGGACGACGTCCAGTCGGAGATGGATGTCGGCGCGGCCGCCGTGGGCGAGAAGCCGGAGAAGGACGGGTTCGAGAGCAGGCCGCCGCGACCGGAGAGCGAGACGACCTGCTTGACGAGGCCGGAACCGGCCTCCAACTGAAGCAGGTCGCGCGATACGTTCACGCCGCGCAGCTCGAACAGCTCCTCGTGCTTGACAGCGCCGGTCGCCTGGTCGGCCACGCAGATGGCCCGCTTCGCCTCGGCGAACTGGTTCTCGATGTCGAAATTCCCTCGGTCCTTGTTGAGCCGGAGAAGCGAGCCGGTGCCGATGTTGCCGCCGCCGGCCGCCGGGGCCGCGAACGTGAACTGCCTGGACGTGACGCGCTTCGCGGCGTCGATGAAACGCTGGTAGAGCTGGTCGATGATGGCGTCGGCGGACCGGTCCGGCACAGCCATGAACTTGGCGTAGTCGAGGAGCCCAGGCGAGATCATCGCGGACGCCTGGCCGAGGTAGGACGAGAGCAGGGAGCGCGTGGCCGACTCGGCTGCCGACCACTCGCCGACGTAGTCGGACTCCAGGGACTGGATGAACGTGTCCTCCAGGCCGATGAAATTGGTCGCGTTGACGCGGCCGAACTTGTCGCCCTCGTTGATGATCTTGATCGCGTTGCCGATCATGGCCTGGATCTCGGCCTCGGTCGGGCTTGCCATAGAGTATTCGCCCTACTATGAGTTCGGGTCGCGCGGGGTCCCGTCGATGAGGTAGTCCGAGAACCGCTCGGCGTCGAAGTC
>ERZ1292623.5235-Hain-H51-01um-R1-5235-length-10409-cov-4_pt1 | contig 10409 bp, 13 predicted proteins | sample MGYA00564398_ERZ1292623 | MGnify/ENA primary metagenome ERZ1292623 (study PRJEB36523, sample SAMEA6512633) | groundwater metagenome | collected 2019-01-07 | study: AquaDiva: Metagenomics assemblies of 32 groundwater samples
CCAAAGAACGTTATAATAATCATCTTCAATATCATCCTGAACTTCAGAGTCCAGAGTTTATATCAAAAGTAAAAACTTCTATTTATAACCCTGAAAAAGTGTTTTTCAGTAGTAGATATCCAATTAATACTAATCTTATTATCTACAATAAAATTGAAAAATCATATAATCCCATAAATCCGATGTACAACGCAAGATATGTGAAGATTGTAATAGTTAGGAAAAGAAACCCAAGAAAGGTTGCAACTGCCTTTGAAAGGGATATAATAAAAGAAAAGAAAATGTTTTACCCAAACAAATATGGCAGATACGTTTAGCAAAAAACTTATTGCACAGTATTTCAGTAATCTTCCCTACGTTGCCGAGAATAACAAATGGAAGGCTTACTACGATGAAGAACTTGATAATTTCTATTTCACTTCTCCAAAGCTTTCTAAAGAATCATCTTTATATAGCTTAAATAATGAAATTTCTCTTTACCTAACTTCAAAAGGAGTAGTAGAGGGAATATTTATTGAATACTTTACATCAAATTTTCTTCAACATGAAAAAGCATTCTCTAAATTCCTTGAATTGCTAAAAAAAGGAAAAAAGTCAGAAGAAAAGAAGAATCAGCAAAGCATATATGAAAAGGCTTTGATTACTCACGTAATGACAGAGTTTCAAAAAGTTAATCCTCCCGCAAATATTTAATTAGTTAGGCACTTTCTTCGGGGCCTAATGTATCAAGGGATGAAGCTTTTTCTATTTAATTCCCTTTGCTTCTAAACAAAATTCAAAATTTTTATCTCTTTTTTCCAGTAGATTTTCTGCCAGTGTTGTAGGAATCTTATCGTCGTTCAGCGTATCACCTGTGCTATTTATATCCGAATCGTATGCATTAAAAGATTCGGAATAACCTTTCAATACTACCTTAGCACACTCGCTTCTTATAGAAACTGGTCTAATCTGAAACCAATAAAACCATCCAAGAAGTAATATCACAAAAACTAGGGCTATTTGGTATTTAGGATTTTTCTTAAGTAAAACAGTAAATTTTCTAAAACTAGCCTTCATTATTTAGGATAATCTCTCTTTTCAATAGAAAAGTCAATCTTTAAACGTATGGTGTAGTTATATTCCCCTGTTCCATTTTTTTAACCCAGGCATCAGCAGCGCTTTTTATTCTATTAACTTCGGTAAATAGTATTCCGAGGTTAAAATCTTCATTAACAAAAGTAAAAGTTTGATTATTTGGGTCATAATGACTTATAAAAACCAAATTAGGAATATTAATTGCTTGTTTAGAACCAATGTTATAAGTCCCGATATTTACGTTAGGTCCGAATTGTCTTATCCAAGCTTTTAGTCGCTCATCGTAATGCTCTAAGTGATTTCTAAATGTTCTCGTATGAATGACAGAGGTTTCTGGAATATTCAGGACGCCTCCGATTGTTTTAGGCGGCTGACTATCATCTTCAGCGTTAAGTAGCTTTGAGACCATGGCGCAGTGTGATAGGAATGAATGAATCGAGGAAAAAACCAAATCTGTTCCTCTTTGAGCTTTTAAATTAATGTTTCCAAATGAAAGCTCAGCAAAATGTGCTTGGGTCCAAATTTCCCGGATAGACATCTCTACCCATAAATCTTTCTCGCTTCTGTTATTTATTTTTCTCGTCCTTTTTTCCTTGCCAATAAAAATAGTGACCAATTAATGCTGCCAAAACTGAATAGGATCCGATGTACCAGAATGGGTCCTCCGCGCCTAATCTCTGGAGTGCATAATACATAATTAAATTAGCGAAAATAATATAAAATGCGAGAAAAAGTACTTCCGGTAAAAAATCGTTAAAAAACTTATTCATAGAAAGTGACGCAATAATCTCTCTTTTGTAAGAAAAAGTCAAATTGTTTTGTGGCTAATTAATGACCTGAATTTCGTCTGCTGGATTAATCCAAATTTGCACAGTTCTTTTTCTTATTGGATTTTTTCCTTTACCATCTCTTCCATCAAATTCAAATATTGCTACCTCCTGATATTTGCCAAGCTCAAGTTTTCCTGTCTTTATCGGGATTGTTACGCTCGAATGAGAAAAAGTAAGTGCTCTTATATGCGCTGCTGCATTATAATCTTCATCTATTTCATCGCAATATGGATTGTCTTGGCATCTGTGTTTGTAATCTTTGGTTTTGTGTTTATAATCTTTGTGGACGCGCGTTGATTTTTTATCTTCATGTACTGAAGTTAAGGAATGGTGGATAATATCTTCGAGTAAATTTGGTTCTGCAATTTCATGTACTATTATTCCCAAAGTTGTATGTTTACTGGAGATAACTACAAAACCTTTACTAACTTTTGCTTTTTTAATAGCATTGTTTACCGTATTTGTAATATTTTTTATGTAAGTGTGGGTAGTTGAGTCAAATTTTAATTCTTTTAAAAAAGTTCTCATTAGAAGGTCTAATTATACAATTTTGCTCAAAAAATCGCAAAATGCGTTAATAGGATAATCTTTAGAAGATTAAAGCAGTTTTTGTTGGCCTTTGCCTGCCTCGCCGCGTTTAGGCGGGTCTTCGGGGTGTTTTATTTTTAGATGTTTGTAAGCTTCTTTTGTTGCCATTCGTCCTCGCCCTGTTTTTTTTATAAAACCAATTTGCAGAAGATAAGGTTCTAGAACTTCTTCGATTGTCCCAATGTCTTCCGACAAAGTTGCAGCTAATGTTTCTATTCCTACCGGACCGCCGCTGTGTTTCTCTATTATTGATTTTAGGTATCTCCTGTCCGAAGAATCCAAACCTTTTTCGTCTACTTCAAGCATTTTTAAAGCCTCGAGAACCATTGGTTTTGTAATAAGCCCTTCCCCTTTTACCTGAACAAAATCCCGAGCCCTTTTAAGAAGTTTTAAAGCAATTCTTGGAGTCCCCCGTGCGCGAGTTGAAATTTCCCTGATGCTTTCCAAATCTACAGGAACTTTTAATTTTTCCGAAGCATTTTCAATAATTCCTTCCAATTCTTGCGGTTCATAAAAGTTTAATCTATGAACAACTCCGAAGCGATCTCTTAGAGGTGCGGACAAAAGTCCAATTCTTGTTGTTGCTCCGATAATTGTAAACTGCGGAAGGTCGAGTCTTAAAGTCCTGGCAGAAGGCCCTTTCCCAATGACTATGTCGAGTGCATAATCCTCCATTGCAGGATACAAAGTTTCCTCAACTACTTTATTGAGTCTATGAATCTCGTCGATAAATAATATGTCGCCCTTTTCCAAATTTGTAAGAATTGACGCCAAATCTCCTGCGCGCTCAATAGCAGGACCAGAAGTAACTCTAATATTTGCACCCATTTCTTTTGCAATTAAGTGAGAAAGTGTTGTCTTGCCTAAGCCGGGTGGACCGTACAAAAGTATATGCTCTATTCCTTCTTTTCTTTTTTTTGCAGCAGTTATTGCAATTTTTAAAGCTTCTTTAACATTTTTTTGTCCTGCAAAATCGCTCCAAGCCTGTGCACGAAGAGAGACTAATAATATTTCTTCGTCGGGGGTTTCCTCTTGAATATTTTTGTCAATTTTTTTTGCCATATTTAAATTATTGAACTCTAATGCTTGCTACCTAAATATTTTAGAGCCATTTTTATTTTCTGTTCGGTAGTTTGTCCATCTGCTTTAGTCTCTTTGAGTGCTTTCTGCGCTTCCTGTGTTGTGAACCCAAAATTCTTAAGCGCATTTATTACTTCTGTCTGCTCTTCGAACTCTTTTCCTGTTAGATCCAACTCTTTTATAGATCCTACTTTACTTTTAAGTTCTATTATTATTTTTTGCGCATTCTTTGTACCAAGTCTTGGAACAGAAGTTAAAACAGATACATCGCTTGTTAAAATTGCGTTAATAATATCTGCTCTTTTATGGAAAGAGAAAACATTCATCGCGGTCTTAGGCCCAATTCCGGGAACTGTGAGAAAATTTTGGAAAAGTTTTAAGTCATCAAGCTCTTCGAATCCAAAAAGGTCCAAAGCATCTTCTTTTACATGCGTGTAAATAAAAAGTTTTATTTTTTCACCAAGTTTTGCTTTTGAAGAAATTTCATTGGTAACTAAAACTCTGTAGCCAACCCCTTGAACATCAACAATCAAAAATGGCCTGTCCAGGAGATCAACTTTTCCGTTGAGGGAGCCTATCATAAAACAAGACGATTATAGCACAGAAAAAAGAGGTTTACCTCGAGCAGGTAACAATGCCTGCTTTTTCATCAACAAAAGTAACAGAGTAAGGTTCCATTCTTATTTTCCCTTTTACTTTATGAAGTATCACAACATCATATGGGCCTACAGTTGTACCGGTTAGAATAAGACCATGATCATCCAAGATATCCGGAGTTTTAGGAAAGACAGCCAATCCTTCAAGAGCGCTTGGTCTTCTCTCGTTTGGAGCCAACCTTACTTTATCAAATGATTTACCAACGTTGTCTTTTCCGTCCTGAACGCATATTTCATAAGGCATTTCAGGTCTTTTGAAGGCTTTTTTATCTGGCCACTCTCCAAGTCTTGAGGAATCTAATACATACTCTACTCCAAGTAGTCTGCATTGATCTTCAAGTGAAATTGTAGGACCTACAGTAACTTTAAGTTTAAATGTTTTTGGATCTCTTACCGGAGCTTCTGCCTCTTTTTTAGCCATGGGAGTTCTTATACCATCTCACTGTATTTTTGTCAATAACTTAGACGAGAAAGCGTGGGTTATGGCAACAGCCAAAGCATCGGAAGTATCATCAAGCTTTGGCATTTCTTTAAGATTAAGCAATATTTTTACCATTTTTCCGACTTGATCTTTTTCTGCTCTTCCATATCCTGTAATTGCAATTTTTACTTGCAAGGGGGTGTAAATAAAATTAGGAAGAAGTTTTTGCTCTCCTGCAAGAAGAATTACTCCTCTTGCCTGTCCTACGACAAAAGCAGTCTTTGCGTTTGTATTAAAAAATAATTCTTCGATTGCTAAAGTTTCGGGCGAATATTTTTTTATAATGCTTAGAACTTCTTTATGAATCGCGGCTAATCTTTTTGAAGTATCTCTTGAGGCCTGTGTTTCGATGCAGCCGTAAGCAATAGCTTTTACCTTAGAGTTGCTCCCTTCAACAACCGCCCACCCTGTTCTTGCAATCCCCGGATCAATGCCAAGAATCCGCATAGGCTACATTGTAAACTATTAAAATTTAAGGTACAATATCAAACTATGAAGAAGGTAACTCTTGCTGTTGAGAAAAGAAAAGTTTTAGGGAAAAAAGTTAAAAAACTTCGCAAAAGTGGGATTTTCCCTGCAAATATTTACGGCAAAGGTGTAAAATCAGAGGCGGTTCAACTTCCCGAAAAAGAATTTTTAAAAACATTTAAAGAAGTTGGAGAAACAGGATTAATTGAGCTGCAAGTTGATGGACAAGTAAGACCAGTCTTAATTCACAACGTCCAATACGATCCGCTTATCAAGCTTCCTCTCCATGCAGATTTTTATCAGGTAGATCTAAAAGAAAAAGTTAAGACAATGGTTCCAATAGTTTTTACTGGCGAGCCAGCTGCTGTTTCAAGCAAAGTTGGAATTTTACTTGAACAAATGACAGAAATTGAGGTCGAAGCATTACCTACAGATTTACCGGAAAATATAGAAGTTAATGTCGAGCATTTAGCAAATTTGGACGAACAGATAACAGTAGCAGATATTAAAGCGCCTCAAGGAGTTACTGTTTTGTCCGATGCTTCGCAAGTAGTTGCAAAAATAGGAGAATTAATTACAAAAGAAGCAGCAGCAGAAGCAGCAGCAGCGGCCGCAGCAGCAGAAGCAGCAAAAGCCGAAAGCACAACAGAAGAAGGCGCAATTCCTGCAGAGGGAGAGATAGCTCCTACCGAAGGACAGGCCGAAGAAAAAACAGCAGCAGAAGCAAAACCCCAAGAAGACCTGCCTGCCGGCAAGGCAGGAAAAGCTCAGTAAGTATTGAGGATTTTCTTCAATTCCCTTGCTTTATCGAAACTCGGATCTAAATATAAACTTTTCTCTATATAAAATTTCGACTTTTCTATCTCCCCCAGCTTATATTCTAAAACAGCAAGCTGGTAATACGCTTCTTTATAATTTTTGAATTTATCCGCAACATCCTGCCAAAGCTTAATTTCGGATTGGATTTTTTCCCTTTGAAAATTGATTTCTTTTTGTTTTTGTAAGTTAGTTAAAAGATTAAAACATAAAATCAAAATAGAAAATATAGTTACAACATAAAGAAAAACTAAGGCTTCCAATTTTAACTTTTTCAATAAGGAGTATTTTCTATTGAACTTTTTGAATCGTTCGGTAATAGTTCGGTAATTCCTCGGGGATTGTTTTGTTTGTTTTACTTTGGCCATTCTGAAATTATTAAAGGTGTTGATTTATGTTTATGCGGTAACCTAGAATACAGATCTTCAGTAATAAAAGGCATAATTGGGTGAAGCAACTTTAAGCTCCAATTCATAATGTCCAAAAGTGTTCCCCTAACGTAAGGAGTGCTTTTATTTTCGTCTTTTAAGAATACTTTAGACTCTTCAATATATTGATCGGCAAAAGTATGCCATATAAAATCATATAATATTTCTGAAGCGTCATTGAATCTGTAATTATCAAGTGCTTTAGTAACTTTTTCAAAAAGCTTTGTACTTTCAGTAAAAACAGAGAAGCACCATTTCTCCTCATTAGAATTTTCGTCCTGAGTTGTATAAGTACCTACTTTCTCCCCAAAGTATTCAACCTTTTTATCTTTAGTGATTAAATCTACGTATCTCGCTATATTCCATAACTTATTCGCGAAATTGCGCCCGTTTTGAAATTTTGGATAGGACAATGCCTGATCATTTCCAAGTGCGGTTCCAAAAACAAGAGCAAATCTTACAGCATCCGCACCATATTCATCAACAAGTTCAAGCGGATTAACAACGTTTCCTTTTGATTTGCTCATTTTCTTGCCTAGTGGATCATTTACTAATCCATGTAAAACAACTGTATTAAATGGGGCTTTTTTTGTTACATAAATTCCTACCATAATCATTCGAGCAACCCACCAGCGCAAAATATCATATCCTGTTTCCATGACACTCGTTGGATAAAAATTTTTAAAATCTCCAGTAGTCTGCAACGTTGCAAAAGGCCATTGAGAAGAAGAAAACCAAGTATCAAAAGTATCCGGATCCTGCTCCCATTCATCACCTTTTACTGATATCTCATCGCTCACAACCCATTCCCCTGTTTTTTTATTTTTCCAAGCAGGAATTCTTATTCCCCAAACAACTTGCCTTGAAATGTTCCAATCTTTAATATTTTCTAAAAATTCAATTAACACTTTTTCGAATCTTTTTGGAACAATCTTAACCTTTCCTTCTTTTATAGCTATGACTGCTTCTTTTGCCAAGGAGTCCATCTTTATAAACCACTGCTCAAGTGGCAATGGCTCTAAAACGTTTTTACATTTGTAACAAAGACCGATATTGTGAGAATAATTTTTGTCTATTTTTTCTATTAATCCTTTTCTTTGCATTTCCTCAACGATTACTTTTCTTGCCTGTTTTGCATAAAGACCTTCAAATTTCCCTGCATCTTTTGTCATTTTTCCGTCGAGTCCAATTACCTGTTTTAATGATAAATTATGTCTTTTGCCTACTTCAAAATCATTAAAGTCATGAGCCGGTGTAATTTTTACAACTCCTGTTCCAAATTTAGGATCTACATAATCGTCCGCTATTACTTTTAACTTTGCCTTTCCCAAAACTGTTTCTATTTCAAGCTCTTTTCCTACGTATTTTTTGTAGCGTTTATCATTAGGGTTAACAGCAATAGCAGTATCGCCGAATTTAGTTTCAGGTCTTGTCGTCGCCAGAATCAACGGACCGTATTTTATATAATAAAGAGGGTCTTTTTTCTCTTCGTGCACCACTTCTAAATCAGAAAATGAAGTGCCGTCAAATGTGCAATAGTTAACTAGACGATAATCTCGATAAATCAGACCATCATCATACATTTTCTTAAAAGTTGCATAAACTAGTTTTACAATATCAGGATCAAGAGTATATTTTTCTCTTGACCAGTCCAAGGAAAACCCAAGACTTCTTAACTGATTCTCTATTCCCCCCCTATGCTCATTAACATATTCATCAATCATTTTGTAAAGAGTGTCTCTGTCAAAATCCAAGCGTGATTTTCCCATCTCTTTTAATTTTTTCTCAAAAACAAACTGAGTTTCAATTCCTGCGTGATCTGTTCCAGGAAGCCAAAGCACAGCTTCTCCTTTCATTCTGTGATAGCGAATAAGAATGTCCTCAATGGTGAACATTGCGTGGCCAAAATGAAGCGCTCCATTTGCATTTGGAGGAGGTAAAATTATGCAGTAAGGTTTGCCTTTTGAATTTATCTCAGGCTTAAAATACCCCGAGCTTTCCCATTTCTTATAAATCCTCTCTTCAACATTCTTGTGATTGTAAATTTTATCCATTTATTTATTCTAACATAGCCCTATCGGGCAATCAATTTTTCTATTGACAATGTGTATGTTTTGTCATAGAATGAAGCGTGCAATACTTTGATTGGGATGAAGACAAAAATAAAATCTTAATTAAAGAAAGAGGCATTTCATTTCAAGAAATAAAAATAGCAATAGAAAAGCATAAGTTCTTGGATAACTATAACCATCCCAATCAAAAAAGATATCCAGGCCAAAAAATAATGGCTGTTGAAGCAAATAATTACGTATATTTGGTTCCGTATGTTAAAAACGGAGAGAAAATATTTTTAAAAACAATTATTCCCAGCAGAAAAGCAACCAAAAAATACTTAGGAGGAAGAAAAATATGAAAATATATCAATTAGACCCGGAAGAAGAAGAGATTTTGAAAGCTTTTGAAGAAGGCAAGTTGATTCGGGTCAAAAATTTTGATAAAGAAAAGAAAATGTTGGAAGAAGCAGCAAGAAACACCTTGAAAAAAACAAAAAACATTAATCTTCGGCTTTCGGAAAAAGTAGTTGCCAAACTCAAAGCGAAGGCAGAAGAAGAGGGTATTCCCTATCAAACTCTTGCCGCATCAGTGCTTCACAAATTTGTAAATCAGTAAATCAATTCCCGAGGATTTACCGAATTATTCCCGCCCTTCACTGCGTTTTGATTTCTGCAGATTAATCAGTTTTCGCGCCATATTTGCATCGGGTGTTAAAGCGAGATCAATCCCCTCAGCCTGCATAACAACTTTTTCTCCTACTCGAATTTCTCCATTACCAGTTATGCCCTCCTGAGTCCTTCTGACAATTGAAGTATGGAGCTCTACTTTGTCGCCAGGAAAGATCATTCCGATAAACTTAACTCCTCCTCTTACTTCCCTAAATAATCCCAATGCGCCTGTATTTCCTTCTGTTTCCAAAATTGTTAAGCCCATTGCTTGCGCTAATGACTCAAGCTGATCTACTCCTCTCCATAGCTGAATATCTTTGAATGGGCCTGTAAAATGTCCCTCTGTGTCTTGAGGTCTTACAGTATAATATCCTTTGCCGATTCCCGCAGATTCTAAGCTAAAAGTATCAACAAGGAGTTTTGTGTCACCATACATTGGCAGTCTTGCTTGGATTTCTTCTCTTGTAAGAGGTCTTCCGTGCCTCTCTATCTTTTCAGCATTTTGCCCACCTACATATATTGTTTGCCCAGATTCGAAATTAGAAAGCAATATGTCTCGTACTGCTGATCCCATTTCTGATGCCTCAGGAAATCTGCCGCCTTCTGCCATCTGCTCAAGTTTGACCATTTCTTCTTTTGCCATTCTAGAAAATAGTAAGTGTGCAGCCGTCCCTTTAATAATGTGACCTACGACAATTCCAACGCCAATACCTTTTTGCTCTAATTCTGGGATACGAGCTCGCAGTTCTTCTTCAAATCTATGCTTTGTGCTTGCCACGGACCCATAAGCTGGCAATTGTTTAACATCTCCATATCTATGTGCCCACAGACTTGTCATAAAAATTATTTTCCCTCCAGGATTCATATTGGGAACGAAACCTTTAACTAATTCATGCTGAGCTTTTATATTAATTTGTTCTGCCCAATCTTCAGATCTTCCTCTTTCAAGACCACCTGCCGCATTAAGAATCAGATAATCAACTCCTCTAGGTTTTTGAGTGCCTCCGATTGCAACTTGAAGCAAAGCCTCTCTTCCTTTTTCTTCTGAAATTATATCCAATGATTGAGTCGAAAGATGCTCCTTGTACGACAAATATTGTGTATGTGTCTTCTTGTTTTGCTTCTTTTTTTGGATCCACATGACTGCCGACAATATCAACCCCAACACCAGCAAGAGATACTGCGATCTCTGCTCCAATACCACGGGATGTTCCTGTAATAACAGCAAGTTTAACACCATCCACACAGTATGTTGGATTGCCTCT
>ERZ1292623.5236-Hain-H51-01um-R1-5236-length-10408-cov-12_pt1 | contig 10408 bp, 13 predicted proteins | sample MGYA00564398_ERZ1292623 | MGnify/ENA primary metagenome ERZ1292623 (study PRJEB36523, sample SAMEA6512633) | groundwater metagenome | collected 2019-01-07 | study: AquaDiva: Metagenomics assemblies of 32 groundwater samples
AAATTTAATTAATAAAAAATCAGAAAAAATCGGAGATGAACTAATTTCTTTAATATCTCAAGTAAGACAATTTAAATCTAAAAACAATAAATCTTTAAAAGAACCTGTTAATATTATTTTAGAAAAGGCAAAACATCAAGAGCTTAAGCATATACTTGCGGATTTTAAAGCTGTTACAAATGCCAAGAATATAATATTTGGAGAAAAATTTAATATAGAATTTTAAAATGGATACAAAGAAAAAACAAAAATTAAAACGTTTTATCAAGGAATTAGAAGGTGTTAGAGGAAGACATACCGAGTTAATTTCTGTTTATGTTCCCACAGGTTATGAAATGATCAAGATAATACAGCATTTACAACAAGAACAAGGAACAGCTGAAAATATTAAAGATAAAACAACAAGATTACATGTTATAGATAGTTTAGAAAAAGCAATAAGGCATCTAAGATTATATAAAAAAACCCCTGAAAATGGTTTAGTTGTTTTCGCTGGAAATATTGCATCACAGGAAGGAAAAACAGATTTAAAAGTTTGGAGCATTGAACCACCAGACCCAATAGCAACTAGATTGTATAGATGTGATCAAACATTTGTTTTAGATATTTTAAAGCAACAATTAGAAGTTAAAGATTTTTATGGTTTAATTGTTCTTGATAATAGAGAAGCTACAATTGGGTTATTAAAAGGCACATTGGTAATTGAATTAAATAATATGACTTCTGGGGTTCCTGGAAAAATAAAAGCAGGTGGACAATCGCAAGCTCGCTTCGCTAGATTAAGAGAAGGAGCTGCGCATGATTTTTATCAAAGGGTTGCTGAATATTGCAACAAGGAATTTTATAATAAATTAGAGATAAAAGGAATTATTGTCGGTGGTCCCGGTCCTACGAAATATACATTTTTTGATGGGGATTATTTAAATAATGAGGTTAAGAAAAAGGTTGTTGGAATTAAAGATTTAAGTTACACGGGAGAATTTGGATTACACGAACTAGTTGATAAAAGCCATGATTTATTAGCGAAAGAAATAATTACAGAAGAGAAAAACATACTTAACAGATTCTTTACAATGTTAGCTAAAGAACCTGAAAAAACAACCTATGGCAAAGAGAGAACTAAAAAAGCTCTAGAATATGGTGCAGTTGATTTATTATTACTTTCAGAAGACTTAGACGATGAAACTACAGACGAACTAACAGCAATAGCTGATAAATTTAATACTAACGTAGAAATAATCTCTATAGATACCCCCGAAGGCAAGCAATTGAAAGAACTAGGCAGAATAGCTTCAATATTAAGATTTGCCTTAAATCAATAAACTTTAAAAGTTAATTTTATTACTTCTATTTATGCAAGATATCAAGAATAAAGTAGAGGCAGTATTATTTACTACAGGGAAATATTTATCAGTAGAAGATATTTCTAATCTAATTGGAATAACCTCTCATGATGAAATAAAAACAGCATTAGATACATTAATACAAGAATATAATTCAAGAAACTCTTCATTGGAAATAATTCAGCAAGGTAATCAATATAAGTTTACAATAAGAAAAGAGCACATGCATCTAACTACCCAATTATTAAGAGATACAGAATTAGATAAGCCAACACAGGAAACTTTAGCTTTAATCGCATATAAACAACCGGTATTACAAAGTTTAATTGTAAAAATGAGAGGAAATACAGCTTATGAACATGTAGCCAAACTTTCAGAACTGCAATTTATTGAAAGTGAAAAATCTGGAAGAACTAGATTAATTAAAACTACTTCAAAATTTTATGAATATTTTGATGTTGTTGATAAGGAATTAAAAGAAAAATTTTCTCAGGTTAATAAGGAAAATGAAACTCAAGAATAATACAATCTTAATCATAATTTTATTGCTTACCTTAGCATTTAGGCTGTATTTTACTTTTTCTACACAAAGTTTTAGCAGTGACGAATCTTATTATCATTCTCGTTTAATTAATCATATTATAGAAAACAAATTACCAATGTTTTATGATAAGTTAAGTTATGGTGGTCATGAAATTTTTTATTTTTATCCGCAATTATTCCATGTTTTATTAGCTTTATTTTCATTTATTCCACTTTATCTAAAAATAATTCCAGCATTAATGGCATCTAGTATCGTTGTAATAATATATTTAATCGCCAAAAAAATAACCAATGATAATACCTCAAGTTTATTAACGGCTTTTCTTGCTGCTTTTATCCCAATAGAAATTCGAGATTCAGTAAATCAAATTTCGATTTATTCTTTTGTAATTCCTATAATTTTAATTTTATATTTATGCTTGATGAATCTTGAAAATAAAAAATACTTTAATTTATTTTTAATCCTATCTTTCTTGCTCCCATTTATACACGCATCATCATTTCTATTTATATTCTCATTAATTTTCTATTTAATTTTATCCAACACAGAATCTCTATTTATTTCAAAATATAAAAAAGAGACTATAATCTTTTCATTCTTTTTAATACTTTTAATTAATTTTCTATTATATAGAAATTTATTTTTGCAATATGGTTTTAATATAATATGGCAGAATATCCCGGATTCTTTATTTAATGTTTATTTCAAAAATTTAAATATCCTAGAAGGAATTTATTTAATTAGCGCCTTGCCTATTATTTTGGGTAGTTTAGGAATATTTTTTGGATTGTTCCGTGAAAAAAATGATTCAATTATATTATTAACAGCAGCAATATTAGCAACATCATTATTATTATCATTAAGAATTTTAAATATTCAAACGGGGGTGTTATTTTTAGGTATATTCTTGATTTTAATATCCTCTTTAACAATATCTAAAATTTATGCATATTTATCTTTAACAAAATTCTCTTATTTAAAAAAATATGTAACTTTATTTATAGTTTTATTAATTATTATTCTTTCGGTAATTCCATCTTATCTTGAAGCAAGTTCTCTTAAAAATTATGATTCACAAATAAAATCTTTTCAATGGATTAAAGATAATATAGAAGAAGATGCTACAATCTTAGTCCCATTAGAATTAGGAAATACATTAACAGCAATAGCAGAAAGGAAGAATATTATTGATAGCAATTTCTTGTTATCTAGAAATGCAGAAGAAAGATTTGAGGATGTTAATGTGGTTTATTCAGGTATTTCTAAAATAAAAGCATTAGAAGCATTAAGAAAATATAATTCTAAATACATATTTATAGATAAATATGTAAAAGATAAGTATAATATAACAAAATTACGTTATTTAGATGAAAAATGTTTTGAGGAGATAAAAAATGATGTTTACAAGGTCATCTGCTAGAATAACTTTTTTATTGGCTTTAACTTTAATAGCTTTGATAGTGCCAAATTTAATTAGGACTTCAGACACCTATATTGGGGAAGATCCTTATTTATATTCTAGATTAGCTGAAAAAATTAACAACAATGATGTCTCTTATGATGATTTAAGTTATTCTGGAAGAATCTTTACTTATTCACTAGGACAACCTTTAGTATTTTTATTTTTTACTAAATTCTTACCAGAAAGATTTGTTGTTTATATAATTCCATTAATTTTCGCTTTAATTTCATTATACCTATTTTATTTAATCTTAAAGGAATTTTATATAGAACCGAATGTAATTTATTTGTCATTAATAATTTTAATACTTTCACCGCCATTTATTTATATATTTACTTCATATACAAAATTTACCGCAATTACATTAATATTATTATTAACTATATATCTTTCATTAAAAAAGGATAAAACCTCTGAATTTATCTCATATTTATTATATTTTATAATTCCATTTTTTGGCTATCAATATTCTGTTTTTATTTTATTATTAAGCTTTATTTATTTTAAAAAAGAAAATAATATTAAAAGATTCAAAGGAATTTTATTATCAAGTTTAGCTTCTTTGATCATTATTTATTTACCTTTAATAATAAAATATGGCTTCTTCGAATTAGTTAAGTTCGATAGGTATTTAAAATATAAATCATTATTTTCAGATTTAGGAAGTGAATTTGGAACAAGTATCTTTATATTATTCTTAAGCTTTTTCGGAATAAGTTATTTATGGAAATTTAAATACAAATATACTTATGTTTATTTAACTTTACTTTTATTTATAATATTTTTATTTTTTCTACCAAGTTTTATAGTTTATATCAATTTTATCTTAGCTTATTTAGCAGCTTTAGGAATAGTTCATTTATTGAGATCAAAGTGGGAATCTGAAACTATAAGAAGATTAACGATGTGGCTGTTAATAATTGGAGTAATATTTTCAGCAATAACTTTTATTAATCAAGTATCGCAAGAAAAGCCAAATAATAATTTATATAATGCTTTAAACTATTTGAAGGGTTATGATTCAGATAAAACAGTTGTATTTTCGCATTATTCTTATGGTAATTTAATTAATACAATAGCGAATAAGAAAAATGTAATGGATACAAACTTTTTATATGCTCCAAGGTTAAATCAACATTATCAAGACTCTCAGTTGTTACTTAATACAAGGAATGCGGATTTAGCTTCAGAATTAGTTAAAAAATATAATATTGAATATATATTAATAACTAAAGAAATGAAACAAGGTTTAGTATGGAATCAAGAAGATGAAGGATTGTTATTTGTAGTTAATTCGGCAAATATTTATAAGAGAATATATTATAATGATGAAGTAGAAATATGGAGAATTAAAGAATGATAGAATTAACATTATGGATATCATCCTTTTTTGCATTAATGATATCTATATTTTGGATCCAAGTAATTTATTATAAGGAGAATAAATACAATATTAATGATAAACTTCCTAAAGTAAGCATATTAATTCCAGCATATAATGAAGAAAAAAATATCTCTAAATCAATAAGATCAATATTAAATTTAAATTATCCAAAAGATAAACTTGAAATAATTGTAATTAATGACAATTCAACAGATAATACTTTTAAAGTTGTTAAGAAATTTAAACAAGTTATATTAGTAAATAACAAACACAAAGGTTTAGGAAAAGCTTCAGCATTAAACACGGGATTAAAATATGTTACAGGAGAATTCTTCGCTGTTTTAGATGCAGACTCTGAAGTTCACCCAGATTCATTAAAAAGAATAATTAGTTATTTTGATGATCCTAAAACCGGTTCTGTAATAAGCTCAATAAAAATAAGGAATCCACAAAATATTTATCATCACATACAAAGGTTAGAGTACATTTTATCAACATTTATTAGAAAACTAATGTCAAAAATAGATACATTACATATAACTCCGGGAGTGTTAAGTGTTTACAGAACTAATTTAATAAAGAAATTACACGGTTTTGATGAAAATAACATTACAGAAGATTTAGAAATTGCCTTAAGGTTACGCGCGAATAATTATTCTGTAAAAATGAGTCCTTATTCTATAACATATACAAAAGTTCCAAGTAATTTTAAGGAATTATGGAATCAAAGAATAAGATGGTTTCGTGGGTTTATTTTTAATAATCTAAAATACAAAACGATGTTTATGAATAAGAAATATGGTGCAATGGGAAGATTTCAATTACCATTAAATGCCTTAACCTTTATTACCATAATTGTTTTATTTGTTGTAATAAGTTATAGTGTAATCACATGGCTATATAATGCTTTTTTTAATTTGTTTTTATTAAAGAATAATTTTATTTATTTATTTAATTTTCCTTCTATAAGAGAATTATTAGTCAATATAAATGTAAAATTACTTTTTCCATCATCAATCTCGCTTTTATTATCTTATTTTTTATTAAGCAAAGCCCATAAATCAATGAATGAAAAAATAACGATAAACCCAGCAATATTAATATATTTTACAGTTTACCCCTTATTAAGAACATTGCACTGGGCAACAGCATTTTATAAAGAAGTAATAAGGAATAAGAGAAAATGGTAAAAGAGATAAATTACAAAAAATTTTTATTAATAAGTTTGGGATTTTCAGTTATAATCTTTACAGCTGGTTTGTTACTCGGAATAAGTTTAGATACAACAAAAGTTAATGACCTTGTTGTTAATATTAATCAAAATGAATTAAACATAGAGAGTTATAATATTGAAAAAGAATTTTTAGCTACTTTTGGTGGAGATGTATGCAGTTTATCTGGACCAAGAGTCGAAGCTTTATCAGAAGAGGTTGGAAAGATAGGGAGATTGCTTGATAAATATGAAACTACCAATTTATTTGAGGAAAATGAATTTAATTATTTAAAAAGAAAATATTTTTTACTTGAAATAAAGGCTTATAGTTTATTTACAACATTAAAAAAAGAATGTAATTACAACTACACAACAATATTATTCTTTTATGATATTAATGAAGGTAATTCATTAGCACAAGGTAATGTTCTAGATGCATTAATAAAAATAAAACCAAACACCCATATATTTTCATTTGATAAAAGCTTTAAAGATGATCCAACATTAGAAACATTAAAAATACATTATGATATTAATACTTCACCAACTTTAATAATAAACGATAAAACAAAACAAGAAAGTTTAATAAATTTAGATGATTTAATAGAATTAACAAATTAATAATATGGCAAATTGCGAATTATGCGGTAAATCAGGAAATCTTGTTAAAGCAATAGTTGAAGGAAGTTTGTTAAATGTTTGTGAAAAATGTGCTAAATTTGGTAAAGTAATATTGATAAAACAGCCCCAACAAGTTAAAGAAATAAGACAAAAGACTACTGAAATAATTAACATAATAAATCCAGATTATCCTAAGTTAGTTAAGGAAGCTCGTGAAAAATTTAATTTGAAGCAAGAAGAATTGGCAAGAAAACTAGATGAAAAACTCTCTGTAATTCATAAGCTAGAAACAGGGCATTTACAACCAACAATGTTATTGGCAAAAAAACTTGAGAAAGAACTAAAAATTACTTTAATCGAAGTTTATCAAGAGACCAATGAAAAACTTAATCTCAAAGATAAAGCATTAACAATTGGCGATCTAATTAATAATAAGAATTAGAAAGCTTTAAAAATCAATTTTTTAGCCTACAGTTCATGGAAATTAAGATATTAAAGGAAGAAAAAAACAGAATCGAGTTTGAGATTGTTGGGGAAGACCATACATTGTGTAATTCTCTTAGAGATGAATTATGGAATCAAGATGATGTTGAAATTTCTGCTTATAACATAAAACACCCATTAATAAGTAATCCAATTATGCTTGTTGAAACTAGTAAGGGAGATCCAAGAAAAGCCCTACAAAATTCTGTTGCAAGTTTGAAGAAAAAAATAAAAGAAATCAAAGATAGTTTATAAATTAAAACAAAACCTATTTAAATAATAAATCTTAAGTTATATTATGGCAGATGATACAAATGTTTCTGTTATAATTATTTACTCATTTTTCTTTCTATTTATAGTATTTTTATTATTACAACAAGGTGAGTTTATTCCAAGTACAACAGGTTATGCATTGCTCGATATCACCGTATTTGAAAATTTAACTAACTTATCTTTAACAACCTTAATTATCATTGTTGCCGGATTAATAATACTGATTGTTGGAGGAATCTTTCTTTATAAAAAATTGAAAAAGAAAAAAGAAGCTAATCTTGAAATCCCTGTAGCACCACAACCAACTGAAAAGGATATTGGCGATTTAAACAAAGAATTTAATGTTCCCCAAACCGAAACTCAAGAAAATGTAATGAACCAAGATATTAACAAATTATTTTCACAAGATCAAAATCAGAAAATAACTCAAGAAGTAATTAAAAAAAGACCAGAAAAGGAAAAAGTTGACTTTAATCAGCTAAGACAACTTATAAAATCATTGATGAATAAAAATTATACAAAAGAAAGCATTGTAAAATATTTAATTAACAAAGGATATAATATGATGCTGATAAGAAATGCTATTTATTCAATAAACCAGGAAAACCTTTCTAGATATATCAAAAATTCTTTATCACAGGGGTTTAGTAAGAAAGATGTAATGGACGCATTATTAAGAAGTGGTTGGAATAAAGAAGATATTTTAAAATATTTTAGTCAATAGAAACCTTTTTATGTGCTTGAAATTTAGAAACTGAAATGAATTTTAAGAGAATATGGAAATTTATATGGCATGATGATTCTTTATTATCTTGGATAGTTAATGTTATTCTAGCTTTTATCCTGGTTAAATTTATCATTTATCCCGGTTTGGGGTTAATCTTACAAACTAATTACCCTGTTGTTGCTGTTGTCTCGAGCAGCATGGAGCATAATGAAAATTTTGATAAATACTGGGAAAATGCAGAATTATGTTATAAGGAATTTAATATTAATAAAGAAGATTTTCAAGATTACATAATGAAAAACGGTTTTAACAAGGGGGACATAATCTTTTTAAAAGGCGCAGATAATATTAAAAAAGGCAATGTCATAGTTTTTAGGGGAAATTCACAAAATCCAATAATCCATCGTGTAGTTAATATAGAAAATAATTATTATCAAACCAAAGGGGATAATTATAAAACAAATTGTCAATCTTATCCGCAGTTAGGTGAAACAAAGATTATGAAAGAAAATATAGTGGGAAAGGCTTTATTTAAATTACCTTACTTAGGATGGCTTAAAATTGGATTTACAGAATTAATAAATGTTTTTAGAGGAGGAAATTAAAATGTTATTTTGTCAGAAATGTGGGTCAATTCTTGCGCCCAAAAAGGACGATCCAAGGAAAATAGCTTGTACTGGTTGTGGATATGCTCCAAAACAACAAAAGATGTTAAAGATTGGAGAAAAAGTAGATATAACAAAGAAACTAGAAATTATAGATAAGACAATGGAGACCTTGCCAAAAACAGAAGCAAATTGTCCTAAATGCAGCCATAACAAAGCTTATTATTGGATGGTACAAACCAGAGCAGCAGATGAAGGGGAAACAATGTTTTTTAGATGCGTTAAATGCAATAATCAATGGAGAAGCTATTAAATAATTAAACACAAGCTTTATTTATTTTTCTTCTAATTTAAATTAAATGCAACCCCCATATAAAGAAACATTCATAAATAAATTACAAAATAGTTCTAAAGTATCTATTTCTGGATTTATTGTTGATAAGAATGAAAATAGTATTGTGATTAATGATAATACAGGAAATCTACCTGTAATAATAGAGACAAATCTTGAACTAAATACATTTGTTAGAATATTTGGATATTATAATAATGGAACCCTACAAGCGGATTTTATCCAGGATTTAAGTAATGTGAATAAGCAATTATACAATAAAGTTAAATTAATTTTAAACCAAAAGCAATAAATACTTTTTTATGCAAGCAAAGAAAATGAAACTAATATTAAATGATGTAAAATATTTTAAAGAGCCAATGATGATTATAAGTGAGTTAGTAAATGAAGCTACTTTAAAAATCGATAAAGATAAAATTGAATTAATTGCAATGGACCCTGCAAATGTTTCCATGGTTATTTTCAAATTATTAAGCTCAGCTTTTTCAGAGTATAATGTAAAAGAACCACTAGAAATTTCTCTTAATCTAGATAATTTAAAACAAGTTCTTAGAAGAGCTAATCCGGATGATGTTATGACATTAGAAGTACAGGATAATAAACTTAAATTAGAGCTTAAATCAGATACAACAAGAACATTTCATTTATCTCTATTAAATTTAGAAGAAAAAAATCAAAAAGTTCCAGATTTAAAATTTCCATTAAAAATAGAAACTAGCACAATGTTATTTGACCAGGCTATAGAGGATATGGGAATAGTTTCAGATTCTGTTACATTTAGTGTTGACCAAGATAAATTTTCAATAGAAGCTTTAGGAAATTTAACAACCGCAAAAATTGATTTATTAAAAGATAATCAAACTTCAATTAATTCTAGTGAAAAAGTAAAGGCGAAATACTCTGTTGAATATTTGAAAAAAATAATTAAAGGAAGCAAGTTAGCTGATAAAGTTGTTTTGCAATTTAATAAAGATTACCCATTAAAAGCAAGCTACAAAGTTACTGACAAAATGTTATTAGAATTTATCTTAGCCCCAAGAGTTGCTAACGATTAAAAGCAAAATTTTATATATAAATCTATTTTAAAATTGTTATGCATAAAAGAGGACAGGTTACGGTTTTTGCTATTCTTGGTATTTTAATTGTTGTTGTATTAGCACTCGTATTTTATTTATATGGTGAGCGTTTAAAATTACAGACAAAAGAAGAAGTTAAATTTGATACTTCAACCATAGAACCATTAAAAACATTTGTTCAGGATTGCATTAACAGCCAGGGACTAGAAGCTTTAAATTTAGTTGGATTACAAGGCGGAGTTATTGACCCAGGATATTCTCAAAATTGGAATTGTAAAGCTGTTGGCCAATGTGATAAAGTAAGTTATGCGTGTTTTACTACAGA
>ERZ1292623.1719-Hain-H51-01um-R1-1719-length-20600-cov-6_pt3 | contig 10406 bp, 7 predicted proteins | sample MGYA00564398_ERZ1292623 | MGnify/ENA primary metagenome ERZ1292623 (study PRJEB36523, sample SAMEA6512633) | groundwater metagenome | collected 2019-01-07 | study: AquaDiva: Metagenomics assemblies of 32 groundwater samples
TCTTGTGATCTTGTGATCTTGTGATCTTGTGATCTTGTGATCTTGTGATCTTGTGATCTTGTGCCCCCGTGATTTAATGATTTCATGATCTTGAGCTTTCTTGATCTCATGATCTGATGATTTTATGTTCTCGTGCTCTTGTGATTTTATGTTCTCGTGATTTACTGATTCACGCCTGGCAAGATTCGCATTCTTCGGTTTCGGCATAAAATACACCAGGTTTTCGATCAAATGTTGCTGTTGAGACCGCTGCGGAAATTGCGGACGCCACGGGGGGTGTAGACTGTGCCACCACATACTCCGCAGCGTTGGGAATCTCCATCTGCGCAGGCACTTCCATTGTAATAATTTCCGGAAGTGCTTCGGTGACCGTGGCGATAACTGCCGTGGCTTCTGTGACATGCTCACTCCGTTTGTGTGTTACTCCATATTCAACCGTATTCACCGTTGATTTTTCTACTTGCGATGCCGAGAGTGTGCGGAGGTAGTAGGTTGTTTTTAGACCAAGTTCCCATGCATAGAAATACACATCACTCAATTCTTTTCCGGAGAGTCCGCGGAAAAAAATATTAATGGATTGTGATTGATCAATCCATTTTCCACGAAATGCCGCTGCCTTTAATATCCAGCGGGGATCGATCTCAAATACTTCTTTATATTTTCTACGAATGTGTGGAGGAATCTCCTCAATCTGCGCGATACTCCCATCGTGATATTTTATCAGTCCAAGCATGTGTGGCGTCCAGAGTCCGAGTTCTTTGAGTTCCGCAATGAGATAGGGATTTATGACCACAAATTCACCCGCCTGATTTGATTTTACAAACAAGTTTTTATAAATCGGTTCCACGGTAGGAATGCATCCCACAATGAGCGCCGTCGTTGCGGTGGGAGCGATCGCCATCGTATTAGAGTTGCGCATTCCATGTTCAGCGATTGCCGCACGTACGGGCGACCAATCAAGTTTTGCAGTTACTGCAACACTGGTGGACATGCCGCGTTCTTGCTCAAGTATTGCAATGGTATCTTGGGGAAGAATACCACGATCCCATTTTGATCCTTTGTATGATTGATACGCTCCTCGTTCGCGCGCTAAATCTGTGGAGGCGAGTATTGCGTAGTACGCGACCACTTCCATAGATTCATCAGCAAAACGCACTGCTTCGTCTGTATCAAAATGAATGCCAAGCATATAGAGTGCGTCTTGATACCCGCGAATGCCGAGTCCCACGGGGCGATGCCGCATGTTGGAGCGTTCCGCATCTTTAGTAGGATAGAAGTTAATATCAATAACATTGTCGAGCATGCGCATGGCAACGGACGTCACTTTGCCAACAAGTTCGCGATCAAACTTACCGCCCACCACAAATTTCGCAAAGTTGAGCGATCCGAGATTGCATACCGCAGTTTCTTCCGGAGAGGTGTTAAGCGTAATTTCTGTACAGAGATTGGAATTATGCACCACGCCCGCGTGATCCTGCGGGGAGCGTAGATTGCACGGATCCTTGAATGTCATCCAAGGATGTCCGGTCTCAAAGAGCATGGTCAGCATACGTTTCCAGAGATCACGCGCCTCAATTCGCTTATATTGCTGGAGTTCTCCGCGGTCCGCACATGTCTCATATTCGATGTATTTCTCATCAAACGCCTTGCCGTAGAGATCATGGAGTTCCGGTGTTTCTTGGGGAGAAAACAGGGTCCATGTACCGTTTTCGCGCACACGCTTCATGAATAGGTCGGGAATCCAATTCACCGTATTGATGTCGTGCGCGCGGCGACGCTCATCTCCGGTGTTTTTGCGGAGCTCCAAAAAATCTTCAATATCGAGGTGCCACGTTTCAAGATATACGTTTGTTGCTCCTCTGCGTTTCCCACTGCGATTAATTGCGACCGTGACATCGTTCGCAATTTTCAAATATGGAATAACACCCTGCGATTCCACACCGATTGCTTTTACCATCGCTCCCGTCGCGCGCACCGGTGTCCAGTCGGTACCAATGCCTCCAGACCATTTAGAAAGTTGTGCGTTGTCTGCGTAGGTTTTAAAAATTCCTTCCAGTGTGTCGGGCACCGTGTTTAAGAAGCATGAAGAAAGTTGTGGCTTCGGTGTGCCTGCGTGAAGTAATGTTGGAGTGGACGGCGTATAGTACATCGCAGACATCACATGATAAAATTGCGTCGCATATGCGTCCTTGTCTTGTTCGAGGAGCGCCATACCCATCGCGATGCGCATCCAAAAATGTTGGGGAAGTTCGAGATATTCTTTTTGAAGTGTTTGTATAAAATATCTCCCATGAAGCACTTGGGCGCCCAAATAATCAAAGAGTCCATCACGTTCAATTCGGAGATCTTGAGCAAGGCGAGGAAGATCAAACGTCAGCAAGCGCGGGTCAAGCTTTCCCTCTTCCACTCCACGCTGGACATTACGTACAAATGACGTTCGGTACTCTTTCTCGAAGTCCGGATGGCGCTCGTTGATCCCAATAACCGCTTTATAAAGATCATTCCAGAGGAACCGAGCGGTTACTTTGGCGTATGCGGGATCTTCTTCGATGTGTGCGCGTAATGTCAGTTCAATTGCTTTATTAATTTCGCCCGTCGAGATACCATCAAACAAGCTCGATTTTGTTTCCTCTACAATTTTTTCGATATTAATGACACTTTCAAACCCCGTCACCGCAATAGCGATTGCTTCACGGATCTGCCCAATATCAAACATTGCGATACTACCGTCGCGTTTCTTGACCCGGAGGTCACTGCGTTCAATTTTACGGAGCAGTTCAATGCGCTCTGCGTCCCTCGCGATTTGACGCGCTTGCCGGTACAAAATGTACGACTTCGCAACATCAAAAAATCCATGCAATGCAAGCGAACGCTCCACCACATCTTGAATATCCTCCACTCCTGGTGTGGATACTCCAAATTTTGACTCGATGACCGATACGACATCTTGCGCAATGGCGGAAATTTGATCCGTCGCGACGCTTGTTTCTATTGCAATACATGCCTTTTCAATTGCGCGCTCGATGCGAGTAATGTCGAAGTCGACAATGGCACCGGTTCGCTTTTTGATCTGGGTGATGGGCATGTGGGGGGTGGTTGAAGTAATGTGATAATTGCGCGAAATAATTCGCAGTGCACTGCGAAACGAGATGTGGAGGTCTCCTCATTATCGCTCCCTATGAAGGAAGTGTGGTAACTGTGGAAAAAAGCATTCGAAAGCCGTTGCAAATACTACCCTTTGTGTGGCGCACAATATATCACTCTTTTTGACACTAAAAACACACGCATAGACACTCGTCAATAAATTGGACAACAACAAGTATAATGTCCTTTATGGTAGATCACTCGAGAGCCCCTATGAACCAAAGCGCCAAATCGTTGCCGTGTAACGAAATAAAAATTTTCTCCCCGCGTATCTCTAAGAGACATTCTATATATCAATATGTACTATATATTTTCTTAGTCACACGCTATAATTGACCGTATGTTGGATATCGATTTTATTCGAGACCACGCAGACATTGTGTCTGGGTCCGCCAAAAAGAAGGGATTTAATACTGATATTCCGGGGTTGCTGAAAGCCGACGAAGAGCGCCGCCGCCTTATTAAGGAAGTGGATGATTTGCGTGCCAAAATTAATGAAGCATCCTCGCGCATTCCAACAATGGGGGATACGCCGGACCGACAAATGCTCATTGAAGAAATGCGGCAAGTAAAGGAAGCGCTGGGCGTGAAGGAAGATACGATGCGCCGCGCGGAGGAGTTGTTTCAGAATTTAATGCTCACGGTTCCAAATGTTCCCGACCCTTCTGTTCCAGAGGGAAAGACGGACGAAGATAATGTGGAAATAAAGAAAGTAGGAGAAACGCCCACATTTTCTTTTGTGGTGAAAGATTATATGACCATCATGCGGGCGCACGATTTGGTGGACCTGGAGCGCGGCACGAAGGTGGCGGGATTTCGCGGTCTATTTTTGAAAGGTGACGGGGCGCGACTTTCCATCGCACTCTGGCGGTACACGATGGATTTTATGGCGGCGCGTGGATTTACAGAGATGATTGCGCCAACACTGGCGCGCGAGCGCAACTTCATGGGCACCGGATGGTTTCCGTTAGACGCGCAAAACGTTTATCAAACGCAGGACGGCCTCTATTTAGTGGGAACGGCAGAAGTATCCACGATGGGATACCACGCAGATGAAATACTTGACGCGGAAGAACTACCGAAAAAATATGTGGCATTTTCCCCGTGTTACCGAAGAGAAGCGGGGAGTCATGGAAAGGATACAAAAGGAATTTACCGTGTGCATGAGTTTTATAAGGTTGAGCAGATTATTCTCTGTAAAGCAGATCACCAGGAATCTGTGAAGTATCACGAGGAGCTACTAGCAAACTCCGAGTCTCTCATGCAGTCGCTCGAAATACCATATCGCGTGGTAGTGAACTGTGCGGGAGACTTGGGACTTGGTCAGGTCAAAAAATATGACATTGAGTCATGGGTTCCGAGTGAACAGAGGTATCGAGAAACACACTCGGCTTCCTATTTTCATGCATTTCAGACGCGTCGCCTCAATATCAAGTACCGTGGAGAGGATGGAAAAGCTGTATTCGCGCATTCATTAAATAATACCGCCATCGCAACACCACGCTTCCTTATTTCTTTTATTGAAAATCACCAGCAATCAGACGGAAGCGTACGCATCCCCACGGCACTCGTTCCGTATATGGGAAAAGAACGCATTGGTTCGTGATAACATACGTGTGTGAGAAAACAATCCAATAAAAAACATCGGATTCAAAACCGTGCGGATTTTGTGCGTGGACGGCGTTCTCGCATAGTCAAAGAACGCACCGTGCGTATGAGCATGTACGGCGCGGGGATTATTGCTGTGTGCGTGCTGTTTGTGATGCTCACACGTTGGTCGCGCCTACAGTTTACGCAGATATTTGTGTTGGGTGCGCGTGAAGTGCCTACCGAACAAATTGAGAAAGAAATTTCCCAATATCTCGCATCTTCCACGGGAGGAGTCTTTCGCGCGTCCAGTATGCTGTTGTTTCGTCGCGCAGCGCTTGCCGGGGATCTTGAGCGCACATTTCCTCAAATTTCCGATGTCTCCGTGAACCGCATTTTTACTGACCGCGCCATTGAAATCACGGTGACGGAACGTGATCCATGGGCGACGTTCTGCACGGGAGACACGTGTGCCTATATTGCCGAAGACGGAGTTGCGTACGCACATACGCTTGCGCGGGACGCGTCGCTGATGACGTTGATACGACAGGAAAGTTCAGGGAATACGGATCTTGGTGCTGTCTGGTGTGATGAAGAATGTCGGAGCGCGGTACGCACCATAAAAAATGTACTCGAGCGCGACGCCCATCTTGGTGCGCTTTCCATTACGTACGGAGAGGATGAAGCGCTCACACTCACCACGCGTGAAGGATGGGACATTCGTATACTGCGCACGGCAGATATTCCACGAGTCACGGAAAATATCAAAATTGCGCTTGAAACAACCATTAAAGAGCGTCGGAAGTCGCTCGATTACATCGACGCGCGGTTCGGGGATCGCGTGCACTATCAATACAAATAAAAAAACGCCGGACACGATTATCGTTTCCGGCGCGTCAGTTGCTGTGTTGCTTTCTCAGGTGAAAGTGGGAATATAATGTGCCCAGCAATCATATTGTCAATTTCCGAGTAGAAATGACTAATGACTGTGCACTCGTGATCAAATAAGTATGACTGCCGATACGTGCGTTTCTCCGGAGGGATGTCGGGGAGCATGCGTACGAGCACGTCTGCGCGATGCATTGCGGCCTTAATGCACAGTAAACTATATGCGTCAATCAGCTGCGCTCTTTTTTGTAATGCTTGCTGCTGTAGCGCGCGCGATTCAGCATACAGCCGATGCGCCGTCGCTTTCGACGCTCTTTCTGGGATAAAATGTTTACCTTTTGTCACGTTGCACCTCAATGCAAAGCCTACTTGAGTGGGCAAAATTGGTCAATGACTGTACGTGTTACTGTGGCGTCGTATATTCACGTACGATGATGGTGCCACGAAAATCGTACATATCCTCGAACCGATGCTCTGATAGTTGTTTCCATGTAGATGGAACATCGGGTTGAAAATTCCCAAAACCCGTCGTATCAATTTTCCAAATTGTGTCGTTTTCCTGTATCGATTCAAAATCTGGCACCACCTCATCTGGACCTATCAACGCGGTGCCCGAATAGTGAGTGAGATTTTTTCCCAGCAGTAATGGACGGAGTGGCAGGGTATTGTAGTACCTGTGCGTAAAAAAAATGTACGAGGTGCTCACGACGACCGTGTCGTCAGGGGAGGCATTTTCATTGAGAAATGCAGCCGCCGCGCTCATACCGGGCTTTCGTAGAATATCGAGCCCATAAAATCGGAGCGGGAAAGACACCGCCGTGCCAATGAGTAATATCGCAAGCACGCTGTTTCTGATCCACTGTCGCGAAATGTGATACGTCGCAACTACCAGGAATATCGCAAGAAACGGCGTTGAGTAAATAAAGTAGCGTTCGAGAAAAATTGATGTACGCGCAGATACGAGCGCGGAGGCAATAAATGGAAAGAAGAGTAATGGAAGAAGTACCGGTCGCACGCGCGGTTGCGTTGTTCGGAGTAGCGCGTAGAGCGCAATCGCGAGGAGCGCAATTAATATGTACAGTGCGTGCGCCCATGAGAAAGCGTTCTGAAAAATTTGAATGCCATATCCCGGGTGTGCGTCCACTCCCGTCAGGAGCTTCCAAAGTGTTTTTGGAATTGACCACCACGTCATAGCTCCAATCCAATAATCCTCGGTCACTTGCGCTACTTGTTTTAAAAATGTGGGAAGCCAAGGAATATACAAGATACCCACCAGTCCGGCAGCGCCGAACAGTCCCTTGAGTGAAGCAATATATTCCTCTCCTGATTTTTTTTGTAGCCAAATCAGTGACAGTACCGCGATGCCGATCGCGATGATATAAAACACGGTGTAATAGTGGGTGTACAGCGCTGCGGCAGAGAGAAGGGTGAATGCGCCCCACGCGTTCCATCGGTCATAACCAGTACGATTCAGTGCGGTCAGCGCTGCAAGGAGCGCACTAAGAATGAGCGTAATGCCAAGCGTATACATGCGCGCCTCCATGTTGTGCTGTATTACAAATGAGTTTGCAAAAAAGAGAAAAGCCGACGCGAGCGCAATTTCTTTGTTCCGCGTGAGGAGTTGCGCAATCCGCCACGTCAGGTAGGTCGCAATACATCCAAAGAGTACGCTAAACAGTCGGAGGGTGAAAGTGGTGTTTCCCAACAGGTCGGTCCAGCCGCGCAGGAGTAGGTAATAGAGTGGCGGGTGGACGTCGAGTGAGATCCGCGAGAACATTTCTTGTATATCGTACTGAACGAGGAGACCCGAAAATGCTTCGTCGTGCCAAATAGAATAGCTATCCAAGTAGTAGAGTTGAAACGCAAGTAATGCGAGCGCAAGTATAACGCATACGCCAATACATATACGCAACGGAGAAGATTGCATGACCATAGTATAACTCACATGCGTGCGCACTCCACGGTGGATAGATATGCATAGGATGGTACAATACCGCTATGGACGATCGCACATCGGGCGGTTTTGAAATCACTCCCGAAATTTATCCTTCTACTCCGGAGACCACACCAATTCCTAGCGAAGAAACGCCGAGTCACACGTCTCACGAAGGAGCCACAAAAGATGAAATATTTGCTCATATCGGCGCGCTCATAGCCGAGCGCACCGCACAATTTCAGAGTGCGCCGTACGCATCAGTGATTTCCGAGGTGCGTCCCGGAGAAATCGATTTTTTGCTCGATATTGCGTTCAAGCGCGGAGAAGGGGACGCCGGAGCAATTGCCGCGATTGACGCTGCCCTTGCGTTCAAAAATCAAGAATTGGTCCGTGCCCTCCACGAAGCGCTCACGCGTCAACGATGGGCGAAAAAGAAACAAGAAATGCATTAACTATGACCGAATATTCACGCTTTTCGACGCCAGAGGCGGAAGCGGAGCACATTGAAAGTAAAATTATTGAACGCGTACACGAGCAAGTGCGCGCCGGCAGTGACAACCACTCGGATACCAAGCGTGATATCGCCGCGGTGCTCTCTGATCACGTTGGAGGTTTTGAGATCCCCGGAGAAGGGGGGCAGAACGTTGGCGCGGATTTCGCTCACTCTGCTACCATTCAACAGCTTACGACTACGGCATTCAATAAGGGTATTACCGAGGCGGTACACATGGCTCGGTCCCTTAAGAGTCCCCATCTACTCAAAGAGCTTCACAACGCACTCACCGATATTTTTTATGATCGTCTCGTTGCTTCGGGATTAATTCAAAAGGAGTAACATGAATGTCTCTTCGGTACTGCTGATCTCAATCGCACTTGCGTTTGCCGTCGTTGCGGGCATCGCCTCTTTTTTTGTAGGGAAGTCGCGCAAGTTCCGTCTCCTCTCTTCGTCGCTCCATTTAAAACTTTTTAAAGTGCTTATTTTAGAGCTGCCGGACGATGCGCAGCACGGGCAAGGAAAGCGAGAGTTTGAATTGTTTCAAAAAATGGAACAACTCTATGCAGGACTTTCTGGACTCAAGGCGTCAGGATGGCTTGCATCCCCACTCACGTTCGCATTTGAAATTGTTATTCCAAAAGTAGGAAAGACCGCGCAAATCTATGCAGCGGTGCCGCATAAATACGCAGGGAGCTTTGAAAAAATGGTGCACTCACTCTATCCGGGGAGCGCGGTTGAGGCCAGCACAGACTATAATATTTTTAATAATGATGGAGCAACCGCAGGATCGATGCTTACATTATCGCGCGAGCAAGTGCTCCCCATTCAAACGTACGAGCAGTTAGGACACGAGCCGTTTGCCGTCATTGCGGGCGCAATGGCGAATCTTGATCAGGACGGAGAAGGTGCTGCAGTACAAATTATTCTTCGTGCGCCGGCAGTGAAGTATGGGGAGATTGCAAAAAAAGTGATCAAAAAAATGCGCGAGGGGAAATCATACGGAGTCGCTGTGCATGAGGCGCGTCGATCATCCGTAAGTAAAATAGTGCGCGATTCGACCAGTGGAGAAAAAAAGAAAGACGCTAAACCATTTGATCCTAAAAGTATAGACGAAGAAACGGTAAAGCAGCTCGAAAAGAAGAGCGCGAAAATTGGGTTTGATGTGAATATTCGATTATTTGCGTCTGCTGCTTCAAAAGATGAGGCGGAACGCATTTTAGGAGAGCTTGAATCGGCGTTTCATCAATTTGAGAATCCGCTCGGGAATGGTTTTAAAGTGCTACGCTTGAAGGGGCGCACATTTAACAAACACGTATATCATTTTGCATTTCGATTGTTTGATGCGGGCGTGACTTCCTATTTAAATCTCACGGAGCTTGCAACCCTACTCCATTTTCCGTCGCACAGATTTGCAAATCCGCACGTACAATTTCAAAAGTCGCGCACGTCCATGGTACCCGCAGGTGTTTCCACGTCGGGCATCTTAATGGGAAAAAATGAGTATGGCGGGCAGGAAACGGATATTTATATTGCACCCGAGGATCGTCGTAGGCATCTCTACGTCATCGGACAAACTGGCACCGGTAAAACCGTGTTGCTTAAAAATATGATTGTACAGGACATGGAGCAGGGTGCGGGAATTTGTTTTATAGATCCACATGGAGATACGGCGGAAGATTTACTTGGTCTTGTCCCTCCCCATCGTCTCAAAGATGTGATTTATTTCAATCCGGTGGACATGGATCGTCCGCTCGGAATGAATTTTCTCGAATATGACATCACGCGTCCCGAGCAAAAGACGTTTCTTGTGAACGAACTTTTTAGCATTTTTCAGAAACTTTACGGAGGTGTGCCGGAGTCGATGGGCCCGATGTTTGAACAATATTTCCGCAACTCCACACTGCTGGTGATGGAAGACCCACCCAGCGGAAACACGCTGCTCGAAATTGAGCGCGTACTTGCGGACAAAGAGTTTCGCACGCTGAAACTGTCACGCACCGCAAATGTGGTGGTGCGTACGTTCTGGAAACACATTGCCGAGAAAGCGGGAGGGGAGTCAAAGCTCGAAAATATGGTTCCCTACATCACATCAAAATTTGATACGTTTCTCGCAAACGATATTATGCGCCCGATCATTGCGCAGGAGCACAGTTCGTTTGATTTTCGCAAAATGATGGATGAAGGGAAGATTCTCATCGTCAATTTATCGAAAGGACAAATTGGCGAAATTAATGCAAACCTATTGGGACTTATTTTAGTGGGCAAGATTATGATGGCTGCGTTTTCGCGAGGAAACATTCCCGACGAAAACCAACGCAAGGATTTCTATCTGTATATCGATGAGTTCCAAAATGT
>ERZ1292623.5237-Hain-H51-01um-R1-5237-length-10406-cov-5_pt1 | contig 10406 bp, 13 predicted proteins | sample MGYA00564398_ERZ1292623 | MGnify/ENA primary metagenome ERZ1292623 (study PRJEB36523, sample SAMEA6512633) | groundwater metagenome | collected 2019-01-07 | study: AquaDiva: Metagenomics assemblies of 32 groundwater samples
GCTGGAGCCGTTTCAACTAAATTAGATATTAGCAAAGTTTATAAAACATCGGCTAAATTATGGTCGCAATCCAAGACTGGTGTGGTTGCAACCTTTCAAAAGATGGGTATTGAACCAGCAACTTCTCCAAACAAGAAAATACCCCTGGCGATGCAAAATGGGAGCCGCGCATTTTTAGCGGGACTTTTGGATGGTCTATTCAGTACCGACGGTAATGTAAATTTGTCAGCGTCGGCCCCACAACTTCGATTTATGACCAGCAGTAAGCAATTGGCGCAGGATGTTCGACGCATATTATTGGGTTTCGGTATTCATGGACGTATCTATACCGAGCCGCCACATCACAGTAAGATTATGGGAAAACTAATAACTGGTCGTTATCCATCTCATACGTTAGTTATTACAGGCGAAGGAATACGGAAATTTGCCGAACTTATTAATCTGACACATCCCCTCAAGGCTACTAAATTACAACAAATTATTGCCCGACCATTTACATCTGGGTCGAAGGGAAACTGGAGTGCTAAAATAGTTTCTATTAAGCCGGATGGTACGGATACGGTATATGACTTGTATGAGCCCGTCTCAGATACATGGATTGCCGAAGGATATATAAATCGGGGTTGTGGTGAAGTTCCGCTTTTAGGCAATGAGCAATGTGTATTGGGTAGTATTAATCTGTCACATTTTGTTGTGGGCGATGGGTCATTTGATTATTCACGATTTGGAGAAACTATCCAGTTAGCCACACGTTTTCTTGATAACGTTATTGATATTCAGCTTTATGCCACGGACGATACTGCCCGGATGAATGGACTAACACGCAAAATTGGTCTTGGGGTAATGGGCTGGGCCGATTTGTTAACTAAATTAGATATTGCCTATGATAGTCAGGATGCAATTGACTTGGCTCGTTCCATTGGTTCATGTCTGAAAACTACCGCCGACAAGCAATCTTCGAAGTTGGCATCTATTCGTGGTTCTTTTCCCTCATTTGTTGATAGTCCACTCAATTCGCAATGTGGTGGTGAATGGGCTTCCATGAGAAATGCGTGGCGCTTGTCTATTGCTCCAACTGGTACTATCAGTATGATTGCTAATTGTTCTAGTGGGATTGAGCCCCTATTCGCATTAGCCTATAAAAAACACAATATGAGTGCTGCCCTTGAAGGAACGGAATTGTTTTTTGTTAATGAAGAATTGACCGAACGTATAATACAAAACTCGCCATTGCGAAGTATGGAGGATTTGAGGGAATTTTTGGCATATGGAAATTCTATTGAAGATGTAATGACCAATGAGGAGAAACGTATTTTTGTTATTGCGGGGGATGTTTCTCCAGAGTGGCATGTTCAAATGCAGGCTGCATGGCAAGAATATATTGATGCGGGCGTTTCAAAAACCATCATTCTTTCTCCCCATGCTACTGAAAAAGATATTGAAAATGCGTATATGTTGGCTTGGGTGTCTGGGTGCAAGGGCATAACGGTTTATCGTACCGGGAGTCGGAAAAAGGAAGTTTTGGTGTCTCTAAATGGTCACAATAGTGGTTCGGTAATGGGTTCATCCATTATTTCCGCCAATCAATCCCCATATTTACGTCCCACCAGATTGGATGGCAAGTCTACTAAAACTATTACCGGTCACGGCAATATGTATGTTACCGTCAATGTTAATGACCAACATCCGGTTGAGGTATTCGCTAATATTGGTAAAGCGGGAGCGTGTGACAATGCTTCGACCGAGGCGGTGGGACGACTTATTTCATTAGCCCTTCAGAGTGGAATTGCCGTTTCACGCATTGCGGAACAATTGGGAGGAATTACGTGTTGTCCCACATGGGATAAGGCAGTCCTTATTAAGTCGCCCGCTGATGCCGTAGCGCGTGTTCTGAGGGATTATATCCCGGTTGATTCGTCATCTCCAACTCCCACTCCCACCATCCATACTAATGGGGTAGTGGATAATATTTCATCTTCTCTATTGTCGGTGGTGTCGAATCGTCCCTGTCCAGAATGTGGAGATTTGCTGATTGCGGGGGAAGGGTGCTATAATTGTCCTAACTGTGGATTTTCAAAATGCTCGTAATTGTTTGGGGAGCAATGAAATGTACGGCCCTACATTAGAACTTATTCCATGCCAACTTATTACAAATTAGAAATAGGAAAAACCGTCTTTTTCGCCGAGAAAGCCACCACCATTCCCGAATGGGCGCTTGGATTGAGTGGTCGAGAATCGATGAAAAACTCGTTGGGGCTTTTGTTTGAATATGGTATCGAAATTCCACGCTCATTCTGGATGAAGGGGATGAATTTCCCCCTTGATATTGTTTTATTTGACCGCCACCAAAAGGTGGTTGGTGTACTCAAAGACCTTCCCACCACCACCCTCCTTAGCCCCCCCATTTACAGGTCGGGTGTTCCCATCATGTATGCCTTGGAAGTTAATGTGGGCACTACTACGGATATCCAACTCGGCGACCAATTGAAAATAGGTCGGGTTATTGCCAAGTAGGAATATTATTCGGTTGGTGTGTTGTGTCAAAGTCACCATTATTTAAATAATATGTATTCCAGATGATTTTGTTATAGCCGTAGTATTCAAAATTGTGGAGGTGTTATAATGTCGAAACTTTACCTGGCTGGCCCCATCACCGGACTTTCATGGAAAGCGGCAGCGGATTGGCGGGATTATGTAACTCAGGCTCTTGAGGGCACCACAATCGTTGCCTTTTCGCCGCTTAGGGGAAAAAAATATTTGAAAGGGGAGAAGAGTGTCCAGTCTTCTTATGAGGCATATCCCCTCTCTACTCAAAAGGGCATTACCAGTCGAGACCATTGGGATGTTTTAACATCTGATTGTATTATGGCTTATGTTCTGGGGGCGGATAAACCATCCCTCGGCACTGTTCTTGAAATTGGCTGGGCTCATGCTTATCGAAAGCCAATTATTATGATTATGGAGAAGGAAGGTAACCCCCACAGTCATCCCATGATTAGGGAAATTGTTAGTTATACAACGGCTGATTTGGATGAGGGTATTACCCTAATTAAAACCCTGTTATTACCTTGATTGTAATGATGGAGGCGACATGAGTAGTTGTTACATTAGGGATTTACCATAATACCATGTATAAGCGTGTGGATGATGTTTTTGATGGGGTTATGATTTCGGTTAAGGAACAATTTGGGGATGGCTATTATCAAGTACCTGGATGGATTTGTAAGTTTTGCGGTTGGAAAATAGGAACTGCCGACCTTCCACCACCGCATAATTGTGTTATTGGAATGGTGGTGGTAGATAGTGTGTCTACGTTAATTAGTAACAATTGAAATTGTTGGTGGGAGTATCATGGGTCAAATTGTAGAACCCAAAGTTTTCCTTATTGCGGAGACTAAAATTGATGAAATTGGGCTACAGGCTCTTCTTGACCATTTAGGTGTTCCTGATTGGAAGTCGGATGCTCCATCGGATGTGGAGAAATTAATTGAGGTGGCTGGTCGTAGCTGTTACCGTTCGTGGGATATCAAACTCAATCCCAATCTTACCCGTATCCGTAAACATAATAAGGATTATATTGATAATATTATTGCCAAGGGCGATGGGAGTGTATTGGAGCACGGCGTAGTCACATTCTTTTTTGCTAATATAAGTAGGGTTCTGACTTCCGAATTATGTAGACACCGGGTTGGCGTCGCCATTTCCGAAGCCAGTCTTAGATTCATTCGATTGACCGACCTTGATTGGTATGCCCCCATCGCTATTCGAGAAAATGAAGGGGCGATGGAAATTTTTGCTAAAACCTTTGAGGAATTGAGCGAGGTTCAGCGCCAATTGGCGGACATGCTTGAATTGGATTCGGGATTATCATTTGATGTAAAGAAAAAGTTAACTTCCGCCATGCGTCGAGTAGCCCCCCTTGGTTTGGCTACGAGCATGACCTGGAGTACAAACTTCCGTAATCTACGTCATGTAATCGAGATGCGAACTGCTCCATGGGCGGAGGAAGAAATTCGAAAATTATTTTCTATGGTTGGAATAATTGCTCAAGAGAAATGGCCCAATATTTTTGGAGACTATACTACTGAAATCGTGGACGGAATTCCCTGGTTTAAGACAAACCACCCAAAAGTGTAGATAGATTGAATTTATTCACATTACCGCGTAAACCATCCGTCATTTCTTTTGATTATCGGATAATCAAGGAATTGGCCCAACTTCCGCTCCAAACTCGATATGAGAGGGTATTGGAAAGCCCAGCAATTCAGGGTCATATTTCATCTACAATCGACCAATTAATAAATACCCATCATGGTCTTATTGAAAATAGGGCACCAGTATTGGCAGAGTGGGGTGTTTTGGTTGATGACTTTATTATCGCTTGCCGTGAACTCTTTTATGACCTTCTTATAGCATCTGATGCCTATCTATCCCTTATTACTGCGGGGGAGAGCTTTTTTTCGGCCCCCCTAAAAAGGCTGCATCCCCTCCTCCTCCAAATTGAGGGGGGTGTATCCATGGAGACCACCTCCTATACTTATGATGGGCAATATCACCTTAATTGGAATGATGTAATTCATGTGGCGATGTCCCACGTTCCTAGTGTGGGGTGGAGGTATTTTGGATGGCTACCAAGCGGTAAAGTCAAAATGGGTTCATGCGATACGATGTCGGACGCTTTTGGCCAAACCCTGGATTCCCTTATATTAGACTCGTTGATAAAAGAAAACGATGACTAAACCGACGTGGGACGAAATATTTCTTACGGTAGCCGAGACCATCAAGCTGCGCTCCACCTGTATTCGTCGTCAGGTGGGGGCGGTTTTAGTTAGTCATTATCCACTCCCAGACATTGTGTCTTTTGGCTATAATGGGACACCAAGCGGCACTCCCAATTGTAATGAGGGGGGGTGTAGTCGTTGTGCATCTACTATAGCTAGCGGGGAAGGGTATGACCAGGAAAATTGCATTCATGCCGAGGATAATAGTATTCTCATGGCCGCAAGAAGGGGTGTTCCAACAACTGGGACAGTTCTTTACGTTACGGCCAGGCCGTGTTTATTGTGTTTGAAGGTTATTATTCAGGCGGGTATTACCAAGGTTATTTATCGGGTCACCGACACCGTTAATCAATTAGGAATGCCGATTATGGCTGGCCCCGTATTAGCTCCTGACCAGGTGGTGATGGTACAATCTTCTGGGCTTTCTATTTTCAAATATGTCGATGGGCAATGCATTCCAGATTCTCCATAATTGATAACAATGACAACCGACCCAACTCCCACTATTTCAAGGGCCGATGCTCAATCCATACTCAATACTATTTATTGTGCTATTAAAGAATTTGAATTTCTTACCCCCTCGATGTTTTCAGCCATGGTTCATATTGCTATAATGAGCTATTGGAGGGGGCGACAATATAAATTAGATAGTTCCTCCAAGGCACAAGAAAAAGTTACCCTAGTCAACATCTGCGTAGAAAGTCTAATGGATGTTGCTGTTAATAATAACAAATATGGTTGGTTTTTAACCTGGTTAGAGAAAATATCCGACGTTGATGATGAGAGGCAGTTAACACCATGACGATTTATTGTAATGTCGAGAAATGTTTCTTTTGGGAACGATTGGAGACTTCCCATCAACGTCCAATTGGAAAGGGTATTCAGCCTATTGGGGATATGGGGAAATATGGGGGCCGATGTAAATTGGATGTGATGAGGATGGTATATCGACATTTTCGCTCCAGTCGCGGCCTAATCCAGGAGATTGCTGTTTGTGGTAACTTTTCCGAATCCAAAATTCCTGTTGAGGGTGAAATTAAGTGTAATGTTTTTCATTGTCTATGGAATACTTCTCCCAACCGGGGGGAGGGAGGGACGTGTGATAAAATTCAGGACTATCCAATCTATGTTGACCCCGCTATAATATTCGATGGTAATGACAAAACAATTTATCCTAAATGCACGTCGATTTCCAATCGCATATTTAAGGGGCATATCGATTGGGGAGCGGCGGCTGCGGGCAGGCGGGTGAACCCGCAAGGCTTATCGAAACGAGATTTTGAGCCGCAACGCGAAAGAATTATCGGTAGCTATTAATAATTAATTTGAATAGGCAATATCATTCATGGTTAATATAAGGAAAGTGAATACATGGTTCGAGTTTTTGGGTGGTAGGATACCTCAAGATGTGATTGATAATTATCTTGAAATATATCCATTCCAATCGGTTGTTGATATTAGTGTTAGCGTGGCTAACGACACACGTTGTTTAACTTTGGATATTCGGATGAACAACAAGGAGCGACATCTTATTGATATTCCTGCAAGAGTCTTAGTTAAGTCAGAGTCGCAGAATTATACGAACACAATGGGGAGGAAAGTTTGGGACGCATTAAATAGACAAAACCAGTATTTTAATTTTATAACAAGGTCTCTATCAGTATCAGATGTTGAAACACAACCGCATCAAGCGTCCAATATCTTAATTAAGCACTCCCGTAAGTTAATGTTTGGAGGTTAAAATGGCAGGCGAACCCTATAATGTATATTCAGGAGCCAATTCGTTTACTATTGCTAATCCGTTTTGGCCATCGACTAGCTCTACAGCGAGTGACAATACTAATACCTATCAAAATATACCGATATATTGGTCGCCCAATATTGTTTATCCATCGACCACAATATTTATTGCCCCTCCGGTGTTGGATTTTTCTAAAGAATTGGTGGCAAATCCAGTTAAGACCGATGAACCAATACCTCCACGCATAGCCGATGTGTTGGTTCGACATCGTAGAAAGTTGATGTTTTAATCAACTAGGAGGTATCATTAAAATCCATGCATAGCCTTGATGATGCAACAATTTTTTCTAATTCACACACGGGGCAGATTTTAATGATAATGCCAACTTCTACCGTTATTTTTGAGGATACCGCTGATTTGTCTCAATTCATAGACTGGTTATCTAATCGATTACGTGAGTTCCAGTCATCCTCACAGCCACCGTCCTCTATCAATACTAATTACGCGAAAAAGGCAATTAATGAATGGACGAAAAGTCTTCACGAAAATCGGGGCGAAAACAAGGAACTTGGTCTTTAGCCATTCGCGTCGAGGCCAAAAGATTATATCTTACTGGTCTTTCCCTCGCCGAGATTTCCCAACAATTGGGAGTGGGGAAAAATACCATGATGTATTGGAGGAGGATAGATGGGTGGGTAAAAGAGAAAAGGGCTCGTATTCTTCCCCCCGCTGTTTTACCATCCCAACCAACCTTTACTGAAATTACCTCCCAGAAAAGGGAGGCCATTGATTTATATACCAAATTAATTACTCAGGCTAAACAAGGAGTTGATGACCAGAATCTGTTTTGGAGAGATAAAAAACAAGCGGCGGATGCGTTGGTTGCTGGCGTGAAAGGATTAGCCGAGATTTTTGAGAAAAATGTAAATATTGCCTTTTTACAAGAGGTTGCACAGATAATCATCGATGAAATCCAAGACGAAACGCTACGCCAACGAGTCGGAGCCCGACTTATCTCTCTCGGACGCGCTTGGAACGCTAGGGGAACAGCTTCTTAATTCGACTTCCTCTCCCCCTCCCGCCGAGATACTTCCTGTTGTCCCATCGATTTTCGAAACCGACCCGGTTGATATTGAAACTTTCCTCTACGGCCCCGGTTATTTAAATCTCTCCATTCGCCTTTCTCCTCCCCAGTTGGACTTTGTAGATAATTGTTCCCGTATTTTTGACGAGTCTCCCTATACCGAGGGGGTATTACAATGTGGGCAAGGCTCAGGTAAGGATACCTGTTCGGTATTCTTGTGTCTTAGGATGGTTTATCTCCTTTCCTGTCTAACATCCCCACAAAAATATTTTAGAATTGGTGAGGAGAGCTTTATTGATTTGATTAATATTGCCCCCAATGCTGAATCGGCCAAAAATATCTTTTTTGATACCCTTAATAATTATATGTGGAATGCCCCCCTATTTAATCGGTTACAGCCAAAGGACACTCGTAAGATAGTGACATTTCCCAAAAACATACGGTTAGTTAGTGGAAACTCGGAAGATGAGTCGTGGCAAGGATATAATCCAATTCTCATTGTGTTGGATGAAATTGATGCCTTTAAGAGTGAGGCCGAACTTCAACGAAGTCATTCTCTCCGTTCCGAGGGGGCTACTGGTATCTATCAGACCGCCAAATCACTTATCCAATCCCGTTTTCCAGGGGTTGGGAAGGTGCTTTGCTTGTCATGGCCCCGATTTAAGGGCTCGTTTATTCAGCAACGATTCGATAATGGTAAGAATGAGGCCCGAACTTATGTGGCGCAAAACGAGGACGGGACTCCCTACGCTACCTGGGAATTCAACCCAATTCGTAAAAGGGAGGATTTCGAGGAGTTTTTCCGTCAAGACCCGGTATTAGCGAATGCCCGCTATAAATGCCAACCACCATTCAGCCGGGACGCCTTCATTAAAAATCCAGAGTTTGTTTTGTCCTCTTTCGATGCCCATATAAACAATGATAAAATAGTCTGGGCTCGAAATAAGACTATTCGTAATGAATATACCTCATTAAAGGAGGGAATGTCGTATTATATTCATGTGGATTTGGGATTTCGTCATGCCAATGCTGCCCTTGGGGTGGCTCATCGAGAGGGTGACCAAATTATAGTCGATTTGATTAAGGTTTGGAAACCAACACCAGGTATGGATGTCGAATTTAAGGAAATTGAAAATTTCATTATCGGGCTACGAAAATTGGGCTATCATATCGGTGGATGTACCTATGACCATTATCAATCCATAGCATCCATGCAAGCTCTTAGTAGGGAAGGAATTCCCACAGCCTTTAAAAGTTTGGATAGAACTAGGGAAGTGTGGGATACTTTCAAAGATTTACTCTACCAACGCCGCATCGATGGGTATTTCGACGAACCCACCATCCAGGAGTTATTAGGATTGGATATTGTATATGGCGATAAGATTGAGGCCCGTCCAGGCTTATTGAAAGATAGGGCGGATGCAATAGCGGGGGCGATTCATGGGGCTGTTAAGACCGGGGAGAATACCACTCGAATCCGGGTGGTGGAGATGAGTAATTTTTTTGACGCTCCCGCCATCTCTTCTCCCCTTGGATTGCAGAAGGGGGAACAATCGGTAGCTGCAATATTGGCAAAGAAAACGGATGTTGGCTTTCGAAAGGCTGGCCCGCCAAAAGACAAAATGGACGCTAGCAGATGTCCTTCCTGTAGAGGGTATGGTACTCTTGAGTATCAAAATGATGGGGGACGAACTGTTGATATTGATATTGCCCACACCCGTTGGTGTATTGTTTGTCGGGGCCGATGGCGTAAGAAAAATAATGTCTGGGTTGATGAGAAATCTCAAATTTAGGGGGATGAAAGATGGGACTGATTGATTTTATTACTAATGCTCTGGCGGATAATAGGCCCGTTGTGGGTGATGTTAGCCATAATACTCTTCGTAATTACGAACGGGTTAATCAGCTTACCGCCACCCTCGATGCTATTGCAAAACAGGCTACCTATAGTACCGAACCCACCACCATTTATGGCCGTATGGCCCCGGTGGGATTGGATGCTGTTATCCAGGACTGGGTACGACAGCAATTCATCTATCGTCGTACCATTCTTCAAGATTTATATGTCATGGCCTACCAGACTACTGAATTGTCTTCAGCTTTGGGAGCCATTAAGAGAGAAACCTTTAGGAAGGGTCTGAGTGCCTGGAAACAACGTTTTGCCCGTAAATGCATTGAATGTGGGAAGGAGTTCCCTGAAAGCAGCGATAAGGAGTGTGACGTTTGCTATCAATATACGATTGATACCGAGTGGCGGTATGATGAGGCGTCTGGTCGTCGTATCCCCGTTCGGGTTCGTAAGTGGGTGACGGATGAGAAGGGAGACAAAATACCCTCTCCCACCCGTGTTCCCGACCCATCCCAACAACATCTCCTAGAAAAATTTTTTGGCGATGGTAATACCTTCCACCAGCCCCTTTTGTCAATTTTACAGGAATTTTTTGAGGATGTGTTGATTGCGGATGATGGATTTTTGCTTATCAATAAGGAGTATTTGGCCGACCAAAAGACGAGAAAAGTCACTGGTCACCGTGTTTTTGAAATAACTCGTCTTCATCCCGCCCTCGTGGAGTTTGATATCGACCGGAAGGATGGAATTCCCGAAAGGTCGCATTTCATTTGCCTTTTACACGGTTATCAGATTCATACCTCCCCTGGATATTGTAATGTAACCCTTCCCGAAGGGGGGGTGTGTGGGATTGAATTAGAGCCCGCCATGTATCGTTACTACCAGCGGGGTAGGTATCGATACTATACTAAGGATGCTATTTTTCATGCTTCATTCGCTCACCAGTCGAAA
>ERZ1292623.5239-Hain-H51-01um-R1-5239-length-10400-cov-5_pt1 | contig 10400 bp, 16 predicted proteins | sample MGYA00564398_ERZ1292623 | MGnify/ENA primary metagenome ERZ1292623 (study PRJEB36523, sample SAMEA6512633) | groundwater metagenome | collected 2019-01-07 | study: AquaDiva: Metagenomics assemblies of 32 groundwater samples
GGGCCAGCTGGCCAGGGGGGCCAGGGGAGCAGGGGGGCCAGGGCGGGGGCCAGCTGGCCAGGGGGGGCCAGGGGAGCAGGGGGCCAGGGCGGGGGCCAGCTGGCCAGGGGGGCCAGGGGAGCAGGGGGCCAGGGGGGCCAGGGGAGCCTACCCTAGGGCAGAATAGCAGAGTGCAGAAGTTAAAAACTACATATCTACAGGAGTTAAAAACTACATATCTACTCTTTAGAGCAGAATAGCAGAGTGCAGAAGTTAAAAACTACATATCTACTCTTTCTTCATCACCACCTGCCCGATCTCAATCGGCACACGGCTATTCTTATCAACGATAATCTCACTCTCCTTAACATCCTGACTCACTTTCTGCAGTTCTTCAGGACTCATTATTAACCATCCAAACTTATTCCCAGAGCAAATATCTTCAATTAAGCAGTCTAGCATTTCTGCAAACTCTGACAGCAAAACAGCATAGCCGTTCACAGCAATACCGCGCCGCTTAAACATCTCCTCAAGCATCTTGCCATTATCGCTATTCATCACCAGCAGCCAACCACGTAGCGGCTCGGACAACTGCAAAACAGTAGACATACATCTACCTTCCCGCTAACTTTTTACCAATCACTGTACCAACGATTGCACCAAGCGCCGCACCACCCTCACCAAAGCGAGAGCCAAGCGCCGCACCAATACCAGCCATCACCGCGACTAAATTAGCCTGCACATCCGATGACCGAACCAGACGCTTAAACTCCAACGCTGTCTGCGGCAGCAAGGCAAATTTCCCATCGGTACGATACGCCTGATCGACATCCGCTTGATACGTACCAACTGCCATCACTTCCCCCTAGCTATCACGGTTACTCTATTGCTCTTCTACTGTGCCAGGATCTTCATTCTCAGTACCATATAGCTTGCTCTTTAGATCAACCCACAAAACTCGTACCCGCACAAAGAACTCCTGTGACCACTCCGGATTACCATTCAGAAAGTCCAGTACTTCACCCCACTCCTGCCCATGCTCAGCATGATTACGATACGGACTCAAAAACTTAACTAGCTCCGTCCATGTCTGATGCTCAACCCCTCCCATAAACGCCTGTATCTTTAGCTGATCGAATGGCTCACAATCTTCCATGAAAGCCTCAATTGCTCCCATGAAAAAAGACGCAGCCTCGTTGGACTCAAGCTGAGATAAAGAAAGTAGAAAATCTGGATTAAGCGGATTGAGTATTTTCTCTCTAGCACGCCCTTGGCCTACAGCTTGTGATATAGGAATATTAGCTGCATCCTGCCTTGACCCAATCACATCTTTATACGGATCTCGCTCAGCTACCGGAACGGAAACAGCATCAGACGTGATCTGCATAGAAGAAGAAGTCCGTACATCGAGAACCGGAACATCTTGTGACGGAATCTGATTGACTGGCACACCCGCTGAAGTCTCTAGTTTCTCCTGATTCACGGCACGCACTTGCGATCCCTGCTGTATCATATTAATTAGTGCAGGCAAATGCGGTATCAAAGCTGAAAGAACCCCTGCCAGCGCTCCCATACTATTGGATGTCTCTTTATCATCCCTAAAGAACTCTTTAAGCTCTTTAATATTCTTTGAATAGCGCAGCACTGTCTCCATTGGATCGGCGCTCTCCAAAGATGCACCGTTATCCTTACCACTTCCAAAAAGACTCTCTAGGTACCTCTCTACGGCGGCGGTACGTAGATCAGGATCCTTCTCAATCATCGTCACCGCCTGATTGGCAATTGAAAGTTTAATCCTATTCTCAGCATCCTCTTTAGGATCCGGTGATCCCATACCAAATTCCTTGTCCGCAAAACGGCGCAGCCAATCAGGATCCTTAGCTCTCTCTTTCAGTGCCTTCGAACGGTAGTAACCTATATTCCTAAGTGGCGGCTTCGACATTACTCTGTTTTTACGCTGAAATATCGGCATGGCAATACCTTTCCATTTCCAATTCACGTAACTGCTCTCCTTTTCACTTACCTTACACACATTGTAAAACAAACAGCAGTCAAGTACAATAGCAGAGAAGGGAAATAAGAAAAATAAGGAGACACAAATTATAGCGCTCTCCTTAAAACTCCTTAAATTAAAACGAACATGCAAAGACACTCAAATAACAATAACAAACTCACAAAATACATGTACGGAAAGGGTGTGAATGGAAAGTTAATCTACGAAAATGAAGGCAAAAAATACAGACTCCGCAATGTCAGACTCAAAGCATCCGACTATATCATGTTAGTACTTTCACCTCACATTAAAGATATGCTCGACATCATAAGTATCGAAACCGAAAGTTCTATACAAGCAACATCAGCAGAGGCAGCTATGCTCTACTGCAAATTTCAGAAATTCGTCAAGAAAGAGTCTGGCAAGTTCCAAAGACTCTATACCGAGGAAGAACTTAGCCAATTTTCCAACGGAGAGACAAAAGAAATAGAGCTCGAAGAAGAAAAAACAAAAGTATCATAAAGGAGAATCAATCGATGCGATACCGTATTGACATCACAGTAGAAGACACCAATGTCGTAGTGGAGACAATTCGCTCGCGCTCAGCAATTGTCATCTGGGTAGACGAGACCGACAATGAGATTAAGAACATCGGATCAGTACATCCATCTGATTTGCTGCGCATGTTCGCCGCCGTTGGGCCGAGTTTAAGAGACGCCTTCGGAAGCATCGGGAATATGCTTAAAACTCCGTCCCATAAAAAATAGATAGTTACGGCAATATGCATATATGGATATTCCATTTACCCTCATTATTCTCGGAGTATCACTCGGCATGACCATCTTAGGTGCGGCATACCACGATCAGCTTACTTTCGCCCTAGGTTTCGTAGGAACGGTGTCAGCCGCGTATTACCTGCACCGAAACCTATAGTTTGCCACAAAAAGGCACAAAAGCAACACGCGGGAACAAAAAGGGCAACCCATGCACACAAGGACAGGAAAGGGGCATACTGTGGGAATTTCTCTCTGCTTACCGAGCGGTCAACACCATGGATATTACTAAGGCAATTCAATCCGCGTGTGAATCCACCCTAAAACACTGCGGTCAACACGCACCAACACTGCTGCTCCAAGGAAGCAATAGCGAATTATCATGCCATATAGACAACTTTCCCGAAAATCGTGAGCAGAAACTATCTACTATGTTCTTATTTGGATTCACAGTCGGAGAAAGTAAAGCAGTCGGAGCACTCCAACATATCTTATTTATATCAAGAGGATGGCTCGTCGATAATAGCATGGAAACATCACCCCCAGTACCTGACCCATCTCAAGATCCAAGACGTAAAGATGTTCTCATCATCCTCAGCCACAAACTAGAACCAAATCAAACTGAGCTAACACTGTTTGAGATACTAAAGTACGGAGAGGAAACTCCGGTAGACCTAATCGCTATCAATAAACCGCAAGCAATAGGATCTCACCCTAACGAAGAAAAAATAGGAAGCTCACTCATAGATGCTTTCCTCGAAGGATTCAAAGCAGGAAACAAGAAATAGTAGCTATGCAATACTCAGACATCATACTTTCAGCTTCACAAAAATACAATATACATCCATCTATTATCGCCGCTGTCATTCATGCTGAGAGCAATTTCAATCCTAATGCTATCTCCAGTGCTGGAGCGCAGGGCCTCATGCAGCTCATGCCAGCTACAGCAAGAAGTCTCGGCGTCACAGACTCCTTTGATCCTTACCAAAACATCATGGGCGGTACGCAGTATCTCAGCCAGCAGATTCAGAGATTTGGCTCGCTGGATCTAGGTCTCGCCGCCTACAATGCCGGGCCAGGCGCAGTTGAGCAATATAACGGAGTACCTCCTTACCAAGAAACGCAAAACTACATCGCACGAGTTCTCAGTCTTATTCCAGAATACCAAAACAATATCAATATAGTACCTAGTATAAATAATACCGCTATCATTTCTGCTATCAGTATCGCACTACTCCTACTCGGATACGCTCTCATCAGAAAAAGAGCATCATAAAGCCCTTTCCAGCCGGTCTTTCCCCTGGATACCATAACAGGTTGACATAACCACATTCCTGCCTGCTCCCTCGCCCTTTCCTCTGGTGGAATTCAGGCTCCCCACCAAGCCTTGTTTTAAGGTATACCTTATAGACCTTAAGGGTACACCTTACGTTTCTTGAACTCCAGCCCAATCCCCACTCCTTATAGCAGCATGTCGAAAACCAAACTTTACGCATACACCCTTGACACTACTTTCGGTGCTGCTCATGGCAAAAACATATAAGGTAAACCTATTATAAACACTCTAAAAAGTGGTGTCACAGCCAATTTCCTTGCTATGATTGATAAAAAGTCTAGTTTACATAACATGATTTGTCACAGTACTGTCACAGGCAATTTCAATACCACCATTGATTAAAGCCATACATACTCGTGTTGTCACATACTTTAGTGGTGTCACAGCCTTTTTCGTTGCTATGATTGGGATACAGTCCTGCTTGTGACACTGTGACACCACTTTAAGAAATTTACCGAAAATATTTAGTGGGCTTTTACATAAATATGCATAGTGTCGCGCTCGCACAGTACATGCCTTTAGCCAACAATGACAAGGAAAAACGACTATAAAACCACCCAAATATATAAAAAACGTATAGTTGCACTTTAGTCAACAGTAGCAACGAAAAAGGCACTGTGACACTACTAAAACATGTGACAACACGAGTATGCAGGGGTTTGAGCAGTGGTAGTAACGAGAAAGGCTGTGACACAACTGTGACAAATCCGATGTATGTGACAATACGAGTATGCAGGGGTTTGAGCAATGGTGGTACCAAGAAAGGCTGTGACACACCTGTGACACACTAGTGTCACATAAAAAACTACTGCGTATGTAGTAGCTCGCAATTGGACGGCTTGCCTTAAGCGATAGGTACTAATTAGGTAGTAGAGTGAGCTCACGCGCGCGTAAGATAGGTGGCATATTTCCAGTATAGCAGAAACAAGGTAAGAAACAAGAAGAAACAAGGTAGTCTAATTACGCCACTCTCCCTGTTTACGTGTAATATCTCAGATGTCCTGCGGGTGTTTTATTCGTTGTGCTCGCTTGACTTCCGTACGGGTATGGTTTACTGTAGAGAGTGGTTGTCGGAACCTTCTACGCGTTCTATGGGATCTCGTGGTCTATGTCGCGTTGCACCCGGCTTTTATGCTAGGTGAGGATTGAAGCAAACAAATGCCCAAGCTATTTGTGCTAGAAAATCCTCGTGGTTGGTGGGACGACTCTCCTGGTCATCAAGCAGCGGCCATGAAAGGCTGGCCGGTGAGGAGAGCGATTTATGGGCCGAGTGGTGAGCGTCCCTATGTGCCCAAGTATCCTGTGTCTGGAGTATCTGCGTCTAGAGTACAAGTAGGAGGGAAAAGTAAGCTGATTCCGAGATCGGTGGTAGCGGGTGTGTCAACGAGTAAACCTCTTAGCACAAAAAGGAGTCCTAATCCAGTGCAGTACGCTACGCTTAATCCAGTTCGTAGTCGCCGTGGCTACTTTAAGAAGCACCGCAGCAATGTAGGATCCGCTTTGGCGAATCCAATTGGCGCGGTGGCGTCACCTAATCCCGCTGTAGACAAGTTCTTCAGCGTGGAAAATATGCAGATGCTCGGTGTAACCGGTGCTGGCATTATGGGTGCGCAGTGGTTTGCCAACCAGGTCGTTTCGAGTCAGACGACGCCGAGTCGTTGGATGGATCCGGTGGTGCGCTTTGCTGCTGCTGGTGTGCTTGCTTTTCTCTCCGAGGGAGTCGGTAAGCGGTGGTCGTCTTGGCTAACATATGCGGCGAATGGTGCTGGCATTGCGGCTTTATTCAGTCTTGCAAAGCAATTTCCGATTATTCAATCGAATTTGCCCGGTTTGTCTGGTGTGGGTGGTGGGAATAGTTTTGGCCCTGCACCTGTTTATCGTGCGTTTCCACCGATGGGGGCTTCGAATGAAAGCTCTCGTATTCTGCAAGCTGATGTTGTTCCTTCGTTCTAAATTGCATCTAGCGCCTAGATAGGAGTTGAAAGATGGCTGTGGATCAGCGGACTTTGTACAGGCCGATGGTTGGAGATCGTCTTGATGAGGTGACGATCTCTGAAATTATTACGAGCTCGCTCATTGGTCAAGACTCAGCCTCTTATTTAAAGAGGATTTACAACACTCTCATCGATGTCTGTATAAAGCGTAAGATTGTCTCTACGCCGAGAGAGCTGCAAATTCGAGCGGTTATGCCGGTTGGTGATTTGGCTATGGCGAACGAGACATTTTGGCTTCCGGCGCAGACTGCTGCGGCGTGGACAAATATGATTACCAACCGTACTGTGCTTGGCAATCAGGTGATGATGTTTTATGGTGCTGCGACTGATATTCCAACCACTGATATTAGTGCTTTGCACTTTCAGGAAGGTACCGGTGGTGTTGCGACACGTGCGCAGTTCCAAATTGAGTCAATTTATTCTGAGGAGAGTGGTTTATTCTTCTTCCAGAAGCCTGTTATTTACTACCAGGATGACGTGCTGAGTATCCGGACATACTCTCGTGCGACTTTTGCAGCGAACCTGTATCGGTTTGCTCTCAAAGCGGTCGTAGGCGAACCTGCCACCTTCAAGATGCTGTAGATGGAATAAATAGACGGCGGGACTCATGCGCTTACATGCTCTACAGCACGGTGGCATAGCATGTAAGCGCGAGAGCCGTCCAAGCGAGGAGTAAAATTAGATGTCTGTTCTTTCAACGGTCAATCGTCTCTTTCTCGCGTTTATTCAGACGGATAATCAGATTGGTATTATTATTCCTACTGCTGCTGCTCCGATTACACTAACTGGTGGTAAAGCGTATGCATTTGGTGCGTATGGTGAATTTTCTGCTTCACTTGCTGCGCAGACGTGGATTGTTGGTGTATATGCTACTCCTTTGAATACTGCTGTTGATGCGTATCAAATAGAGGCTGCATCTGGTGCTGCGGCGGCTGAGGTGGTTTTTGATCGCGCTGTAATAGAGCGTGTTGATGTGACTGCTGTTGGCACTCTAGCGTCGTATGAGATTCCGTTGCTTGCGCGGCGGCGTCTTGCTGCAACTACGAGATTGGCAGGTCGTGTGGCAAATGCCGCTGCTGGTGCGGCTAACACTGTGACGGCTAAGATGCGTGGTCTTACTAGTGTAGGATTGTAATGTCTAAGTGGGTTAAATCTCTAAAGCCTTACTCATTTAGATTCTTTGTGCCGATTGCAGCAATGGAAGCGCTCAGTTACCTCTATCGGTTTTTGGAAGAGGCGGCTGAGCGCTTCGCTCGCGAGCGTGGAGCTCCAATCTGTGTGGAGGGGTGTGGTCTTTGCTGCATGCATAACACTCCGATTGTGACTGAACCAGAAGCAAATTATGTTACCTCAGTCGGATGGTTAAGTCTTGATGAGGGGACTAGAAAGAAGATTGTTGAGAATATAGAGAGGTGGCATAAACCAGATAAGGTAGCTGAGGTTTTTAACTCTTCTAATGTGCGTGATGCGCGTATTGGCGATGATTTGCCTGAACCTCTGCACTCTAAGCGTTTATTTGATTATACAAGGGCGAGTAGAGCGCAGTGTCCGTTCTTTGATGGTGATACAAAGAGATGTATGATTCATGATTTTCGTCCGATTGTTTGTCGTAACTACTCGCTAGCTAAAGCTCCAGAGTGGTTCTGTAAAAGACCGCTGGTTAAGAATGAAACAAATGAGCGTAGGCAGTTTCTTTCTCCGTTACATCCGTTTGGAGTTGAGTTGCGCGAGGCAGTAAGGGGATGGTGGCAACGTTGCAGAGATTCTGGTGCAACTGACCGTGTAGGATGGTTGCCTAATCTGGTTGCTCGTATGGAGTTTCCTCAAAAGCTCCAGCAGTGGATTGATGAAGGTAAAACCCCACTTATGCGCATGATGATAGCTCGCGGTGGCTTGCCGTATCCTGTAGGCGAGGAAGATGCAATTGGTAAGCAGAGGGCGATTGTTGAATCTGAGTTAGTGAGAGACTATGAGGAGCAAGGATATACAACAGTGAGTTCTGTATCGCATAAAGAGAGAGAGAGTGCGAAGTGAACGTTTATACTCCTAACTACTCAGGGCCGATTCAGCTCATTGCTAAGCCTGGGTGGTATGTTGGCTTATTTATGTCCGGTCAATGGAAATATATGCAGGTACAGGGATATGAAACTGTGCCGGAATCGCGCAACGTTAGCCGAAATTTCGGTAACATAGTAGCGGGGGGACAATCCGCTCTGACGCTTGTGACGGAGTTGCAGGTGCCGTCCAGCGAGTTTATCCAAATGCGCGTGAAGCCGATTGACGATGTTGAGGCTGAGATATACGTGCCGTCGGCAATCCGTAAATGGTCGTTAGATCAGGTAGCCGGTCGTGTGGACTGGTGGACGCAAATCTCTGATCCGTACTATGCAAGCACAGAGTTTTACGTAATGGGATCTGATCGTGACGCTAATATGGTTGTCTACAATCGGACTGACTATGCGTTGAATCCAACTAGATTTCACTTTTGGGGTTTCCGCTATCTAGTAGATGTAATCAATGTGAAAGATACTACGCCGGATGAGCGAGAGAAAATTAAAAAGAGTGCTATGCATATTATGAACGACTTTGGTCGTCCGCAGATTGATTGGGAGGTACTCTAATGTCAGTTGGAGCACTGAGTAGTAATAAGCGCACTCTTCTCAATCCGCCGGCGATTGTTAAGACACATAATGCTATTATTAGCATTATAGCGGCGGCGACGGATACAACAGCATATCAGCTTAGCCCTAGAGCCGGTCGCTTTGTTGTTACTAAAATTATGGCCTTTAACGATAACGCGGCTGAGACTCGTATTACACTTGGTGAGCTAGTAGCAGCGGTGTTTACACCACGTTTACCCGATATTGTAGTCATGGGTGATTTGGACGCTTCATTGACAGAAAATGAAATTCCAGCATTTGAGTTTACCACTGATCTCATTGTGCGTGCGAGTGTAGCTGCGGCTGCTCCAGCTAACGTGCTTCTGATGATTGAAGTAAAAGAGTGGTAATCCTATGCCTAAAGTGTTGGTATTTATTGATGGTGCTATGAAGGTTAAGTCTGATAATCCAGATGTCATTATTGCGCGTACAGTTGCCGAGGCTGAACAAAAGTCTCCTGGCATTATTGATGAGATGAATCGCGTGGTTGGTATTGGTCAGAGTGGAACATCACCGGCTGGACTTGATCCGCAGAGGCGATTGCGTGCGGCGAATGAGCAGGCAGCTTTGCGTCAGCGTTTGGGGCGTCTGCGTCGTGAAGGTCGAGTGTAGAGAGGATGAGTAATGGCTTTAGGCAGCATGGTAGAGTACCTGCGTGCCCGCCGCAGAATTGGTAATCCACAGTTTCCGCTAGTTGGGCAAGGTGGTCAGCAGACTCACATACCTGTTTTTGCTGCTAGTGCCATCACTACAATAGAGCTTAGACCTCCTGGGGATGATTATGCCTCAATCGGCTATCGTGTATTTGCCGATCAGGGTGTGGTTATCCCCGATGTTTTTTCTGTGGATATTCATCAGTGGGGCCAGCGCGTCGTGAGTGGTGTGATTGATGCTGCTATTTTACGTGATGGCATCGATGCTTTTCTTGTGATAACAGATGCTACGCCGGTAGTATTTACTTTGACAAACCGCGATACGGTTAATGCTCGCATTTGGTCAAACTCGATGCTATTTTTAACTGTAGATTCTCGTCCAACGTTGGAAGAAGTCTATGGTGTTATTCAGCAGTTTTCTAGCTCTTCTTTGGTTCAGGATGCGCTAGGGAAACTTGAGCGTACTCTTGATACTGTGCCTGTTACTGCTAGACGTGGAGGTGGTGGTGCAGTGCCTATATTGTCCTCTCGGCGTGTGAGGTGATTTTGTGGCTGAGCCTAAATTTAAACTTCATACGGTAACAACTACGGTTCTGGCGGCGGCTGGGCTATACAGATCGACTTTTCAGCGTGTGCGCTATGAGCCTCAGCCTGCCGCTGCAACCGGTAAGCCGCTGGCCTTTGAGGGGAAAGTACTGAACGGTGTTGTCAGTGCCGATGTGAATAGTGCTGCCGCTGGCTTTTTTGCTGAGTTCTCGGCGGACGGTGTAGTTGTTGCGTATACTACAAATGGAATGCTCTACACGGCGGCGAATGGTGAACTTACATTTAGTTTTCCGATTCATGCTCCATTTGTGCGTTTATCATTTACTAATGGTGCGGTTGCTCAAGCAACGTTTTTGCTCGGTGCATGGATTTCCGATGGAGAAGTGGGCGCGCATATTGAGGATCCTTCCAGAAAAGTCTCAATTGCCAGCCCCACTGTGCCACAGCGTATTGCTGAAGTTGATGC
>ERZ1292623.3754-Hain-H51-01um-R1-3754-length-12810-cov-3_pt2 | contig 10399 bp, 15 predicted proteins | sample MGYA00564398_ERZ1292623 | MGnify/ENA primary metagenome ERZ1292623 (study PRJEB36523, sample SAMEA6512633) | groundwater metagenome | collected 2019-01-07 | study: AquaDiva: Metagenomics assemblies of 32 groundwater samples
TTTAATAAGAAAGGGTAAGTTAAAACCAGTTCTAATATTTCCTGGTGGTTCGCTTCTAGTATAATTTTTCTCAAATTCCAACCATTTTCCTTTATCAAAATCTCCTCCAGCACCTCCTGCAAAGAAAACTTCAAAAGTAGGAGCTCCAGGGCGAGGTTCTATTAACTTTGGAGAGATACATAATTTGGGCCATGGAGGTGTTGGATTTCCATCATTTATAAGTTGTTCAAACCATCCCGACGCATAAACCATATCATCATTCGTCACAAATATCCAAGGAGTATTCGTAGTTGCCACTGCCACATTGACAGCTACCGCTTGTCCTTGTCTATCCATTTGAATCCATTCATCAACCTCATGTCTTTGCATACATTTATTTCCATTAGTAGATAAAGTAATTTTGATATCACTTGTTTCTCTTAACGAAAAGATACACTGATTTATTGAATACTCGGTTTCTTTTGTCCCCCCAAGATGAGGTATAATAATATTAACTTGTGATTGATCTATCATTTAAAATACTCCTCAAAACACTTCGCCACATATCTCAAATCGCTATCTCTCAAAAACTGATGACAACCTATCGAAAATCCATGTTTATTTACATAATCAGCCACAGGATAATCTTTTTCCTTCCACATTCCTTTATAGACTGGTTGATTGATAAGTGGCATAATATATCTTGTTTGTACTCCTCTTCGTTCTAAAAAGAGACAAAGTTTATCCCTATCAATATGATCTGCACAAACTATTGGGAAAAACATCCAGGCATTATCTTCTTGTAATCTTGGTAAAATAATATTTCCAGCAAAGCAGATAAGTAAAGATTGTAAATATTCTGCATTTTCTTTTCTCTTTTTTATTATTTCTTCAGCTCTATTTACCTCATCCACTCCTATTACTGCCTCAAGTTCTGTCAATCTATACGAATAACCCACTCTGTTAAATTTAAAACGGGTATGAAGCAATCTCTTTTTATTTTTTTTAGCATCGTCAATATTTAAGTAATAATTATCCCGTCCATGCCAAATCATACTACGCATATCATCAGCCCATTTCTTGTTATTTGTACATAAAAACCCCCCTACCCCCGTAGAGATAATATGAGCAAGATAAGAAGAATACGCAGCTATATCAGCTAAAGAACCTACTGGAGCAGTAGTTATATTATGATCAGTCAATTGATGATTAACAAACATAGTTTCACATGAATCTTCTACTATTTTTAAATGATATTTATTAGCAATTTCCCGTATGGCATACATATTACAAGGTCTGCCTAATAAATCTACTGGACAAATAGCTTTAGTTCTATTTGTAATTTTTGTCTCAATTAAATGTGGATCCATATTAAAAGTTTCGAGTTCCACATCAACCAAAACTGGCTTTAATCTATTCTGAAGTAATGTATTAACTGTTGCCACAAAAGTTAACGATGGTACAAGTACTTCGTCTCCATCCTTCCAACCATTAATTTCTTTCAAATAATGCCAAGCCACCTGCAAAGCTGAAGTCCCAGAATTGGTAAAAATACAATATTTAAAATTGTGCTTCTTCGCAAACTTTTCTTCTAATTCCCTGTGATAATTGCCATAAGTAAGCCTGCCACTCTTAATGACTTTATTAACCAATTTTATTTGTCTTTTGGTTGGTTGCCAATCTGCAAGTGAAACGCTATTTTTTCTCATTTTTTTATAGGTTGTTTAGTAATAAATAAACTGTTAAATTCTTGAAAATTCTTAAACTTTTTTCTATTTCTTTTATATGCCTTTCTCCGCTCTCGTCTATTCAAATATTCTCCATTCATGGCTTTTTAAGTATCCAAATAAAATTATATTTAGAATAATCATCAGGAATCTCAGCTATATCCACATCAATAAGTTTATACTTATCAAATTCTTCTATCAAAACATCCCTTGAATAATATTGAAGATGAGTATCTTCCCATAATTCCTCTCCAGGTAATAAATTTCCTTGTGCATCTTTTTTCTTTCCTAAATCATTTCGACTATTTAAAACTGTTCCTTCTTTAACAAAAGGATTCCAATTACAAATACAAATATACTTTTTAGATACTCTTACAGCCTCAGCAATCGCCGCCTTATAATTATCTAAATGATCCAAACAATGCATCAAAAGTACACAATCCCAACTACTATCTGGTTCTAGTAAATTCCGCGCATCCTGAATTTCAAAATGGCCATAAGGAAAAAGTTGCCTCGCGGTTTTAACCATTTGCCAAGAATAATCAACACCTTTATACTTTTGTATATTATCCCAACGTCCCTCCTCAGAATCGGCAATAAGTTCATAAATAACCCCTGTTCCACAACCTACATCAAGAAGTTTTACAACTCCTAACTCTTTCAATTTACCAAGAATATATAATCTATGTTTCTGTGGCCCAGGTTGATAAGATTTGCTAAAACCTTCATCCTCCCAATAAGTCCGCCTCTTAACCATTTAAAATCTTCGCATCCTTTCTCATACGCTTATCATATTCTTTTGGATCTTTATCTAAAAGAGTTCTATTAGTTGCAGCCATTATATGAGATATAAAAACCTTGTTTGTATCGGTCCATCGTGCATGTATTTTGTCTAATCTTTTATATATATCTGCGTCACATAGTAATCCTAATTTTTCATTCCAACCACCAATTTTATCAAATACACTTTTTCTAATCATCATTAATCCCGCATCTCTTCCACCTTTCATAGCTTCTGGATGGTTAAGGTGTCGTTGATAACTGTCTAATATGTACTGTCTATCTCGTGGTACTTGATCTGGATATACTACATCAAATCCATTTTCAATATACCAAAGCATATTTGGCATCCATCCTTCATGCACAAACACATCATTTTGAATAAATACTAACACATCACCATTTGCTTTTTTTGATCCCATATTCATTCCTTTAGTATAACCTGGATCTTTTTTTAACTTTAGCCAAATAGATTCTGGCGGATTATCTAATTTTAGTGTTTTATAATCATCTCGAATTGGTTCTTTAGGTATAGGATCAACTACAATAAGCTGGTATGGAGGATCAGTGAATTTACGAATATGGTCAAGACACAGCATTGACATATGAACTGCTGTTCTGCTATTGCAAAAACAAGATACGATAATGCTAACTTTTTTCATATTTTTTATTTCTAATTTCAGAATGACTAGTAACGCCAGTAATAACTAATTTTTTAAGAATTTCTCTTGGCACTAATCCAGCAATAGAAATCTCATGTATTATTCCGCATTCACAATAGAGTTTTGTTCTTAAAAAATTAAATTTTTGGTAACCACGTTTTTTCATCATAAGCATCAGGATTATCAAATTGCTTTACATAATCTTTTAAATCTGGCCGATGTCCTTGCATTTCTGGAGTGATTGATTCATCGTAACCCCAATTATTTCCAAAAGGATGATATGCTCTTATCCTTGTAGTTCTTCCTACTTTATACCCTGCATCTCTTATTTTTGAGGATATCCACTTTTCCTCCCCATTCCTTTGTGGTCTTATTACATGTTCCCAGCCTCCGATATCTCTAATTAGTTGCGTTCTCATAATTCTCATTACAGCTCCAGCATGATCTACTTCTTTTACATCTTCTAGATCATTAGGATCTTCGCTAACATTTCCTATAATTACATGAGGATGCAGAGAAATTGCTCCATAATCAGACCGTTCATCCATATATTTTACTATTCTTGTAAGCCAGTCATCAGAAAAAGTTTCAGTAGCTTTTTCTCCATCATATTTAGCTGCTCCATGACTTAAAGCAGGCACATATATATCATTATCACTCGTTATAAAATACTCAGATTCAGCTAAAGCTAAAGCCATATTCCAGAGTCCATGAACGCCAAAATTCTTACTCATTCCAACATAATAATCAACCTCATTTTTAAATTGTTCATTGCCCCCATTATCTAAAAGAAATAATCTATAAGGATATTTTGTCCTTTCTTTTAAATACTTTATAGTCTTTCCTGTATATTGAGGCCTCAAATAAGCCCCAATGAATATATCAATTGGTTTCATAACCAGTTCTATAAACAACCGATCTATCTGTCTGATCTGAAATAACTCCATATTCCTTATAAACAAGTTCTGCAATATCTCTCTCTAAAATTGTTGTCAGCTTTTTCTTATATAAAGTATCTAACATTTGTCTATTTGCAATAGACCACCTTATCTCTCTCCTTGGTGGTTTATATTCTATTGGTAAACCCCTAAATCTAGCAAATAGTCCTGCTACATAATTCGTCGTGTATGTTTCGCCTGTCCCTACATCAACAATTTTACCATTCCATTTCTCTTTAAGAACGTCTTTCATAATAGATATTACGTCTCGAATATGAATATAATCTCGGGTCTGTTCTCCATCTCCATAAACCACCAACTTATCATCATGCAAAAAGTTATACATAATTGATCCTGTATTTGGATTCATTCCTTCCCCAAAAACATTATAAAGTCTCAAGACTACAACTGGTGTCGTCTTCATTATTCCTTTTACTATTTCTTCAGCTAGATATTTTGAATAGGCATAGGGAGATAAGTCTTTATGATAAATTGCAGCCGTTGAGGGATAAATTAGCTTTATTTTATTCTTCCAACAAATGTAGGCAACTTTTGCAGTCCCTAATACATTAGTTACAAAAACCTCATCTAGTTTCTTAAAAGATTCATTCACATTTGTAATTGCAGCTAAGTGATAAATGACATCCGCATCAAAATCATGATATTCCAAAATGTTTTCGCTCTTTTCCTTAGCTATATCTAAAGTCGAAACATTATGTCCCTCTTTTTCTAACACTCTTCGTAAATGAATGCCAATAAAACCTGCTCCACCAGTTATAAGTATGTTTAGTTTTTTCATGGTTTTGGATAAACTACATATAGATATTCTTTTATTGGTTTACTATGATATTTCCTTGTATATTGATACCATAAAGCCCAATCCTGCCCCCAGGGATTTCCCAATTCTTTGATTATTTTATTTGGCTCACCCTGAAAATCTACCATAAAATATTTACGAATTTCTGGATATTTAACTTGATAATAAGCCGATAGATTATAAGGAGAATTCATATATAAGTCTCTAATCCCTCCATAATTAATCTCGAAACAATCTACCTTTTCAACCAAAATCGGAAATCCACCCAAATCCTCATAAACACTCCTATGAAAAATAAACGTTCCCCAAACAATATTCCCTCCTCCAAATACTTCATGTCCAACTTCCAATATCTTTGGCTCAAAAGGTTCTCTTTTAGTTTCTTTTTCATCTTTCCATTTATAAATCGCTCCAAAATTGAACATTTTATATTCTGGATTTTCCGTTATTGATTTTTCCAAAGTTTCTAGGTAATTAGGAATGTACTCATCATCTGAATCAAGCACACAAATCCAATCTCCCTTTGCCTTCTTAAATCCCGTTTCATATCCAATAACACGCTCTTCATGCGGTTTTTTTATCACTTCAACTTTAGGAATACCAACTAACACTTCCTCCCACAAAATCTGTTGACTTGATCCATCATCAACTATTATCCATTCAAAATTCTTATATGTTTGCTTTTTAACGGATTCTATACAACGAAGAAACTCATTAACTTTCTCTTGATCCCACAAGTTTACAGAAGTCACTATGCTAAAGAAAGACAAATCTTTCATTTATATTTATCAATATTATTCATCCCAATCGGCTCACCATACTCATACTTTACAAATTCTGATTTCTCAATCGTTTTCTCCACACCAAAAGTACCTCCCAATGCTTCTAATACTTGAGGGTTTCTTACCCAATGAATAGTATTATCCTTTATAAAATAGATCTTATCGCCAGTTTCTTTTGTTCTAACAAGAGGAATATCTTTTTTATCCACCGTCTCTACTGGAGCAGCAGTAGATAACGGTGGCACAGCTTGAGGATTCCATTTATCTTCAAAAACCTTCTTATCTTTATTCATTATATCTGGCGTCTCAGGAATTACATTACCCGTTGCATCAATAATATGATGAATTGGTACTGCTCTACATGCTGCGTACTTTTTCCCTGCTTTATCCATTCTCTTAAATAAATCTGAATCAGAAGCATAATTAAAAAATATCTCATCAAAAAGACCCTTACCTTCAATTCCAATTTCTTCAACCAATTCCTTTTTAAACATCACACAAGAAAAATCCTTAAAATTGTAATCAAAACTTTCTTGAATAGCTTTATCCTCCCACCTGCCAGCCAAAACTTGTGCTTCTCTAAACCTTGCAAATGGTTCAGTCAATGAATACATTGGATAAGCCATAACTAAATCTATTCCTCCCCCATTAAGTGCCTGTTTCATAACCTTAAGCCAACTAGGATAAACTTGCGTATCATTATTCAAAAGCACTATATATTCCCCAAAGCTAACTCTTATTCCTGCATTCCAAGCTTTACTCACTCCTTCATTCTTATTCCACTTAATTACTTTCTCTGCATAATAACTATTAAGGTTAGGAGGCTGAACTGGTGATCCATTATCAACAATAATAATTTCGTATGGATCTTGCTGCTTTTCTGTATGTTCCCTTACTGACCCAATACAATTACCGGTTAAATGGAAAAGTGAGTAATTTACCATATACACAGGGATAATAATAGAAGTTAAACCGGGAATAGTTTGATGAGGTATTCCTTCTTGTTGGACTTCTGGCTTTTCTACAGGTGGTTTATCCTTATTCTCTTTATATTCACACTCGGCACAACGCTTCCAAGTGATACCATCTCCATATACAGCAGGTCTTGCTTTACATACATCACATAACATATTTTTATTCCTCCACTCTTGCAAAAAGATCTTTTGAATTTATAAGTTTATGTCCTTCTCTATTTACTGTTTCATCATTAGATGTCGGATTCCCCAAAACAATATCTCCAACTTTAATCCAAGTAACTTCTGAACCCAATGCCAATACTTTATACCGAACATATCTCCCTATATGCTTATCTGGAATTATTATTCCATGTTCTAATTCTTTCTCTGCATGACTTCCTAATACTTCTACTAAAACTAAATTGTTAAATGGAACAATTTTCATGGACTTTTTGGATATTCAGCTAATATAGCATCATTTGTGGCAATGAGTATTTTTATAAACTCAAAATCAGTATAATGAGCCAATGCTTTAGTATCCTTTCTTAAGCATCTCCCTCCAGCGCCCCGTCCTCCCTTATGAAAAATCTCCGCATGGTTCTTATATCCAAAAGGATGAGATTCCAAAACTTCTTTTACCTTCTCATAATTTGCTCCTAATTTCTGACATGCATCGTATATTTCATTCGCATACACAACCTTAGTCGTAAAAAATCCATTCATAGCTAATTTTGCCATCTCGGCAGTCGTATTATCAGTTAGAATAACTGGCGCGCTTTTAATTCTACTCTCATAAAGACCTTTTACTTCTTGCAAAAAATTATTATTCATTCCACCTAATAAAATAAATGGTGGATGTTTAGTATCTTTCTCGGCTGTACTTTCAGTCAAAAACTCTGGATTTGAAATAATTCTATCAATACCCAATAACTCCATTAAATGTTTAGCGTATCCCGGCCAAACAGTTGACCTTAAAATGTAAATTCCTGCTCCCCCATATTCCTCAATTTGCCTTAAAATAGCCTCAATATCAGAAGTAATATAACTACCATCACCATCCACAGGAGTAGGTAAACAGATAAAAACATATTTGAATTTAGATGCATCCTCAAGCGTAATATTTGAATCACTTAGACTAAAATAGTGAGTAATGCCAAAAAGTTTAGCTGTTGCTTTTCCAACTACCCCCATACCAATTACTGCCACATTATCCATATTACCAATATTTAGATATAGAAATCTGAAATTTCCCTATCCTAAAAACTTTTCCCCATTTAGGTTGCCTTACTGTTTCTGCCCATTTAATAACTTCTTTAATTGATTTAAGTTCATTTTCTCTAAACCAAAATGTTATATGGTTACAAAGACTATGAGGTATAGCTGTAATAGTAGGAGGAGTATCATAACCTACTGTTAATCCATGCCAACATATTAATAAATGTTTCTTAGGTTTTTTCATTTAATTTCCGTAAAATAAAGGTTCAAATTCGTGCTCGAAAATATAATCCAAATTTCGATATTTTCTCAAAAATATACTCATTGCCAAATTAGTATCATGTTTCAACCTAAAAGCAATTTTACCAGCAGTTCCCCGATGATAATTTTTCTCCAAATTTGGTCTCTCATCATCAGATACATTATCCCCTCCATACTTAGTCTTAGTAAATCCATCCATTCCAGTCATAACATCAATATTTGAACTATACTTTCTAAAAATTGCATTTGGCCCAAAGATATCCCTAAATGGAGGAAAATCCTGATTAAGAACTACAACACATTTGTTAAGACCTGCTTCTTGAACAATTAATGAATAAGATTCAGAAACCGATGGCATGATAAACACATTAGACATTCGCATTAATCCCATTACATCTTCATGCGGAACTTCTATTTCCCAAAAGGGGTTATACTCAGAAGTCCACAAAAGTTCATCCTGCTGCAATCCGTAATCAATAGCTATATTTTTAAGATCATCTCTATACTTCAACTTATCACCACCGGTTGAATGAAAATCAACAATAATTACTTTTACACTTAATCCAAAATCTTTCAACATTGCCATGGTCTTTATAACATACTCAACCTGTTTACCGCGATCAAGTCTTATTGGATATACATCAATAGCGTCAGCTTCATAAATCTTTTTCTGCAACACGAACTTATAAACCTCATCAGTTAATCCATAGACTTCCTGAAGGTCCGATGGATGATGAACTACTGCCACCATATCCTCAGGTACTTTAAAATTTTGTGCAATCCGAGGAACAGAATAATAATTGAAGAAAACATATAAAGAATTAGGAAATGGACGAGTAATTGTCTGAATATACTGATCTCCAAAATAGGGTCTTAAATTTGTCAAAACAGCAGGACTTGTTGCAGAATGAATCCAATGCAACCATCTCAAATCTGGTAACTTCTCAGCTACACGTCGGGCTGCTACATTATGCTTCAAAGCGGCTGGTTGATAAACAACATCATGCGTAATAACTATATCAAACCCTTTCAAAATATCCATTAGACTATTAAATATATTCTCTACGTCTTCATCAAATGTTTCGTCTTTCTTTACTTCATTATGTACAGGTACTAAAGGAATTTTTTTAATAGTCACATTTTTATCCGCATAAAGACCTTCTGGCTCAAAACTTTCAGCCACAATAACTGTTGGTTTGTACTGATGACGCAGTAACATCTTTAATTGGTCTTGAACAATTCTATTGAGGCTGTAGGCTTGAGAAATATCTGAAAACTGAGTGAAGATACAAACCTTTTTATTAGGAGGCGTCATCATCTATCAATAATACATAAGTTCTAAGTCTCTTGTCAAGTGGCAAAAATTAATCGTAGAAAATAGTAGCCTCAGAAGGAGTATTTACACCTTGTTCCAATTCAACATATAACCCCTGTTCCATTAGATGCTGAATTGGATCACAAGTTGACTCACCAGCATTAGCAGCCACTATATAATTAGTTGGCCCTGGGCCTACTTCATTAACACCATTCCTAGAATCTATAATTCTAACAATTGCCGAGGTAGATTGTCCTGTTACAATTACTCCTCTAACAATTATTCCACCTGAAGTAGCAATTTGCTTAAAAGTTTCACCTGTACCTACTAAGGTATATTTTTTAGAAGCTGGTCTCAAATTTTGCATCGCCATATTTTATACTCCTCTTGTCTCAATCAATCCTGGGCCATAGAAACTTGAATCTATCTTCAAACTATCTTGTGGATGAGTAGCTGATGGCAGATTCCTTGGCTCTACCTTTGTCCCTTCTGCAACTGGAACGACACTTGGATCAACTGCAGGTTCTTTAGCTTTCTTAATTTCTTTTTCATGTCCTCGCATATGTCCTATAAGTCCTATCTTTTTATCACTTTCATATTTACAATATTCACACTTAAATTTAGCTTCTGGTTTATTAATAATTTCCTGTGCTTGTATAGGGGTTTTTTCTTCTAAAAATCCAAACAGTTTCAATAATTCCGTAGCTGCTGCATCATCATACTGCTTTAATCCTCCAACTTTATGAGGTGCTAACATGATACCATTAAAAATAAATTTCTCTATAGGGGAACCGTTTTTAGGGTTATAAAGGATTTTCATTTTCTCTATTATACCATAATCAATCATTCAAGCAACTATTATAATGTAGTAGTTGTTGAAGTTGAAGTAGATGTACTGGTACTGGTTGAAGTTGATGTACTTGTGCTAGTACTTGTAGTCGAGGTACTGGTTGAAGTAGTGCTTGTC
>ERZ1292623.5240-Hain-H51-01um-R1-5240-length-10399-cov-5_pt1 | contig 10399 bp, 14 predicted proteins | sample MGYA00564398_ERZ1292623 | MGnify/ENA primary metagenome ERZ1292623 (study PRJEB36523, sample SAMEA6512633) | groundwater metagenome | collected 2019-01-07 | study: AquaDiva: Metagenomics assemblies of 32 groundwater samples
AGCACGCTTCCGACGAGCTCCTCCGCTTGAGCGCGTTTCTCCTTGCCGAAAAACAGCGTGGCGAAAGCCAACAACTTTCCGGCATCATTGGTCTTGGGTGATAGTCGATGCATCCTAATTCCCCCTGAAAAGAGTCAGTATCCCCACGAATTACTTGCAGTACGATGACACAAACTAGTCTTCCGCACAAGCTCTGTAAAGAACACTCGCCATAGCCTACGCTAGAGGTCTAAACTCTCGGTGAAGCCTCGGAAGTAGCCCCACAACTGTGGTATTCTGGGGCGCATGACGAAAGACGGAAAGAAGGTCGGCATTACCTTTGGCGCCTTTGACCTTTGCCACGCCGGCCATATGCTCGTTTTCAAAGAAGCGAGGACGGTCTGCGACTATCTCATCGTCGGCTTGCAGGAAGACCCCTCGGCGACGCCCGCGGATTATCGCGGCAAGAAAAAGAACAAGCCCGTCATGACACTCGAAGAGCGCAAGGTCATCCTCGAGAGCGTGAGATACATCGACGAAATCCACGTCTACAACAGCGAGCAGGAACTCTACGACCTACTCGTGAAGCTGAAGCCCGATATCCGCATCATCGGCGCGGACTGGAAGGGGAAAGAGTATACCGGCCACGACCTGCCGATAGAGATGTACTGCAACTCCCGCGGGCACAACTTCTCCACGACAGCCCTGCGCGAGCGCATCTACGAAGCCGAAAAAGCGAAGCGGATAGAGCGGGGTTTGCCGCTGTGATAGCATTTGAGTTATGAAGGACCGTATTCCCGTAAAGCGTTTCGAAAAGACCGTGATGTTCGAGTTGTTGGATTTTGAAGCTCTTGACGACGAAGAGAAAGCCGCGGTGTCCGCGGCGCTGGAAGCCCAAAAGAAAAGCGAGGACTTGAAATTTCAGGTAGGGGCAGCGGCCTTGGCGTTCGACGGAACGATGGTTTCAACGCATAACGACATTCCGGGGCCGCACGGCCATGCGGAACAGCGGGTTCTGAGCAAGTTATATACGATACTCCCCGCCGGGGAAAAGAAGTTAAAATTGCTTGCAATGGCGGGGGCAATGCCCGGCGAGGAGGTTGTACGCACAGATAAGCCCTATACGGCGGAAGTTGGTCTCGATGACGTTGAGTGGGGCAAGCCGTGCCCGAAGTGTTTGGAATATATCCATGACCGGACGGCAAATGTGCCGGACGTGAAGATACTTTCCGTTGCGGCAACCGGTCAGGTGATGCGCACGACGTTGCGTAGCTTGCTCACAAGCCCCCACACGTCTGTGCAAGTCCCTCTGGACCGCTGGTCCTCTCCTGCCGAAGAGAACCATGGCAAATAGGTCATTTTCTGCCACGATTGCCTGAACTTGGCAAAAGTGGATATCTCAATGGCGCTTTTCATAAAGGGCTTCATACTGGTGAAGCTTGGGGCATGGGGCTAAAACATTTCGCAACGTGAAATGTTCGCCCGACGCTCCCTGCGGGAGCGTTTAGGGTCGAACTTATCAGCCAATGTTCTCCCACATCAAACTATTCTATGAAACTACACACAATCGCGTGGATACTCATCATCGTCGGTGCCCTCAACTGGGGTCTCGTCGGGTTGGGCGGTCTCTTGGGGGGTAACTGGAACGTGGTCAGTATGATTCTCGGCTCATGGCCGGTGGTCGAGGCCATCGTGTACGTACTCGTCGGCGCTTCGGCGGTCTACGAGCTCGTCAACCACAAGAAGACTTGCAGAGAGTGCACGACAGGTTCATCAATGTAAGCCCTAAGTTTTTGAAGGCAGTCAGCAAGCCGTCCCGTGAGATAGCCGAAAGGCGACATCTCACGGGACGGCGCTGTGCATTGTGCCTGCTATAGGCGGATTTTGCCCCAAAAATCAGGCCCCAAATGGCCTGTGGGGACAACTATCCTTGCAGGGGCTATCTGGGGTACAATGTCCCTGTCGAAACAAACATTAGAATTCGTTAAGAATAATCACTATTTATATGGTTAGAACAGCAAATCCGGCGCTCTTGAAGCCGATGAACCTTTCGCCCGAGCTCGAAGCCGTCATCGGCAAGGGCCCGATGTCCCGCGGAGAGGTCGTGAAGCAGATTTGGGTCTACATCAAGAAGAACAATCTCCAGAATCCTGCGAACAAGCGCAATATTCTGGCTGATGACAAGCTCAAGGTCCTCTTCGGCGGTAAGGCCGAGGTGACGATGTTCGAGATGACGAAACTCGTCTCGGCTCACCTTAAGTAAGACAAAGCAAAAAGCCGCCCCGCCAACGGCGGGGCGGCTTTTGCGTTCTGTCCTCGCGCTCCAGTCACAATTTGACCTGCGGCGACGGGCATGGTTCTATCTCTGTGGAGGCACCGCATAGTGCCGGAATATGGAATAGGGGAAGCGCTCAATGGGTAAAATCTTCGCGATGGCGGATGATGAAGTACGAAAGCGCATTGAAAACGACAAAAAGCGCGCCGAGAAAGAAAGGCGGCGTCATGACTTGGAGGTGCAACAAGCCCTGCAAAGGGCTCAAGCGCTGAGGGAAGTCGAGGAGCGGCTGGCCATGCAACGGGCAAGTGAACTCAGTCAGTCGCATTCGCATTCAGCGCCTTGTGTCAGCGCGCCAGTGGCGGCGGCGAACGAGGTGCATTGTTCGGTAACTACGCACAGACCGCTTCTGAAAGTGATACCGGACTTCGGGGGGAGGATGGAGCAATTCATACGGTCACGAATCACGCGACCCGTCCGGGTCAGTGTAAGCGACGGACCCGCAGTCGACCCGAGTCTTATGAATCGTCCGCTGACCATCGATGAGACCGTCGGTCATTTGGTCGAGAAATCGATTACGTATCTCGCAAATGAGCCGCGGGCTCTCTTGCACGCGCACTGGAAGCTCATAAGAATCGGCGACGAAGAGGCGGGATTGATTGACACAAATATCTGCACGGCGGCGGTTATCTTCGTTGACCGCGATGGCTTTCTGCATTACGAATGGAAAGCGTTCAACTTCGACATGCCAATCGTATATGACCTCGTCAAGGACTGCAGTTACAGGTCCAGGGCGCAAGGGGCCAAAAAACGCCGTCTGCAGTATATTGCGCGTGCCATTGACGACAGTTACCGGAGCCTCTACCGGTCAGTAGCGCCCGATATGCCAATTTATGCATAGTTCTGCTTGCTCAGTGTTCCGAACATCAAAAAAACAGGCGGGGTCACTCCCGTCTGTTTCTCTTTATGCCCGTAGCGCCTTGAATGAGCGGGCGACCACGACGCCGACGAGTGCGCCGATAATCGCGCCCGCAAGAGCGTCGGAGAACCAGTGGATACTTATCGAGACGCCTATGACTATATAAAGCGCGTAAATCGGAGCAAGGTATCGGACGTATTTGTTGTCCGGATACATCATCATGAGCGCCGTTACCATAGCGAAAGCGACCGCAACATGCGACGAGGGCCAGCCCCAGAATATGCCGTGCTCTAGAATTCCGAATTGGAAATCTTTGCTGACATCTACGGTGGAGATGTACGTATAAAACTCCGGTTGCTGTCTGCCGGTGAATACTTTGTAGAAGATGGAAACCAAGTAGCCGAGGATACCCGCCTGCGCGACCGCAGTCGCGGCGACAATGTTCGTGGCGCTTTTCCGCACGTGCCCCCACACATACATGCCGACAGCGCCGATAATCGGGACGTACCAGCCGATAATGGCCGCCGGAAGGGTGAGCGAGAGCATGAGCGACCCGCGCGTGTGCTGAAAATACCACCAATCGAAACCCGTCAGCACAAAAATCGCCGTTAGTCCTATCGCGAGCGCATGCCACGGCGTGTACGGCCACGCGAACACACGCAAGAAGTTGACCGGCAACCCGCGCAGAAAGTCACGGAACATATCTTTCAGCGTACCATCTGTTTCTAGGCAAATATTGAATGTAGCAACTGAAAGTGGACGGAAAACGAATTCCCGTGCTATTATCCGCACGATGGAGTTCGACTACACTGCGGAAACGCGCAAAGATTTCGACGCCGCGGTGCAGGCGGTGCAGGAAGAAATCGCAAAAGCGGGTTTTCGTGTTCTCTATGTGCACGACGTACACGCGACGCTCGCCGAAAAGGGATTCGATATCGAGCCGATGAAGATTGTCGAGTTTTGCGACGCAAGGTCCGCCTACGCCGTCCTCACGGCAGACCCGAAGATCGGCCTGTGCCTGCCATGCAAGGTACTCGTGTACGCGAAGGGCGGCGTCACGATGCTTTCTGGCATGCGCCCAATAATCTTGCCGCAATTTTTCCCCGAAGCGCGCTTGGGCGCATTGCCCGAAGAAGTGGACGCGCGCATAAAATCCGTCATCGAAAACTCCAAGTAGCGGGAAGGATGCTCGGTGACTGTCCCCCTTACTCAGCATAATCCGGATACCGGAGGCCGCACCACAGGTGGAGACGCATTATTTCAAATTCCGGTGTCCCCAAAAGGCCAAGACTACAAATAGAAGACCTTCTAAATAAGAAATAAGTATCGGCGCTTGCCAGCTACCCAAAGTCAGCGGTAGCCCGATAAATCCTCGGAGTAAGTGGATAATTCCTAAGGCAGCAAATATAATCGTTGCCAGTTTTATAAATGCCTTATTCATATCTGAAGTATAGCTCGCGATCGTTCGTTTATATCGATAGGGGTAATAAGGACAAGAACAATTATAGCGAATCGTGCGGCAAAGTATCTCACATGCGATACACAGGGTCTGCACTTGTTCTTTCAGCGAGTAAAGCGACCTCACGCATTTGTATCGGGCGGTACATTTGTGTGGTATCGTTCGTGCATGAGAAAGATTGAGGCGGAGGCACGAAAGATACGCAGAAAGGGCTACTTGCAGGCCGCTGTGCTAACGACGCTTGCAGGTGCGGGGCTACTTCTGGTCGCGATGGTGGCGCCGAATACGCTGCAATTGCTCGGAAAGTTTGGCGTCGTTTCGAGATTGCGCGACCAGACAAGTTCCGCGCTCGCACGCCTTGCACGCAGGGGCCTTGTAACGTTCGAGAGTACTGGCGGGAAGAAATATGCGCGCATTACAGAAAAGGGGAGGCGTTTCCTCGCATACGAACAGCAAAAAACAGCACTCGCCGTTACAGGAAAGCGGCGGTGGGACAGGCGCTTTCGGATCGTCATGTTCGACATCCCTGAGCGCCGGCGGTCGATCCGTATCCAGCTACGCAGGACCATGCGGGAAACAGGGTTTTTGCGTCTTCAGGACAGTGTGTGGGTGTATCCGTATGACTGCGAAGACTTTGTGGCTCTGCTTAAGTCGGACTTGCATCTCGGAAAGGATGTCTTGTACGCCGTCGTGGAAAAAATAGAAAATGACGCGTGGATACGAAAGCATTTCATATTGCCGCGTTCATGAGCCCACCCATACATTTGTACCGACCGGTACATTTGTGTGTGACGGGTTGACCCGATACTTAACATTTAATGTTAAGTATCGGCGTGGGTGAAAAGAGGCTCCGATGCGTGCCATCGCGAAGATGCAATGCGAAGATCAGAATTTGCGTCACACGATACTCGTTCCACGTTGGAGCGCAAGTGCGTTCCGCGTACATGGACGGATTATTTTAATATATGGGACATGAAAACATCTGCGGCCCATGGACAATCCCAAGTCGAATTCTTCGGAATTCATCCACCTGTGCTCGACGTATCACCGTGTAGTCGTCTCGGCGGCGGTTTGCGGGTACAGGAAACTCTGCATGAGCGCGAAGAGGAGACTCAATACGAGCAGGGGATACGCATAGGCGTTCCACACAAGGTCGCCGGAGAGGAGTGCGGCGAACATCATGCCGAATGCGATACATTGGATGAGCATTTTCACCTTGCCGGCCCAATTGGCGCCCGGATTCATGCCGATGCGCTTTTTTGAGCGGTGGGCCATGATGCCGTTGAGCGCTTCGAGTAGGCCTATGGCTATGAGGAGCCACCAGCCGAAATTTGCCGGAATGAGCATAACGGCCACGAGAATGATGAGTCCGCGGTCGGCGACTGCATCGAGGATTTTTCCCGTTTCCGTAATCCTGTCACGCACACGTGCCATCGCGCCGTCGAGCGCATCGGTGAGCGCCGCGAGCGCAAATAGCGCGAGCCCCCAAGCATACTGTTCGCTCGAGAGCAGGTAGTAGATAAAGGGGAGTGAGACGATGCGCGCCCAACTGACCTGATTGGGGCTGATGCTGTGGGGAATGAAGGGGAGCAGGGTTTTCGCGAGAAATGCGTCACTGTATTTTTGAAAGTCCATATTCGCATACATGATACCGCATGCGGTCTTCTCGATACGAACATCTGTCGTACATGAAGTTATCAACAGGGTAGCCTAGTCATTTGTACAAATAGTCGGGTATACTAGCGCTAATGAAAAAGGTAATCACGGAGCGACAGAAAGAGCTTCTTGAGATTATTTATGATTTTTCCGCAAGTAGCGGCTATCCGCCGACCTTTGAAGAAATGCGCGAGAACCTTGGTGTTTCCTCCAACCAATCGATTGTTGATCTGCTAGAAAAGCTACGCAAAGGCGGTTATATCAAGAAGGATAGCGGGGCTCGCAGTCTTGCAATCCTCCACCTGGGGTACGGAGCGATTGGTCGCCCTGCGCTCGCGCCCGTTCTGGGCACGACTACGGCCGGTCTCCCCGCTGAGGCAATAGAAATCGCAGGAGAGTGGCGCTCCATATCTTCGGATGTCGCAAGATTTGCGGAAGACGTATTCATGCTCAAGATCAGCGGTGACTCCATGATTAACGCAGGTATCGACGATGGCGACGCCGTGCTTGTGCAGACAATGAAAGAGTTTGTGTCAGGAGATATTGTCTTTGCAGAAATCGGCGATGAGGGCACGGTCAAGCGGTTCATGTCGGACGACAAGCCTCCCTATGTGTACCTCAAGCCGGAGAATCCAAATTACAAGAACATCCTGTTTACCGACGACGTGCGGCTCAAGGGCAAAGTCATCTCAATTCTTAAAAAAAGTCAGTGGATGCCCGCAAGAAAACTAAATTAGCACGAAAAAATGTATGCATCCATTTGAAAAAGTCCTAAGTGTTTCCAAAGAAAATATTGCCCTTGAATTGCGAGATTTTCCGGCCTTGCCTTGGGCGGATTTTCTACTCAACCCGCGTCGTCTTCGCGGAAGCGATTTCTTGATGCGCTGGTCACAGGGAGTATGGAGCGAGAATCGTCTGATTGAAGCTGTCAATGAAAAAGGAAAGTATTTTGCAATTCCTTACGGACCAAGTGGTACCGCGCCAACAGACGATGTCCGCGCTTTTGAGCTGTATTTTGAACGCCTTGAGAAAGCTGGACTTGGAAAAATCAAGAGACCCGATTTGTTGGTTTTCAAGAAAACAGACGAAAGTAACGTCAATGAATTTTTGAACAGCGTTGGCGGCGTTCAAGAGCTGCCCTTCACTCAAGAAGATCAATTGAGACCTCTACTCGATAAAGCAATTGTTGCAATCGAATGCGAAAATAGTCTGTGGAAATCGAAGAAGATGCCAGATTATGCTACAGAGTTTAGTCCGCAAAGACGTCTTGGTGGAAAATTAGGTTTGAAGAAAACGGCGGTTCTTCCAACAGTTATTGTCAAAGAAGAAGATCGGCCTCCTCTCAGGGGGTGGCAAGAGCATAGTGGTGTCAAGATTCACGTTTGGCATGTCTTCTACGATCAGGCATTCGGCATCTCGCTAGACGAGGTCGAACGCCTCATTAATGAAGGATTAATACAGCCAACAATCCAGACTTTCCAGGCACCTGGCGGCGCAACAACAAAGAAGGCGATTTATAAGATCTATTATCGCTATGCATATCCGCTCGGCGAGGCAGTTGAAGAGCCGTCCTTAGTATCGGATTTTGTCGAGGACAAAAATGGTCACATTCTCCCGTATGTAAAATTCCATGGCGGAAAATTGGTACTGCGCGATGACGCAATAGAAGTTCTAGATTCACTGGCATGAAAACGATCATTCATCAGAAGCTCCCGACGAATTGGGATGAAAGAGAACAATTGCGAGATAAAGGACAGTTTTGGACTCCGGATTGGGTCGCGGAAGCGATGGTTGCCTATGTTGCGCAGGACACGGATTTGATTTTTGATCCCGGCGTGGGCAAGGGGGCGTTTTATACCGCGTTAAGGAAAATCGCCCCCCAAAAAAAGTTTTTTGGTACGGACATTGATCCAGAAGTTATTGCCGAGGCGCAAAATGAAGGAATTTTCGATAAAAATGCTGAACTGGAAGTGCGAGATTTTATCCTTAACCCACCTCAAAAACTCTTCAAAGCAATTGTTGCAAATCCGCCGTACATTAGACATCACCGTCTCTCCCCAGAACAGAAGAATCATTTTCGCAAGATCAGTTTGATAAATCTTGGTGATACTCTCGACGGTCGTGCGGGGCTTCATATTTATTTTTTGATACAAGCATTGGGCTTGCTCGAAAAAGGCGGGCGACTTGCCTTTATCATGCCCGCCGATACTTGCGAGGGCGTATTCTCTAAGAAACTTTGGAATTGGATTGGAAAGAATTTCCAGATTGATGGAGTAATCACTTTCGACCCAAAAGCAACTCCGTTTCCTGGCGTTGATACAAATGCGGTCATATTCTTGATAAAAAACGAACAACCAACAGGAAAAATAAAATGGGCAAAATGTCTTGAGCCGCAAAGCAGGGGACTATCTGAATTTTTGGAGAACGATTTAGTTGGAAAAAGCTATAATGGTCTTGATATTTATAATCGTGATTTGGCTGAGGCGTTATCAGTTGGGCTTTCGAGACCGCCAAGAACAGATCATAACTTTGAGTTTACTCTTACTGATTTCGCTCGCGTTGTACGCGGTATTGCCACAGGCGCTAACGAGTTCTTTTTCCTCACGCGAGAGAAAGCAAAAGAAGTCGGGATTCCCGATGAGTTTTTTGTGTCCGCGGTGGGAAGAACAAGGGACGCAGAGGGATCCTATCTAACGAGAGAGTCACTTGAAAAGCTTGAGAGGAAGGGGCGTCCCACTCTCCTTTTTTCCCCTAATGGTTTTCGCTGGGAAGATATGCCAGATTCAGTCAAAAACTATATTCTTAAGGGCGAGAAAGCAGGGCTTGCAAAACGCGCACTCATTTCCACCAGAAAGCCCTGGTATAAAATGGAAGTGCGGGAAGTGCCGATTTTTTTGTTTTCTTACCTTGGGCGGCGTAATGCGCGTTTTATTAAAAACGAGGCAGGCATTGTTCCGTTAACCGGATTTCTCTGTATCTATCCGCGATCCAACGATACAGAGTATATTGAGAAATTGTGGGCGGTTTTACAACACCCCGAAACGATCTCAAATTTACGACTTGTAGGGAAATCCTACGGATCTGGCGCAATAAAGGTTGAGCCCCGCTCGCTTGAAAGATTGCCACTAAGTTCAGATTTGGTAAACGAACTTGGACTTGTCCCAGTAAAGGCAAATTTAATCTCACCACTCTTCTCTCAAGATTTATTCAAGAAAGCCCCGACAAAGTTGCCTCACTTGGTTAAATAATTGAAAAATATGAGTAAAGACAACGGGACGTTGGAGCATATTGCAAATTGGATAGTAAATGGTTTTACCAGCGGGTATTATCCGTATTGGGAATTGTCTTTTAATAACATCCGGCATAACGAATTAAGCACAGAGACTCTGGAGCACGTTGCCAGTGCAGTCGCAGATGGTTATGTAGAAGGGGAAATAGTTGAAGGCGGCACTAATAATGGGTGGTGGAAAATTCAATTTTATAATTCCCGACAGATAAAGGCGAAGGAGCTTTTGGAAGAAGCGAAGCGCAAGGTCGAGGAATTAATAGAATCAAAGGCAAAGTAGCATACGAAAACCGCCCCGATTGCTCGGGGCGGTTTTCTCAAAATCGCAATTACTGACGACGTAGGGCGAGAGAAATAAAAACAAGTTTTTATTTCCGAGCCGAGGAGTCAGAAAGCCCGAAGGGCTTACGCGACCTTAGAGACCTTGATGGCGTTCGGGCCTTTCGGCGAGTCCGCAACCTCGAAGGTCACTTTGTCACCTTCGCGAAGCGCATCGAAAGTGATTCCGACGAGCTCGTTGGAGTGGAAAAAGAGATCCTTTTCCTGACCCTCGCGAGAGATGAACCCGAAACCCTTTTCAGTGAGACGGGCGATAGTTCCTGTTTGCATATGCAATGTAGAATTTTCGATGGATAAACCGACAAAGATTTTGGTCTTCTGTAGGTATCAATGTCAGTTCTGGAGTTGTAGGTCGATCCCCCTTCTCTGGATCAGCCCTGGATTGATAGAACAAGGATATCATACTCAGTTTGTCTTGTCAATGCGATGCACCGCGAGTTCAACATAATAAAGCAACACCTGCGCGTTAGTAGTAACGTACAGGGA
>ERZ1292623.5241-Hain-H51-01um-R1-5241-length-10399-cov-4_pt1 | contig 10399 bp, 10 predicted proteins | sample MGYA00564398_ERZ1292623 | MGnify/ENA primary metagenome ERZ1292623 (study PRJEB36523, sample SAMEA6512633) | groundwater metagenome | collected 2019-01-07 | study: AquaDiva: Metagenomics assemblies of 32 groundwater samples
GAGCTGACTACCACAACTGATGTAAATGATTTAAAAACTGCCCTGGCATCACAGTTACCTCAAAAAATCAGTGACTCGATTATTGCAGCCGAAGCCGACACTTCAACGGCACAAACAATAGAAGACGCGTATCTGGAAAACAAGTTAGATGCTGTTTACGGCAAAGTTTTAATAAAGAAAATCGACTCTATCAGGGCTTTAATAGCCGAAATATACGGCCTTAGTAAAGATCAAAAATTAAAAGAAGTATTAGTAGACGTTGACGATCATTTACGAACAACAAAACAACAAACTGAAGAGCTGGATCTTTAAGACTTTGGGGCCACCAACTCGTAGCTTAGCCTAGCTAGGCCAAATACTTCGTCGTTTGTTAGCTGACCTGTACATATAATCGTATTCCAGTGCTTTTTATTCAAGTGATAGCCCGGAACAACACTTTCATACTTTTCCCGCAAATTAATTGCCAATTGCGGGTCACATTTTAAGCTGACTCTCAACGGGTCTGATTTTTCACCTACAATCGCAAACATTTTGCCACCACCTGTTTCTTTGGTGCCAACTTTGTATACCGCCGCATCTGGACCAAATGGATAATCTAGCCAGGCGCCCGAATAACTTAACAGATGCTCTTCGATTTCTTTGTGCGTCATATCTTTACTTTATCTAAATAGTATTTCAATTCCATGATTGATCCGCGAATATCGTCGAGTGCTCGGTGTGATTTGTCTTTGGCAAACATTTTATTATATTTACCACCAAATACCACTTTCCATGCGCTAACATCGAGCATCCGATAATGTAACCTAGCCTCTACATTAGGCCATTCAGCCTTTATGAAATTACGATCATTGTGGATAGAATTACCGCCAAGTAAAACTTTTTCTTCTGCGTCAAAATGATCGTTGATAAACTGCAAAAATCTCGCCTCCGTCTCAACTGGATCAATAGCTGACTTATTTTGTTCGATCAAACCATCACGAGCTTTTGGATTATCGTCCCAAAATGCCTGCTGAGTAGAAAATCTATCCAATATAAAAGCTTCATCATAGTGCGCAGCGGTTTCAAATGTAGCAATTTCATTAAAATCCCAATCCGTTGCAATAGCCGCAGCCTCTAAAATAACATCTTTTCCGGGCTCTAACCCTGTCATCTCGAGATCCACCCATAGTAATTTTGCCTTTTTGCCCATAGTTACTGAGCTTTTCTTTTATCTAGCTTGTCTAGGCCTAGTACTTTCACGATGATATATATTACTAGCGCAATCACGACAAAGTTGACTAAATCGTTTAGAAATACTCCATAATGCAGAACTGCTTGTTTTCCGCCAGTTTTGCCCAAGGTCATTTGTAAGCCTTCTATTCCTTCAGCCGAACCAAGCACAAATCCTAACGGAGGCATGACAACGTTGTCTATAAAAGATTTAACCATTACAGCTACTGCACCACCTAGCGCAAGACCTATCGCAAGCCCTACTACACCTTGTGTTCGAATAAATTCCGTAAAGCCCTGTGCATGCTTTGCGCTTTTTGCACTGACTTTTTTAGCAACTGTTTTTTTACGCCTGCCTTTTGGCGCGTCAATATCAATGGTACTATTTGCTGTAGCAAATTCAACTGTTTTACTTTTTCTTCTGATCATTTAAAAACTCCGTTCTCCACCGATTTATTGTAACATTACACCTTGTTTGGCGCCTGAATACCCAATAATTTTAGCCCAGATTGCAAAACATCACCGTAACGAGAGACTAGTCCAAGACGTAGCTTTTCACGATCGTCACCAATTACCTTTGAACCTTCGTAAAAACGGTTAAATGTTTGTGAAAGCTCGTATAGGTATGTGCAAATATAGTGCGGAGCCAAATCCAGGCTGGATCGCTCGATAACTTCGCTAAATTCACTTAATTTTTGAACCAAAGTACGCTCTAGTTCGTCAAATTCTTCGCTGTCTGGATTACTTGGTTCATTTGCTGACTTTTCCAGTATAGAACGAGCCCTGGCATGTGCGTATTGCAGATACGGACCCGAATTGCCATGTATGCTAACTGAATTTTCTGGGTCATATATTATGTCACCGCCAATTCGGTGCTTCAAGAAGGCGTATTTAACTGCACCAAGTGATATTTGCTGGTCGCTACTGCCGTTCTGCTGTTGATTGGCATCTTTTGCACTGGATAGAACGTCTACGGCCTTCAAAAAATTACCTTTTCGACTGCTCATCTTTACACCACCCTGCAGCTTCACAATTCCATGTGAAATATGGGTTGTAGCGCGCGAAAGATCTGGTGCAAATTGTTCAATCGCCTTTAGAACCACCTCCATATACTGGTCTTGTTCGTTACCTGTCATAATAATTGAGCGATCAAAGTCATAATCTTGTTTTTTCAAAATACTTAAGCCTACATCTTTTGTTTCATATGTTGGCAAGCCTTCACTATTTATAAACACACGTGTATGCAGGCCAAACTTTTCGCCATCAAATATGACTGCACCGTCAGACTCTTGAAATACGTCAGGTATATGTGATTTCACTTCATCCAGGCCGATTTGTGCAGTTTCAGATTCAGGGTAATATTTGTCGAAATGGCTACCAATGCTAGCATAAAAACCATCAAAATAATCATAGCTCCATTGCCTTGTTGTCCAATAGATTTTAGCAAAATCTGCATCGTGATCGTTTTCGGCATGCAGTGAATAAATTTTTTTGTTCAGCAATATAATTTCAGACTTTGCGGTGTCATCATTCTCGTACGCTTCGTTTCCCTCAATGTACCTAGACGCCAGCCAATCAGGCCTTTGAGATTCGTCTACTGCTTCTAGCTTTTCTGGGCTCTCTTCGCCAAGTTCTTTTATAATTGCCCACATTGATTTAGCTGCATGCAAGCCAACGTCACCACCAAAGTTAACTCGATGCACTTTGGCACCGGCATTCTCTAGTAAATTTGCAATCGCATCACCTACTACGCTCGTATATAGATGGCCAGCGTGTAGAACCTTAAACGGGTTTGGATCGGAATATTCGGCAACAATCGTCTGCCCGTCTAGGTATTTATTGGGCTTTTCGTTGGCCAATCTCCACAGTGCTTGGTCTCGAAGCGTTATATTAATAAAACCAGGGCCGGCTGCTTCTGCGCTAGCTACCTTGTCATCTTCTACTATTTTAGCGGCTAAAGATTGTGCAATCTCACGTGGTCCGCCAGCTGGCGGATTTGCCATTTTCTTTGCTAGCTGCAGTGCAACATTACAGGAAAAATCACCAAATTGCGGGTCGGGACGCGTCAACTCAACAGATACTTGCTCATTGAACAAATCTTTTATAGCATCGGCGATGATCGTTTTTATGTCATTCATTAAACATAATTATAACAGAGGTTATTTAAGTTTCGTTTTTTGAAGCCCGAATCAGTCCATCAAATAACGGGTGCGGCCTGTGCGGTCGTGATTTGAATTCCGGATGGGCTTGAGTAGCGACAAAAAATGGGTGGCTTGATGATTCAATAAACTCAACCAGCCTGCCGTCCGGTGATTCACCACTAATCTTTAGTCCACCTTTTTCTATTTGTGGCTCATATGCCCTATTTACTTCATAGCGATGACGATGACGTTCGATTATCTCTGACTTTCCATAAAGTTTGTGCACCTTTGAACCCCTTTGTAGTTCGGCCTTGTAGTCGCCCAGGCGCATTGTGCCACCGGTAGCTTGTTTGCCTGCTTGGTCGGGCATCAAATATATAACTTGATCTTTTGCCGAGTCATCTAGTTCGGCGCTGGTCGCATTTTTTACTCCACCAATTCTAGCAGCCGCGATAACTGCAGCCTGCAAACCAAGGCAAAGCCCTAAATACGGCTTGTTATTTTCTAGCGCCCAACCTGCAGCTGCAATTTTACCTTCAACACCCCTAGTGCCAAAACCACCAGGTATTAACAAGCCATCGTATTTGTCCAGTTGCTTTAGATTCTTTCCAACTTTCTCGGCATCTATCCAATTGATCTCCAGGCCAACATCCTGGTGCCAGGCCGCAATACGCAAACTCTCGACAACAGAATAATAGGTATCTTCGTTGTCCAAATACTTTGCCACAATGCCAATTTTAACCGTCTGCTTGTAATGCTTTGTGATTTTGTTATATATATCTTTCCAAACACGCATATCTGGCTTTCCCAGTGGCAAGTTTAATTTTTTAGCCAACAATTGATCAATGTGACTTTTCTCGATTGTCAACGGCACTTGATAAATTGAATCTGCGTTTGGCAAGTTTATAACCGACTCTAGTGGAACGCCGCCAAACATGCTGATCTTTTTCATAACACTTTCGCCAGCTAGATCGTCGCTACGTGCGGCGATAACATCTGGTACAATTCCGAAACTACGCAGATCGCGCATGGCATTTTGTGCCGGCTTGGTTTTGTATTCTTTGCTAGCACTAAGGTACGGAACGTAAACCAAATGTATAAAGGCACAATTTTCTTTGCCTACCTCTGCAGAAAATTCACGGATAGCCTCGACAAAAGACAACCCTTCATAGTCGCCTACCGTTCCACCTATCTCAACAATATGAATATCGGAACCTGGTGATGAATTAGCAATCTCGGTTTTTATGGCGTTGGTAAAGTGTGGAACCATTTGTACAGTTTCGCCCAAGAATTTTCCTGCTCGCTCGTTAGCAATTAGATCACGCAGAACACGTCCAGCCAAAGTTGCGCTTTGTTGCGTAACCTCTATATCTAAAAATCTTTCATAGTGGCCTAGATCCAGGTCAGTCTCGGCGCCATCACACGTAACAAAACACTCACCGTGCTCGGCCGGGTTTAATGTTCCGGCATCAACATTCAAATATGGGTCGCATTTTTGTACAGAAACATTTAAACCTCGTGCTTTTAAAATAGCACCAACAGAAGCAGCGGTTATACCCTTACCCACACCAGAGAGTACACCCCCTGTCACGAAAATATATTTGCGCTGTACATGGGGTTGATTCATGTATATTAATTATACACAGTATTTCTTCTCTGTTCCAGACTTGCTTTTTTGTAGTTTTTATGCTAATATTTACATAGTCAATCATAAAAACAAAAATCATGACCAACAACGAAACAACAACTGAGAACCAGCATGAAATGAACCCCTCTGGTTTTGATGAAACACCCCAAATAGTTTCTGATGATACACCTCTCAACGTAACCATAGATTGGGCGGAACGAAAAAAACAACGTGACAAGCGTGTCAAAAACGCCCGTGAAAAAGTAGAGGCGTTGATTGAGCCACCGGGAGAAAAAGTGACTATTGATGATCTGCAGCTAGAAGTTCCTAAGCCGGGTGAAACAGTAGTTGTCCTACAGCGTAATGCGAAAGATAATCGTGACCCCAGTTCAGAACTAGAAATAGGGACCTTGATTCCTGAAGCGGCAGAACATGTTAAAGTTCAAACTAAAGAATCTTTGGATAATATTCTTTCATCACTCAGCTCAGAAGAAAGAAAGAAAATCGATTTTTTGGTTGTTGCAGCCAATACAAAACTAGACACTCCTTTGGGCGAGGAAATAAAAAGCGAACACAAACGGGCAGTCGAAACCGCCGTGCAAGTCCTTGCAGGAATTAAAAAAAGTATGAACGAATTTGAGTTATCCGATTCTCAACTACTCAACAAAACTGACGAACCGATAGAACTATCTAGTGGAAGAATGAATGATCTTCATATGCTTAAAGATTCCCCAGAATTTGTCGAGTTTCTGAAAAACAAGTACGGAACCGGACATGAATTCTGGAAGGCTTACGAAGATGACAGCGAGCGTAAAACGAGAGAGGCAATGGGAGCAGAGGGGCCAGATGATATAGCAAAAAGAGTGGGTGAATATATGGGGGTGTTGGCTAATGCAATGGAGCAATACCACAAACAACATCCGGACAGAAGAGTAATCGTTTGGGTTGAAAGTCATTACGATGCCATTAGCCCATTTATAAAGCATGCCGCAGGAATGGATAATACAGACTATCTATCAGTAGATAATGGTGCTGGTGTTGTAGTCAAATTAGGTAAAGTCGAGAAGTAAATATCAATATTCAGGAAAACCTAATATTTATTCTTTCGATTCAAGCGAGGCCAGATAGTCGGTAGCTTCTTTAATAGATTTAAACTCAGGTACTCCCTTTTTAGCCCACTGCCGAATCCATTTCCGATGACTTAAAACCTGAGCAAGTTTATCTGATTTTGCTCCACCATCATAAGCTGTCATTTCGCGAGTTTTTATATATTTTTTATTTGTATTCCAATGAGGAAGAACAATGGCGTCTGGTTTGAGCCAGTTGTTTGAAGCACCCATAATCCAAAAACCAAGTTTTTTTGCCTGAACAGTAATAATATCGCTTCTTTGATCTACCTCATCTATCACATCTAGTGGCTCCAGCCACCATTCCCCTTTTGGGTGTGCGTTGGTTGCTTCCCATAAAACATCACCATCAATCCAATGTTTTTCTTTTTGATTTTTTATAAAATATGTCTTACCGGCACCAGAAGGAGCCATGATAAAAAAGCCTCTTTTGTGAGTAATGTATTCTTTTGCAAGTTTATTATAAACCTTGGATCCATCTGTAAACATCTGTGTCATTCTGTCATTTTTCTTTTGAGATCTAGATACTGAAGTCGTACTCTATCCGCATTTTTTAACATTGATTCTTTCGGAGCGATATAGTCTTCATAATTATCACCAGTAATAATTTTGTCTATCTCTGGGATTGGGGAATTAATAAAACTCTGAGTAATAATTTCAACAATTTCGCCTTTGGAATTCGTAGCTGTTGCTTTGACGTCCTCTTGTGCACCATATTCCACCATCTCCCATTCTCTCACCAATTCAAATTCTTCAGGTGTAATCTCCCAAATAGTTCCGTATATTACGCCATCAGGATTAGGTCTTGAGACATACATCTCGAACTCAGGTCCCATCAAATCCACTACTAGGGTCCGAGGGGAAATATCTAATGGACTAGTCGTCGGAATTTCATCTCGAAATTGCTTTCCTCTCAGTGTGCATAGCTCGTAGCCCACAAGCTTACCTGGTTCTCCAGAAATATCTTCACGACCAATCATATGTGCCATCATCTCAAGATCGCGGTTAGTACCAAAACCAAAATATTGCACTGTTTTAGCCTTTAACTCCCTCATATATCAATATGTTATCACGTTTTTACAACTATCGAAAATTGCTCGATTGAAATAATAATTTGTAAAAACGATAATACCTAATTATTAAATTGCTATAATAACAGATAGTTGGAGAGGTGGCCGATTACCGCCCCTGGCGGGACCGCGCCTGTGGCGCTGGGTGGTAGGACATTCAATGATCGAATATGGAGAGGTCGCATAGTGGTCTAGTGCGCCGTCTTGGAAAGGCGGTAAGGTGGAAACGCCTTCGAGGGTTCAAATCCCTCTCTCTCCGCCATTTTCTAGGGAGGTCTTACCTCCCCTATTACAATTTTGAAATAAATTCAAAATCGTATCTCTCTCCGCCTAAAGCTCGGCTACGCCTCGTCAAAAAGTTTCGAATGGGCATGCTTAGCCGCATTAGCGTATAATCATAAGCATGAAAGTAGCAGACAAAGTTTTTGTAGTCACTGGAGCTGGCAGTGGTATTGGTAAGGCATTAGTAGAAGTCTTGCTAGAAAAAAATGCTAAGATCGCCGCAGTTGATATTCATGAAGAAACCTTACAGCAGCTTAAACAATCTGTTGGCGAAAAGGCTGATCGTATTAGTACTCATACCTTGGATATATCTGACAAACAGGCTGTGGAACAGTTGCCAGACAAAATTATTGAAGCTCACGGCTACGTAGACGCCGTCATAAACAACGCAGGCATCATACAGCCTTTTGTAAAAATAAATGACCTTGACTATAAATCTATTGAAAAAGTAATGAACATAAACTTTTACGGCACGCTGTATATGACAAAATCATTTTTGCCTCACTTGTTATCAAGACCCGAGGCTCACATTGTTAATGTTTCTAGTATGGGTGGTTTTTTACCAGTACCGGGACAGAGTGTTTACGGCGCATCAAAAGCCGCGGTAAAGTTACTGACCGAAGGCTTATACGCCGAACTGATCGATACAAATGTAAATGTTTCTGTTGTTTTTCCTGGCGCTACGGAAACGAATATTACAAAAAATTCTGGCGTAGACATACCGCTTCAAGCATCTTCACAGACTAAAAAATACAAAACCTTACCCGCTAGCGACGCAGCTAAAATAATTGTCAAAGGTATCGAAGGAAATAAAGTCCAAATATTTGTTGGCAGCGATTCAAAATTAATGAACCGACTTTATCGCCTGAACTCTACCTTTGCGACAAGGTTAATCGCAAAACAAATGAAATCACTTTTGTCTAAATAAGATATAGTTGTCATTTGCACTAATATTATTCTCATTACATAACTAAACTTCGCAAGGCTATACAATTCACAAATAAATCCCTACCAATTGTGTAAGTTACAAAAGAATATAAGTTTTCGTTGTTTACTAAAGTAGGATGAGTTTTTAAAAGCATTTATTTAGTTTATAATCATTAGCATATTAATCAATAAATGAACGGGGTACTATGCATCCAGACAAGAATATACCACCACGTAAACCAACCAACGATAACACATCGGTAGACGAAACCAGTAATTTGATTGATGAAAATCAATCACAACCAATCGCACCGATACCGAAAAAATCAAAATGGAAAAGTAAAAAACTTTGGATAATTATTATACTCATACTATTGGCTGGAAGCTCAGTTTCTGCTTATTACATATTAAAACAAAAGGCAGCCCCATCAGTTACTAGTAGTAACGTCCAAAAAGTAAAAAAAACATCTACGACTCAGATAAAAAATATATATTTTGCTGACTCAGAAAAACTTTATTCAGTAAACCCAGATACAAAAAAATTAAATATAGTTGATTCAAATGTATCTAGTGGTAGTGGATCAATTGGCCTTGGCACAACTTCACCGCTTAATTCACCTAATTTATATAGGGTAGCCTATACTAAAAAAGAAGATATTTATCTAAAAGAAGATGGCAAAAAGATAAAAAAAATTGATCAACCGACTACCGAAGAAAATGCTGGTTATTATAAATATATATCTGCATGGTCAAGTGACTCAGAGAACTTAACTTATTCAATATCCTTTGATTGCGGCATGAACCCTGATTGTGACTATAAAGATGAAGATAAGAATTTAACCGGTATTTATTGGTACTCGTTAAATACTGGTGAGTCTACCAAATTACCTATAAAAACCTCTGAGATGTGGGTCCCAAATACCACTAAAGTGGCGTATTTTAGTGGTGAAGATAATGTAATACTGCGCACTTATGACGTTGTTTCTAAAGAAGACAAACAACTAACTTCAATCGACTGGTCTAATCCTGGGCCCCAACTGACATTCTCTGACGATGGCAATAAAATTATTTATGCCGATATCGCAACTGACTCGAATAAAAGTCAAATAATAATTGCAAACCAAGATAACACAGGTAAAAAAAATCAGAAATCAGGGGCTTATTCTGAGTTACAATTTCCATTATTCATCAAAGATAGTAGTGATAATTTTGTATACATAAAATCAGAAGATAAAGTTTGTCCTGACGGAGGTGGTGGCTGCCCTATAAGCTACATATACTCAGTAATTGACGGTAAATCCACAAAGATTGCTACAAGTGCCCAAGCTATGGGATTTTTATCAGACACACAACTAATTGCATTAACTGGTTATGCCTACAGCAAACCAGTTAAAAAAACGTTGAGTATCATTAACCTAAAAGATAACAGTACCACAAATCTATATACGGGCGGTGATCAAATGTACGCAGAAATGTACCACTAGACTATTTAGTATCAACCTTATTTAATTTATTACATATACTATTTAAAATGTAAATTTTTATTGGTCAATAATTAATTTCTTGCAGTTCTTAATCTTTTGAATAATAGGATATTGTAGCTAATCGTTAATAACATTTTATCCTCATATTCCCGTAGTTGTCATTTGCACTATATAATTCTCATTGCATAAGATAGCATTGACCGGCTATAATAAAGGCTGATCTTATTAACAATTAACTGCGAGAAATTATGACACCGAAAGCCCCACCACCGGTGATAAAACTTAAAGGTCTTCACAAAAGCTATGGCTACGGAGACGCTATTACGACTGCGCTAGATGGTGTAGATTTAAAAATTAACAAGGGTGAGTTTGTCGCAATTATGGGACCTAGTGGCTGTGGCAAAACAACTTTGTTAAATATTTTAGGGTTATTAGACAAGGCAACTGGCGGTGAGTATGAATTAAATGGCGAACCAGTTGAAGCTATTTCGCAAAGCCGACGCGCCCAAATTCGTCGTGAACAAATTGGGTT
>ERZ1292623.5242-Hain-H51-01um-R1-5242-length-10397-cov-9_pt1 | contig 10397 bp, 11 predicted proteins | sample MGYA00564398_ERZ1292623 | MGnify/ENA primary metagenome ERZ1292623 (study PRJEB36523, sample SAMEA6512633) | groundwater metagenome | collected 2019-01-07 | study: AquaDiva: Metagenomics assemblies of 32 groundwater samples
TGCTCTAACCAGTTGAACTACCGACCCAAAACTTATGCAAGAATAATACTTTAAAATTGAACTTTTGTCAACCATAAGGTATAATAGACGGACTGTAACCTTTTCCACACATCCCGTGTATAAAATAGTATCGGATTAAAAGGTCGAAAATAATCTGATTACTTAATCTTAATTTAATCGTCCCGCATCTGCGGAGCACATAACTTAAAAAAAATATGCAAAAACTACTTTCCAGTATTTTGACTATGGCGGTGATGTTTACTGCTATGCCGGCTTTAGCTCAAAATAACTCTGCATCCGGTCAAAATTCCGCATCCTCCAGCGCTCTTAAAGAATTGCGCGAACAACAAAAAGAAGCGTTAGAAAAAGCCAAAGAAGCCTTAAAGAATACCCGCGAACAGCAAAAAGAGGCAATGGAAAAAGCAAAAGAACAACGCAAAGAAGAAATGGAAAAATCCAGAGAATCTAAAAAAGAAAAACAAAAAGAAGCTAAACGAAAAGCCGCCGAGCGTAAGGCAAAAAATGCCGCTTATCGCGCCGCGGTAAAAAAAGCCCAGGCAGATTATGCGGCCGCCAAGGAAGCCGCCCGCAAGGCCTTTTTAGCAGCCATGCTTGAAGCGAAAAAGTTGCTCGTCATGCCTCCGGTGACGACCACCACTCCTTCTGTCGCCACAACCACAACTCCTTAATAATATTTTAAACAAAAAAGACTCGTCCAATTGAGCGGGTCTTTTTTTATCCCCATTTCGTCAACACTTTTATTTGTGGGCGTGATGAGACTGTGTGATAATAAATACAGTACTTTTGAAAATTCAAACCACCGAGAGGTAACAGATGACGACCAAAAAGCCTTCAGAACTGACGCGGATACTTGGGGGTGGTTTAGTGCTACTCCCTAGTCCTACCGGTTCTTATTCATCTAGAATGTGCAGGCCTCATCAATACACGCTCGGAGAAAACACTTTCTGTGTAGACGAGGGGTTGGTGGCTGATGCTTTGATACCGTTAAAGCTAAGGCGGATGGGAGATATCCGACAGCTCCAGCTTCTTTCAACCGTGAGCGTTGATGGCCGCGCCAAACTCGTTAGCGGACCGCATATTTTTCCGCATCATCGGTTGAGCCACAGTCTTCGCGCTGGCGTTTTGCATGGTATTATTGGCGAAGCCTGCGGTCTTAATCAAGGCGAGCTGGCGATTGGCATTCTAGCCGACTGCATGCACGATAATTTCATCTGCGCGGGCGGCGATTCGTGGAAGGATATCAACCATCAAGGGACGTTGTTTGACGAAGACAATAACTTTGCCGGGAAGATTTGGCGTTATTGTGGCGATGGTTGGCGTTGGTTGTGCAATAAGTACGGATTTGATCCCAAAAGCACGGCGCAAACTATGCAGGAAATTATTAGCGGCCACGGCCTACACGGAGAAATCCATGAGATCGCCGACACGGCTAGCTACATGCTGGGTGACATAGAAGAAATTAAGCGGGCTTGCCGGCGCCATGGCTACACTCAAGACTTTACGGAGATTTTGAATGTAGCTAAACATCCTTGGGATATTTGGAATTCTCTGGTAGTAAAAGACGGCCACATCGTGATCACCGATCTAATCGCGCTTAACAATTTCTTGAATCTTCGGGTTCTGTTATGGGCAAATTTGTATAATAATCCGGCTAGAAAAGTCCTAGAGATGTTGATGATGAAGATTGTGTATCCTTACATGGTGGACAGAAAGCTGATTCAAATCAACGATTTGCCCACGAAGGATGACACTTGGCTTTTCAGTACGATTGAACGCCAGATGGGTTGGGAAAAATATCGGACCAAGGATTTAAATTTGCTTGGTTCGTTCCCCAAACTTAAGGCCTTTGCCACTTGGGATCAGGCGCTGGCTTTTGAAGAGGAAAAATATAATTCCAGCGCTTTCACTTTGGTATTTTCGGTTAAGGACTTTCAGAAAACGAATCATAAAACGGATAAGTATTGGGTGTTTGGTTCGGATGGGCGAGCGGGTACCTTTAAGGCGGTGTGTTCAAAACATGCGGCTGTGGTAGAAGAAATTTCTCAAAACTCAATGTCCCCGGCTCTGCCCGTACAAGTTGCTTACGCGCAATACCCGTTAATATCTGGTAATTTGCGCAAGGCCTGGAGAGAAGCTCGGGCCAAGTGGAAAAAGAGGATTGATAAATAAGAGAGACTTACATTCCTCCCAGCATTGCGCTGGGAGGAATGATTTTTTTAACAAAAAAGACCCCGATAATGTTTGGTAAGAGGAAAGAAATCGAAGGAGGGGACGATTCCTACTTCCTACCAAACATTTTCGGGGCCTTAGTAAGTTACTAAAATATACTATATTTCAAATTTTTGTCAAGACCCAAGTTTACTTCACCGTTTCTACCACTTTGGCAAACACAGCGCTATGTTTTTCGGCCAATTCCGCCAGTATTTTTCTGTCCAGCGCCACATTGTTTTTCTTTAAGGCGTTAATTAGTTTGCTGTAGCTTAAACCAAATTCTCGCACAGCGGCATTGATGCGGATATTCCACAAACCTCTGTTTAAGCGTTTCTTTAAGCGGCGATCCACAAAAGCGTATTGGCCAGCTTTCATTTTTGCTGTTTTAGCCAATTTGATTTTTGATTTTCTGCCCCAGCGGAAACCGCGGGTGTGTTTTAGGATGCCTTTTCGGCGTTTGGAGTGGAGTAAACCACCTTTAATACGTGTCATACGTTTAGGAATTTGGTAAGTTAATCTGCATTACCCGGCGCAATGTTTGGCTGGTAACCACATCGGATTTTTTGTTGCGTCCGGTATTGCCATTTTCTCTGGCGTTAAAATGGTTTTGTCCAGCCGTGCGTTTCATTATTTTGCCGTTTTTGGTAACCTGGTATCGTTTGGCTGTGGCTTTGTGTGTTTTTAGTTTAGGCATATCATTGAAAATTTTTAAATTTCTAATTTTTAATTTCTAAATTATTTGTAGTTTTTATTTTTTTGCAATAATAGATGTTACTTTATTAAACATAGATTCTATTTCTTGGTCTTGCCGCACCGGCAAAAGCGCGTTAACATTATTTATAAATTTTTCAATTATCGCGCGAGCCATCGGTTTTTGTTGCATCTCTCTGCCTTTTAAAAATATTTCTATCTTTACTTTATCGCCATTGTTTAAAAATTTAATAGTTTGATTTTGTCTGTTTTCCATATCGTGCGGACTGATACGCAGAGACAGTCTGATCCCTTTTACTTCCGTTACATGCGCGTGCGCAACTTTTAAGCGCTCTTCTTTTTCTTGCTGATATTTAAATTGGCCGAAGTCTATAATTTTTGCTACCGGCGGAGTGGATTTGGGGTTGATTAAAACCAAATCAAGTTCTTGTTCTTTGGCAATCCGCAAAGCATCGGCCGGTTTCATTACTCCCAACATTTGGCCATCACTGCCTAAAACCAAAACTTCCGGAGCAGTTATACCCGCATTATAGAAAAATGTTTTTTTTGGTTCCGGTTTATGCTTTTTGTGCGAAATTCGCATACGTGGAGGTGGCGAGAGTTGAACTCGCGTGTAGATAACTTTGACTAAACCTTCTACATACTTAGTGTCCCTTGGTATTTTATCAACTCAATAAAAGGGGACGAAAATTGAATTGACTAGCCGTGTAACTTCATTCTGTTGCAGTCGGCGCTACAATAGAACTACACTCTGTTAGTGACACCGCCTGCCTGCCGTTAGGCAGGCTAACCGATTACAGAGTATCGTCGGCGCGATGGATAACGGTTATTAAGCCATTACCGGAGCGAAAGCGCGTTGACCAAATAAATTGGCCATAGCAACTTTGGCTTTTGAAAATAAGTTTGCACTTATTATGTTGCTCTTGCGATTAACGAGGTAAAGAACTCCCTCGGTATGCCAGCGTAGCCAGGAGCCTCTATCGAAGCCCGGCACCCCCTCCTAATTTTTTCTTGCTCTGTCCAGCTCTCTTTTCAGTTCTCTTTTTTTTATGACCTCTCTTTTGTCATAAGTCTTCCTTCCTCTCGCGACTGCGACTTCTATCTTTAGCAAGCGTTGTTTAGTATACACCTGTAAAGGCACTATTGTCAAGCCCTTTTCCATGGATTTTCCCTGTAAATAAGCTATTTGTTTTTTGTGTAAAAGCAATTGACGGGTATGAGTCGGATCATAGTCCGGCAGAGGGCCGGCCGCCTTATATTTGTTTATATGCATGTTTAAGACGTATGCCTTACCATTGTGAAAGGTAACATAGGATCCTTTGAGGTTGATTTGCCCCATTTTTGCCGATTTTGTTTCCTGTCCGGACAACTCTAAACCAGCCTCGTATTTTTCCAGGATTTCGTAGTCAAACAGGGCTTTTTTGTTTTCGGCAAGTTGCATATGGGCGAATTGTAGCATAAACAACCGGATTAGGCAATTTGCCTTTTCCCTAAAATTAAGATATAATATGCAACATATTCTTATGTTAAAATCAATTTCATTCCACCCAAAACTAGCCGCCGTGCTGGATTTATTTATAAATCTGATCATGCTTTGGTGGGTCCGGCAGTTTAATTCCTGGTGGTTGGTGGGTATTTGGTTGGTATTCAGACTGGCTATCTGGGCCGCTTTTATGTGGCTGGTTTATTATCCGGCCGAAATGAGTCGTTATAAGCATCTAGTATCTTTGGTGGTAATGACTTTGGGATCGCTAGCGTTTCTTTTATTTATAGAATGGTCGTTTGCCTGGTATTTATTTGGCGCTTTATTTTGTTTTTTTTCTTTTTTCAGTTTTTGGCTACTGCCGGCATCCAGCGTCAGCTTGGCCACATTCTTAAAACCGCACTTACGTTGGCGGTTCATAATGTCCATTATCGGTTTGGCCGGAATATTCCAAGGAGCCGCGGCTATAATTTCGTTTCAAATTATGCCGAATGTCAGTTTTTGGATTTGGCTGGTACTGGCCGCGCTTTTTTCCGCATTTATCGCTGGTTGGTGGTGGCTGGAGTATGGCGTAGAAAAAAATAAACGTTTTTGGCTATGGGTTGGTTTTTGGTTTTTGCTGATGTTGGAACTGCTTTGGGTTATACAGCTTTTACCATTGGGTTATCTTGTCAGTAGTTTGCTTTTAATCTGGTGCTGGTATGTGGCTTGGCTTTTGGCCAGGTTTAATTTAATGCCGGAGGGAATAAATTGGCAAAAACAAGTTTGGTTTTTAGCTTTTAACGCGGTTTTATTCACAAGTTTCATCTTGTTTGTAGTTCGTTGGAAATAACACCTTGTAATTAAAAATTATAAAATTTAAAATTAAAAATTGGCTAATGTATGCATCCTCCGCACCTTCCCCCGAAATCAAGCAGTCTGGAAGTTCATCGTTTATGGCAAAGACTAAAATTACTTTTGCTTGTTGTTGTTTTTGGTTTGATTGCCGGCATGAGCGGCGCCTCCATGATGTTGGGGTGGATCTGGCCACGGTTCGCGGAAGGAGATTCGTGGATTACCTCATATGCTAGTCCGGGGTTAAGCCGCGCTCAATTGGAAAATCGTATTCAGGAAGAAGTAGCCGCCCGTATTGTGAGTGTGTATAGAGGTTCCACCAATTTAAACGGAACAAATTATTTAAATAAAAAAATAGGAGACGGAATCATACTAAGCTCGGACGGTTGGCTGGCTATGTATCAGCCCAATTACGACGGTAATTACAAAAATCTGTACGTGACCACCCAGGATGGGAAAGTATTACAACCGGAAAAAGCGCAGTTGGATAAATATTCGGGAATTATTTATGTAAAAATTAAGGATCAACAGTTCAAGGTTGTCAGTTTTAACGACGAAAATTATTCTTTGGACGACATATTTGTTTGGCAAAATTCCTTCTGGTATCACGGCTCCGCGCTTTATCCGTTTTTAAATTATAAAATTCCGCATTTGGATTCCGCGCCCGCGCTGTCTTATTCCTTGAGTGGTTCATTTAATACCGGTCAAGTGGCCATAAACAACCAAGGACGGGTAGTTGGTTTTATAACCGAAAAAAATTTATTACTGCCGAGTTTTTATATAACCAGAATTTTACCAAAAGTATTAAGCCAGCAAACCTTGTCTTATCCGTCGCTGGGAGTGGACGGCTGGTTTAGCGAAGAGCAAGTTATTGTTTTTGCCAAACAAAAAGTGCAAGGTTTTATGGTAACGAGCGTTTGGTCTTCCGCCAATCCGTTGCGTCGCGGGGATGTACTGACGGAAATTAACGGCCGGGTTGTTACTGCCGATAATTTATGGTATATTATAAGTAATAGTCAGGTGTTTAATGTTAAAGTTTTAAGAGGAGGAAAGACTTTGGAATTGGCGGTAAAAGTAACGCAGACAAAATAATTTATTTTCATATGTTCCATACTTTAGAAAAGCACGCCAAATTGATTTTGACTTGGGGTTTGGTTTTTGCGGTTTTGTCAGCTGTGGCTAGCTTATTTTTTCCCAAACAATACAGCGCCACTAGCCAGGCTTTAATAATTTCCCGAGATCGGGCTGGTGTTGATCCGTACACCCAAGCCCGATCGGCCGAAAGAATCGGGGCAAATTTGGCGCAAGTAATGAAAACCACCGATTTTTACAATAAAACGATGAGCTCAAACGGTTATTCGTTTGATCGGGAGCCATGGAAGAATTTAAATGATCGTGAGCAAAGAAAGAAATGGACCAAAGATGTTCAAGCGACCATGGTGTATGGAGCCAGTCTGATGAATATAACCGTCTATAGTTACAGCCAAAATGAAGCTGTAAATTTAGCTAATGCGATTACACAAATTTTAGCGGCGCAGGGTTGGGAATATCTGGGAGGAGATGTGGCTATTAAAGCGGTCAGCATCCCGCTGGCTTCGCGCTGGTTCGCTCGTCCCAATATTTTTATCAATTCAGCCGTTGGTTTGTTGGTTGGCGTTTTAATTTCCAGTCTTTGGGTTTTAAGATACAAACGGCGCCGCTTATTTGGTAATTAAGGAACTCATAGCCAAATCAGTTAAATTGATTCATATGTCTTCAGCCGAAGAGAGGGGAAAGAGGTTGGGTTTTCTAGTGGCCTCACTAGACGTCTCCGCGGAAGAACGCGAGGCCCTTCTTGTTTTATTGCCACAAATGACCGAAGTTCAGCTGGATGACCTGGCGGATGTTTTGGAAGCCAACTATTTGCAAACTGCCACCAAAAAATCAGACGAAAAACTAAGCGATGAATTAAAAAATATAGATCAAAAGTATCAGCAAGCGGTTCATGAAATAAATTCAAATACGGCTAAAGAGCTTGATGCTATCGCTTAGAATATTTGGTATGTCAAAAAACAAAGAAAAATCTAATATCCAAAAAATAGGGCAAAGAACTCTGCATAGCGAACTAGAAAAGTGGCAGTTTGTCGCCCAAGGCGAAGCCTCATCTGACGAACAGGCGGTCGTCTCTGATGAAAAAAAAGAAGATATTAAAGAACTAGAAATCCAGGCCGCTTCGGAAGATATTGAATTTAAAAAGTGGGAAGAGAAATTCGTAGACGCCAAATATAACATGGAAGAGTTTATTGGCTATATAAAAAGTCATAATTTAAAAAGAGGCAAAGAGGAGTCAATTAAAAATTTAAGAACCAGACTGGAAGAAATGTGGAATTTGCTAAAAAAGAAAAATTACGAACAGTTTAAAAATAAATTTGATGAGTTTAATGACATCTTGGAGAATTTGTATCCTTCAATCGGACAGGAACCAGTAAAAACAGAACCCTACAAAAAGGATGAAGGAGTGGAAAAACTTGTGGCCGCCATGGGGTTAAGAGAAGAAGAACCGACAGAAGAAAAAAAACCGGAAGAAGCGCCGCCATCAATCAAATTGTTTGTAGAGTCCAGGCCAATAGCGCTGGAGGTTGTCAAGCCTGTGGGAGTAGAACCTGCGGCGACAGAATCCGCGACGCCATCTTCGCAGACGGAACCGAAGAAAAACCTTTGGGGAAAGTTTAAAGAACGCGGTAAAAAAATTTCCGACGCTATTTTTAATCGTGAAACCGGAAAAATGGCCGGGAAAATGAGTTACGACACCATTACATCTGGGTTGGGTATAAAGTTGGTTACCGATATTATGCAAGGCTGGACCGGAAAAGGCGACTTAGCTGAGTGGTGGAAGGGAAGAAAAGAATCAGAAAGTTCAAAAAAAGCCATTGCCGAAGCGTATCAAAATTTAATGCAATCTGTAAAAAAAGCTGATAGAAAAGAAATTTTGGCTGAAAGCGAAAAAATAGAAACACGTTTGGTTGAATTTAAAACGCAAGTGGAATCCGCCCGCATTTCGCCAGAGGCAAAAAAAGAATTATTAGACAGATTAATAACAATTGCTGAAAAACATCAGCGGGACATAGAAATGGCTGTCAAAGAAAGAGATGCGGAAGTGCGGCGCGTTTTAGACGCGTATGTGCAAGCCAAAATTTCCGGCATTAAAATAGCCAAAGACGCGATGAACTTCGCGCTTACGGCTGCCGGCTTTACTCTGTTGCGCGGAGTTGCCTATGCGGGGGCTTCCATAGCCGAACGAGTGGGAAAAGCAAAAAAAGAATACGTTAAACGAGATTTAAAGAACAATTCTAGAAAAACGGAGCTGGTTTTTGTTGCCAAAGATGTATTGGTAAATTCAACCATTGAAACAGTGCGGGCTTTGACGGGACAGGGAGAGAAAAAAGGCGCGAGTGGTAAAGCGCGAGCGTTTGATTTTATAAAAGCGCTCGGTACAGTGGCGCGCGGTTTTGGTATTTATGGAGTAGCTGTTTCTGGCGCGGAATTACCATCACAAAGCATCGATAAATTAATAAATGCGATAAAAGAACAGGGGGTAGCCAGTACGGTATCTGATAATTTTATTCAAAACGTAAAGCATGTTATTGAAAACGCGGAGCGCGCAGGGCATTTCATTACTCACCCTACCGAAATATTTACAGATCATAAAGTTTCAACAGCGCCTAAATTGGAGGAACATCACGAAATTTCTGCCGCGTCGGAACATCCGGCGATAGCGGAGCCTGCTCACGAAGTTCCTGTGGCAACCCCAGAGCGCATGGATCACACAATAGCGGTAGAAGTTTTAAATAATAAAGAAGGCATTTTACACGGGGTCAACAAAATAATTCATAGCCACCAGGATGTTTTTACACATGCCGACAGTAAGCCTTGGACTGCCAACGAAATTCATCTTTGGAAAGTGCGCGAGTTAAAAGATATGGGATTCAAGTTTGAAGGCGGGAAGTGGGGCTACCCCGTGACCGTGCATGCCGGCGCGCAAGTGGAAGTATATACTGACGCGCAAGGCCAGCCGCATTTCAAATTGGCCAGCGAGGAGAATGTAACTTTTAATAAAAATTACAAATGGGTTGAAACCAAATCGGCCGAAAGCGCGCCGGTAGAAGAGCCTGTGAGTGAGGGAAAAGAAACATTCAAGATTGTTGACACGGGCGCGGTTTCCGGCCAGAAAGGGGATTACTTAATAAATCCTTTTCCGGATGACGCTGGAGTAAGTCACACACCAAACTCAAATGCAAATGTACTAGCCGAATCGGCAACTTCGCATGCGCCGGTAAAAGTGGACGCGAATATAAAAGAGGTGGCCGTAGTTCATCACGCGCCAAAAGAATCCGCGGTTGGCGGCGCTAAAGTTTCTGAAGAAAAAGTTTCAGCCGCGCCGGAGGTTGTAGCCGGAGAAAAAACAGTTGATCAGTTTTTAAAAGAACACAATTCTAATCCCAAAGAGTTTGTGCGGGTATATGACAAAATGGTGGACAGCGCCATAGAGCGTTTGCAGAATTCATTAATTTTACGAGGCGGCGCGGACAAGTTTTTACAAAGCAGGATTAACGCTTTATATCAAATCGGATTAACTCAGGAAAGTATTTCCAGCGCCGATAGCCGCAGTTTGGCTATGATGGAAAAAATACTGGACGCGGAAGATAAATTTAAACTTAATCAACCGGATTGGTTAAAAACTTTTAGGCAGACCGTGTTTGATAAAAGCGACAAAGACATACAGTTAGCTTTGCTCCCCGACAGAGATGTTCTGCTTGAACCTGTAAAAACCAACGGCGGCCATGCGGCCAGAATTTGGGACGAAATAGAAAGAAAAGACGTATTTATTTATGACAAAGATCGTATCTTTAATACTAATGAAGACGGACGTTTGATTGTGGAAGATGAAAACGGGCAAAAGACAGTACTAACTCAAAAGGAGGCCCTGCGAATTGTCGAAACCGATTATCTATAAACACTTTTTAAAATAGCCAGAAAAGCAAGCCTTCCACGGCTTGTTTTTGCTTTAAATTAGCAAAAAAACAGCAAGTTGGCTTGGGGGCGCCGTAGTATTCTAAATAGAAATGCGACATAGTGTAAACTGTTAGGTATCTTACCC
>ERZ1292623.5243-Hain-H51-01um-R1-5243-length-10396-cov-6_pt1 | contig 10396 bp, 8 predicted proteins | sample MGYA00564398_ERZ1292623 | MGnify/ENA primary metagenome ERZ1292623 (study PRJEB36523, sample SAMEA6512633) | groundwater metagenome | collected 2019-01-07 | study: AquaDiva: Metagenomics assemblies of 32 groundwater samples
AAAATGATGACGGAAAACGATATCTCAAGAAATATGAGATCGTTGAGACCGATGTTGAATTGCCAATTCAGGGGCAGGTTCGAGATCCTGAAGACTTGTATAAATTCCTCAAAGATTTGGAAGATGAGAGTGTCTCCAAAATAATTGGAATTTATCTTGACGACAAAAATCTGTTCCTCGGACATCAGGTCTTTTTGGGTTCCTCCCCCAAGAACTTCGATACACAGATGCTTTGGCACTACTTCTCTCTATTCCTCGCCAAGAAGTTTATGATCCTGATCAATCATCCCGGCTCTGCTGATCCGACTCCGGATGAGACCGATAAAAAGCTCATGCGAGCACTACAAGCAGACTCGCAGGTTTTGTCGTTCAAGCCGTTCTTTGCAGACTTCATTATCGTTGCAAAGAAGTCGTACTTCAGTATGGCAACGAATGACGGCACGGCATGTCATTGCGGCCATCAGGAGTATATTCAAGAATAATTTATGAAAAAGGAAATCGCCACAATAACTAAAGAGCAGGAGCGTGCGGAGTTGCATCGTGCTATTTGGCAGATCGCCAATGATTTGCGCGGAAGCGTAGATGGTTGGGACTTCAAGCAGTATGTACTCGGCATACTCTTTTATCGTTTCATTAGTGAAAATTTGACCAACTATATAAATGCTGATGAACGCCGTGCCGGTAAAAAAGATTTTGATTACGCTACACTTTCCAACAAAGAAGCCGAATTCGGTCGAGCTGATACCGTCAAAGAAAAAGGGTTTTATATTTTGCCAAGTGAGCTTTTTGTGAATGTCAGGAAAAATTCTCGCAATGACGCTAATCTCAACGAAACTCTTACGAAAGTCTTTCGTAATATAGAAAATTCTGCGAAAGGCGCAGTCAGTGAAGATGATATCAAGGGCTTGTTTGACGACCTTGATGTCAACTCCAATAAACTAGGAGGTACGGTAGAAAAACGAAACCATAAACTCACGAAACTGTTTGAATCTATCGGTGACCTCCGCTTAGGTAACTACTCCGACAATACCATAGACGCTTTCGGTGATGCGTATGAGTTCCTTATGACTATGTACGCCTCAAATGCTGGCAAGTCTGGAGGCGAGTTCTACACCCCCCAGGAAGTCAGTGAGCTTCTAGCGGAAATTACCACCGTCGGCAAGAAAGAAGTAAACAAGGTCTACGATCCAGCCTGCGGTTCCGGCTCACTACTTCTAAAGTTTGCCAAAGTTCTCGGTAAAGAAAATGTTCGGCAAGGTTTCTTTGGACAAGAAATCAACCTCACCACATACAACCTCTGTCGTATCAACATGTTTTTGCACGATATCAACTACAACAACTTTGATATTGCTCACGGTGATACGCTCACGGACCCGAAACATTGGGACGATGAACCGTTTGATGCCATTGTCTCTAATCCGCCGTATTCCATCCACTGGGAGGGCGACGCCAATCCTTTGCTTATCAATGACCCTCGCTTTTCTCCGGCTGGAGTACTCGCCCCAAAGAGCAAAGCCGACCTCGCCTTTACCATGCATATGCTCTCGTGGCTCTCCACGAGCGGCACGGCGGCGATCGTTGAATTCCCAGGCGTCCTTTACCGTAGCGGTGCAGAACAGAAGATTCGTAAGTATCTGATAGAAAACAACTACGTTGATGCGGTCATCCAGCTACCGCCTGATCTCTTTTTTGGTACTACCATAGCCACTTGTATCATCGTGCTTAAAAAGAGCAAGAAAGATAATAAAACACTTTTTATCGACGCGTCTGTCGAGTTCGTCCGTGGAGGCAATAAAAATAAATTAAGCGAAGCCAACCGCGTCAAGATTCTGGATGCGTTTACCGCACGCAAAGACACAGCGTATTTCGCCAAGCTGGTCGATAACAAAACAATCGCCGAGAATGATTACAATATAGCCGTATCAGGCTATGTCGTGGCAGAAGACACTCGCGAGGTGGTAGACATTACGGAGCTAAACACGAGAATAGCTGGCATCGTCACACGGCAACAGGAACTCCGCACCGCGATTGACGAGATCGTCAGCGATATCGAAGGAACAAAATGACTAAACATATGAGCAAAATTGAAAAATTGATTGCCAAGCTCTGCCCGAATGGGGTTGAGTTTAAGGAGTTGAGTGAATGCGCTTCAATCAAAAGAGGCAGACGAGTTACGAAGAGCGAGCTTAATCCTGGAAAGAAATATCCAGTTTATAGCGGTGGAGTAACACCAATGGGCTATTTTGAAAAATATAACCAGTCTGCTAACACTGTAACGGTTGTAAAATATGGGACAGCTGGATTCGTAAATTTTATAACGGAGGATTTTTGGGCAAATGATGTTTGCTATTGTATAAAACCCGGCGACGCCTTAGACAATAAATATTTGTTTTTTGTACTAAAAAGTAAACAAGGCTTTATCCAGTCGCAGGCAACAAATGCGATCCCTGCTCATCTGCCAACAGAAGCAATTGAGAGCATAAAAATTCCACTGCCACCGCTTGATATACAAAAAGAGATTGTCAAAATTCTTAATAGTTTTACGGAGCTAGAAGCGGAGCTAGAAGCAAGAAAGAAGCAGTATGAACATTATCGCTCACAACTTTTGACATTTAAGGACGGGACCGAGAGAGAGAGAGAGTAAGATGGGCAACATTAGGAGAAATAGGAACTATGATTAGAGGAAATGGATTACCAAAAAAAGATTTTACAGAAACCGGTGTCGGTTGTATTCATTATGGTCAAATCTATACATATTACGGAACGTTTACTGATAAAACTAAATCATTCGTGTCAAAAGAGACGGCAAAAAGTCTGAAGAAAGTTAATAAGGGTGATTTAGTGATTACTAGTACGAGCGAAAACATTGAAGATGTCTGCAAGGCTGTCGCTTGGCTTGGTGACGATGAGATAGTGACGGGTGGACACGCGACAATATTCAAGCATCACCAGAATCCAAAGTACTTATCTTATTATTTTCAGACTCCAGCCTTTTCTGATCAAAAAAGAAAATATGCTAAGGGCACGAAGGTTATTGACGTATCAGCTAAAGATTTGGCGAAAATTAAAATTCCCGTCCCGTCCCTCGATGAACAGAAACGCATCGTGTCCATCCTAGATAAGTTTGATTCACTAGTGAACGATATTTCAATCGGTCTACCAGCAGAACTCTCGGCACGCCGATCACAGTATGAATACTATCGGGGTAGACTTTTAACTTTCAACGAATATGTCCCAGCATAACAAATACAATTTGGTTGCAGAGAATCCGCAAAGTACCGTAGTGGCGCAATATACGCCGAACGGTCAGCGTGTCACGCACTATCAAAGTGAGGCGAATTTGGAGCAGGCATTTATAGAACAACTCGCAAAGCAAGCGTATGAGTATCTACCTATCACCTCCGAGACTGATCTGACATTGAACCTCCGTCTGCAATTGGAGAAGCTTAATAGTTTTACATTCACTGATACCGAATGGGAGCGTTTCTTTGCGAGTGAGCTTGCCAACCCGAATCAAAGCGTTGAAGAAAAGACAGCAACCATTCAAGAAGACTACATCAAGAACCTGACACGTGAGGACGGTACGGTAAAAAATGTGTACCTCATCAAAAAGGACAATATTCACGATAATAGTCTGCAGGTTATCAATCAATACGCGACGGATGAGGGACAGCGTACCAACCGTTATGACGTGACGGTGTTGGTAAACGGCCTGCCGTTGGTGCATATAGAGCTTAAGCGCCGCGGAGTTGCTATTCAGGAAGCCTTTAACCAAATCAATCGTTATCAGCGTGAAAGCTTCTTTGCTTCTGCAGGACTTTTTGAATACGTACAACTGTTTATTATTTCAAACGGCACACACACAAAGTATTACAGCAATACGACACGTAAAGAGCACATAAAAGAAGTCAGTACCGGTACGGCGAAAAAAGGTAAACGTGCGAGTAACAGTTTTGAGTTTACGAGTTGGTGGGCAGATGCTACCAACCGACCCATTACAGACTTGATGGACTTTGCCAAGACTTTTTTTGCCAAGCACACACTTTTGAATATTTTGACACGCTACTGCGTGTTTACTACCGACAAACAGCTTTTGGTGATGCGACCGTATCAGATAGTGGCAACAGAGCGAATACTGAGTCGCATCGAAGTAAGTACAAACTACAAAAAGCTCGGTACGGTAGAGGCTGGAGGGTATATTTGGCACACGACAGGATCAGGGAAAACCTTGACCAGCTTCAAGACGGCACAGCTGGTGAGCAAATTACCGTATGTAGACAAGGTAGTTTTTATTGTTGACCGTAAAGACCTGGACTACCAGACGATGCGAGAATATGACAAATTTGAAAAAGGTGCGGCCAATAGCAATACTAGTACGGCGATTTTGAAGCGTCAGCTAGAGAATCCGAACGCACGTATTATCATCACAACCATTCAGAAACTCGATCATTTTATTGGACGGAATTCTGGGCATACTATTTTTGATGGTCATGTCGTGCTTATCTTTGACGAATGTCATCGCTCGCAGTTTGGCGATATGCACGCCGCTATTACCAAGACATTCAAGAGCTACCATCTCTTTGGATTTACCGGGACGCCGATTTTTGCGATGAATGCATCTTCCGGTGGACGACTCGATTTGAAGACTACTGAGCAAGCCTTTGGCGAAAAATTGCACACATACACAATTGTGGATGCAATCGCTGATAAAAACGTTCTGCCGTTTAAGGTTGATTATATTTCTACCGTCCGTGAAGCTGAGAATATTGAAGATAAAAAAGTGAGCGACATTGATCGTGAAGCAGTACTCGCCGCACCCGAAAGATTGGCAAACATTGTTGGCTACATTCGCGAGCATTTTGATCAAAAGACCAAGCGTAATAGTTTTTATAAGTTGAAAGACCGGAGGCTTGCGGGCTTTAATTCAATTTTTGCAGTTTCATCTATTGATGTGGCAAAGAAATATTACGCCGAGTTCAAAAAACAACTTGCAGACGTGCCAAGTGATAAACGTCTAAAGGTAGCAACTATCTATAGTTTTGGGGTGAATGACGAGGATGCAGATGGAATGGTAGATGAAAACTCGGAGGATACGAGCGGACTGGATGTGAGCTCAAGAGATTTTCTGGAAGGAGCTATTTCGGATTACAACGCGATGTTTGGCACATCCTACAATACTTCATCTGATAAGTTTCAGAATTATTATAAAGATGTCAGTCAACGGGTAAAAGATCGGGAGATCGATATTCTTTTAGTGGTCAATATGTTTTTGACTGGTTTTGATGCGACGACACTCAATACGCTCTGGGTAGATAAAAATTTGCGATTGCATGGTCTTTTGCAAGCATTCTCCCGTACGAATCGTATTTTAAACAGCGTGAAAACTTTCGGGAATATTGTTTGTTTCCGCAACCTTGAAAAAGCAACCAATGAATCTATCGCGCTTTTCGGTGATAAAGAAGCGAGTGGTATCGTGCTCCTCAAATCATATGCCGAGTATTACCACGGCTATAAAGACGGCGGTAAAGAGGTACGTGGATATGCAAGCCTCGTTGCAGAGCTTTTGGAAAAGTTCCCCGTTGGAGAAAGAATTATAGGTGAGCAAAACCAAAAAGACTTTATCAAACTCTACAGTGGCATCTTGCGCCTGCGTAATATTTTGACAACCTTTGATGAGTTTGTTGGGAATGAGATTTTGACTGAGCGAGACATTCAGGATTATCACAGTGCATACATTGACCTCTACAACGAGTTTCGCAAAGGCGTGGAGGATGCCAAGGAAAACATTAACGATGACTTGGTGTTTGAGATGGAGCTTATTAAACAGGTAGAAATTAATATTGACTACGTGTTAGGGCTCATTAAAAAATATCACGAAGACCACACCAAGAATCGTGAGATATTGGTTGATATTAATAAAGCTATAGACTCAAGTGTTGAGCTACGTAACAAAAAAGACCTCATCAACCAGTTTATCTCTTCGCTCGATATACAGTCTGTGGTTGATGACGATTGGCAGAAGTTTGTTGAAGGAAAAAAGGTTGAAGAACTTGAACAAATTATTGTGAGTGAAAATCTTGATCACGATGCAACGTACAGGTTTGTACGAAATGCGTTCCGCGATGGTAATTTGGCAACGACGGGTACAGCAATCACTAAGGTTTTGCCGCCGGTATCTCGATTTTCTCCGACCGGTGAGCGTACCCAAAAACGTGAAAGTGTTCTAAGTAAACTGACGAGCTTCTTTGAGAGATTCTTCGATATTTCGGGTGGGAAGTTTTTGAATTGAAATAAAAAATATGGAAGAAATTATTACATTAGTACACGGAGATGCCACCAGCGATCAAATCGGTGCTATTGATCATATTGGTCATCATGCTCGATTGCTTGCTGGGCCCGGTACGGGAAAAACAAAAACTATCACCCGGAGAGTTTTATCTCTTGTTCTAAAACACACTGTCGATCCAGAATCTATCCTTTTACTTACCTTTACACGATTGGCGGCCGGGCAATTGCGAGACGAGATTAAAAAAGTGCTTGAGCCCCAGAAGAAAAGTCTGCCACAGGTTTCCACTCTCCATTCCTTTGCGCTTAGACAGATTCTTTACAATTCCAGCCGCGTCGATGCTTTGCCAAGTCCAATTCGCATAGCAGATGATTGGGAAGAACGGCACATCATCCAAGAAGACCTAAAGAAAATACTTAACCTTAAGGACATAAGTGAGGTTCAAGGATTGATCCACCAGCTTTCAACTGACTGGGAGACTTTGAGAATTGATGAGGTCGGGTGGGAGCAACAATTTCCCAATGCGGCTTTTTTGGGTGCATGGCGAAGCCATAAGAACCAGTACGGCGAGACCCTTCGTGCAGAACTTGTTTATCAGCTCAAACGACAATTGAGCCAGAACAGAGATTTCGCTCTCGACAAAGAATACAAGCATGTGCTAATCGATGAATACCAAGACCTCAATGCATGCGATCTTGCGATTGTAAACGAACTGGCAAAGCGAGGATCGGAGTTGTTTGTTGTTGGCGATGACGATCAGAGTATCTATGGCTTTCGTTTTGCCTCCCCAGCTGGTATCAGAAATTTTCCGCAAATGTATGATGGCTCGCAAAAATTGGCTCTTGAAGTCTGCTTTCGTTGCGACAAAAATATTCTACAATCAGCCGAGTTTGTAGCGAGTCTTGATCCAACACGATTACCTAAAACAACAAGATCCCGGGACGGAGCCGACGACGGCGAGGTGCTTATTGTTGGATTCAAAGATCAAAATCATGAAGCCGATATTATTTCAAAAAAGATTAAAAGTTTAATATCGAAAGGCACGAGCCCAGATCAAATCACTGTTTTGTTAAGAAGTGATCGTAATGGCGCACTTTCAAAGCCTTTAATTGATGCCCTCAAGGCTCAAGGTGTCGCCGTATCACTTTCAACTGATTCTGAACTTGAGAACAATGAGGAGTACCGGACTGTTTTATCTTTTCTCAGGCTAACCGTTGATCAATCAGACAGCTTGGCATGGCGCACACTATTGCAGGTCGGCAAGAATGGAATAGGAACCGAGTGTGTGAGTAGTATCGGAACCTATGCTCAAAGCAAGGGTATTCGTTTTAGTGCCGCATTGGAAGCAATATCTCAAACACCAAGTGAAATTCAAAAGTTTGGTCAAAAGATAGCAAAATTTGTTACGGAAGTTAAGGCATTTATCGCTGAACTTAAATCTATAGAGAAACCGATTGATGTCGTCAATAAAATAGTCGATACCCGCATGTCTGATGGTGAAATTAAAGAGGAGGTTAGAAAATACCTCACTGGTATTTTGGGCAGTCAAGAAAATGGCGATCTGGCGAATTTACTTAAGACAGTTAGCACGTCGTGGGAAAAGATCGAACAAGATACTAAAGAAAATGCGGTTAATATTCTTACTATGCACCAAGCAAAAGGACTCACCTTTGACGTGTGTTTTATACTCGGCGCAGAGGATGAATTTATTCCGGGCAGGAATACTGGCGACCGAGAAGGTGACGAGCGAAGATTGCTTTATGTTTCAATGACCCGTGCTCGTCACAAGCTTTTTATAACATTCTGCAATAAGAGAACCGGCCAACAAAGACATTTAGGTAATAATAGCGGGACAGAAAAAAGGACTCTCTCAAGATTCTTGAAAGATACAAAGATACCAATTAAGCAACTATAAACATGTCCGAATACTACACACCACAACGAGTAAAAGGTTTATACGATCCGGTATCGCTGGAGCGGCAGTGATTTACGGCAAAGTGTGTCAAAGGGTCAACCCTTGGGCAAAGCTCGCCACAAGGGCAAACAAATGGCAAAAAGGGGCTAACACGTAGCTCCTTTTTGTTTTCAGCTCTCAATGTGCTTGGGTTATTTCAGAATGCCGAGACCGGGACCTTTCTTTGGGTTGCGTTCAACTTGCACTGCTATAAGTGTGATCTCGACTCTGTGTTTGATTACCACCTTTACGGCTTTGTTGCAGTGAGGGCAACGCGTGGAGAATGAGGCCTCGGAATTGAAAATGGCATCTTTGAAGATGATCCTAGTGCAATGCGGACAATTGCCTATATTGTTTTCCTCTCTATCCATAGTTGTTTTTCCAGAGGTGGTCTGTTGCCAACCCGACGTTGTGCTAGGTTCCCGTTCCAATTGGCAATAGAGGCTCAAACGTCAAAGAACGGTTCATGCGCCATTCGGGCCTCGGCCTCAGATATCCTCGATCATAGTTAATTAATAATCGTCGCTGTCCGGGGTCGACTACTTTCCGGACGGCTAACGGCAAATTAGGTATCCTCCATTGCCACCCACCTCTCTCCAGTCCAGAGATGTTTGCGACCGTCGATGATCTTGGTCTTTGGACCGTACATGGACATCTTTTGAACGAGCATCGACTTGAGGTGAGTAAAGTTATCCCCAGTTTTTTCATGCGATCCGTAATTCTTTTTATTTAATTCTTGTTTTAGATTCTTGTTAGTAGTTCCAGCTGACTGATCTGACCGGTCAGGTTGACCGATGTGCAGGTCTGACTGACCGGTCTTATTTGAGGTCGGTCTATATGACCTATCTAGTTTCAACAGGTAGTACAAGTTGTGGTAGCGTTGTCGGCCTTTGCGGACGAGATTTAATTTGATGAGTTGACGGATGCCTCTTTGCACGCTCGAGATGCTCGCTCCAATTCTTTTGGCAATGTGCTTATGTGAGGGAAAACAAAAACCCTCCTGGTTGGCATGAGCCGCCAGGCAGTTATAAATTGCGATGCCGATCGGCTTGATTTTCTCGCCGTACTCATCAAGGAGTACTTTGTTGATCCAATACCAATCGCCATTTCTTAAATCTCTAACTTTTATTTTTTCATCCGACATGGCCACGAATAATAAAGGCGTGATCGACCTCACGGATCGCGCCTTATTCCTCCCTTCACGTCTGGCGCCACTGAGGGGAGAGTAAGGCGCCATCTACCATTCTCTGGATTTGGGCAGGGCTCGGTCGATGTTGTCCATCGCTCTACAAAAGTCCCGGCGCATGGTCGGATTCTCTAATTCGCGGATCGTGAAATTACTCAGCAGACTCTCCCTCCTCGCCAAGAGTTCTCTCCGGGTCGGAGGCTTCCGAGTCATCCGCTTCCAGATCCTCTGGATAAGTCTCTTTATCAGGATTTTCGTTGTCATACTTTTTGATGTGATCTAAGTGCTCCAAAAGCATGAATGCCATGCGTTTGAAGCCAGCATGGACACGCCAAACCTCTTGCTTGGTAGGTTCCCGGCCGAGGACATCGGCGAGAGCGTTCTTGGTAAGCCCCATGAGGGCTTCCTCGTCCTTTGTTGGTTGTGACATGTGTTGCGATTCATAAGAGTGACCTCACACTTTTATTTATCTCGCATTCCTGTTCACGGCAGGAAGACCTCCTCGACTGTTGCCCCCAGCGCGAGGGCGATTCGCTGGGCAGTTTCAAGACTCGGCCGCTTTCGGCCGGTCTCATACCGGCTGATTGCCGTGTTGTGCCGAAACCCTAGAATCCGAGCGAGCTGATATTGCGTCAGCCCCTTCTTGATCCGAAGATCTCTCAGCCGTACATTCGTTGGTGTTGTTTTCATATTTGTTAGCTAATAGACCTCTATAGTCATATTAAGCAATTTTGCTTAACTGGTCAATATTACCCCCTGTGGATAAGCAAAGTTGCTTAATGTTTGCTAATTTGCTATCATGTACTCATAAGGTCGCAGGTAATGAATTAAGCAAAATCAACAAATATGTCATTTGGCTCATATCTAAAACAGCAGAGAGAATCGAATAATTGGACTATAAAAGAGCTGGCCGAGCGGCTCGGCTTTTCGTCGAGCTATATCAGCCAGCTGGAGAATGGAGCTCGCATCC
>ERZ1292623.5244-Hain-H51-01um-R1-5244-length-10396-cov-5_pt1 | contig 10396 bp, 8 predicted proteins | sample MGYA00564398_ERZ1292623 | MGnify/ENA primary metagenome ERZ1292623 (study PRJEB36523, sample SAMEA6512633) | groundwater metagenome | collected 2019-01-07 | study: AquaDiva: Metagenomics assemblies of 32 groundwater samples
TGTCGCAAGGCGACATTTGCCGAGCGCTTGATATGGATAGGGGTTATATGAGCGCGATTGAGAATGGCAAGAAAAATATTACAATTTCGCAGTTAGAAAGATTAGCTCAAGCGCTCGATGTTTCGACTGATAAACTGCTAAAATAAAACTATGTCGCAAGATATAAAACAAAAAGTTAAAATTTTTGAAACTATTTTGGATAAAGTCCCAGAAATTCGATACGCTGGCGATTTGGTCTTGCGACAAACAACTTCTCCTGCGACCCTTGAAGAAGGGTTAGAAATTGGAAAACGAATGGAGTCGGTCTTATTGAAATATCGAGAAATTACTGGCTTGGGTCGTGGTTTAGCCGCACCACAAATTGGCAAAAGTAAATCAGTTTTTATTACATACCTTGATAATCAATTCGAGGTATTCATCAATCCAAAAATTTTAGAAAAATCGAACAAAACAAATTTCTATAAAGAACTTTGCATGAGTGCGGGCATAATAGCAACGGACGTAGAAAGACCCGATTGGATCGTCATGGAGTGGATGGACAAAAAAGGTACAACAAAATCGGAAAAATTTGATGGGTTCAAAGCGCGACTTTATCAGCACGAAGAAGCGCATTTGCGCGGACGACTAAATCTTGACGACGCTGTTTCTGGTGGGATTGAATTTGTTACTTTTGATCCGCTCAAAGAAAAACTTAGAGATACAAAATAAAATATACTGAAGATAAACACGAACGATATGTGAGTCCAAAGAACCACCTTCCAGCCGTATCCCCCTGTTAACAGGAATAGTAAAAAGCCAACATAAATAGCAAAAAGGATCAGTCGATATTCAACATTGAGGAATTTTCTGCCGATGGCCGACTGTTCTAAATAATTACGTGACATTACATTATTAGTTTAATTAGCCGCAGACGGCACATAATCCCTATAGAGCGAAATAGCCTGGTCGTAAATTAAATCGAGAATGCCCTCGCTTTCCTCGGTTGGGAATTCATTTTTCACCAACAGCAGGCGTGCGTTCGCTCGTATCCTGGCTTTTATAACTTCGTTATTCGTCCAGTCGACAGTTAGATCCCTTTTTATCATCCTCACCAATTCTTTCACTAAATCTTTTAACGCCTCGTCTTCAAGTGCGGACTTTTTACCGGCCGAGAGCGCATCGTAAAACGCCACCTCTTCCTCGCTCAGGCCTAAGTTTCCACCTGCCTGCTCGGATGATTTTATTTCTCGCGCCAATTCAATCAATCGCTCGATTACCTTCGCAGAACTAATAATATTATTCTCGTATTCTTCAATAATATGTTCCAACAATTCCATAAGTGAATGAAATCTGATGAGGTTCTTTTTCATACGCCCGCGCAATTCATCTTCGAGTAACTTCTTTAACACTTCGACGGCAACGTTCTTAAATCTCATATTCTTCACTTCCTCCAAAAATTGCTCGTCGAAAATAGAGATGTTTGGCGCAGCTTTTCCTCTTTGCGCAAAAATATCTATCACGCCTTCTGCAACTATACTTTTTGAAACGAGATCTCGAACCGCCGACTCAACTTCCATATCGAAATTCAACGGCATGTCAACACTTAATCGTTTGATAATGGCTCTTTTCACGGCCTGGAAAAATTCGACGTCGCTCCTAATTGCGTTGGCTTCGTGGTGAGGCATAACTAGCGCGAAGATTTTGAATAAATGTTCCGCGTTCCGCAAGAATTCATCTTTCCGTTCCTCTAGTAAATTGCCCGTGCGAACATCGGTGATAATGGCGTTTATCGCTTCCTGAAAGAGGATCGCAAGCGCACCGCCTTCGACTTTCCGCCATCCAGAAAAATCAACCCCCACAAACATATTTTTGACTGTCTCATATTTTTCGAGCATTTTTTCAACCAGTAAGCCGATCGGGATCATGGCTTGCTTGCGAATATCCGAACTATAAATACTTAGCGCCTTCTTTAGGTCGTCCGCGATACCAATGTAGTCCACGATCAGTCCACCGGGCTTATCTTTAAAAATTCGGTTTACTCTCGCAATCGCTTGCATCAACGAATGATTTTTAATCGGTTTATCGATATACATTGTGTGCAATGCAGGGACGTCAAAGCCGGTGAGCCACATATCACACACAATTACTATCTTCAACGAATCCGAGGGGTTTTTAAATTTCTTCTCTAGTTCTTTATTGTTAATTTCCGGCTGAATTTCCGCGCGAAAATCTTCTGGCTTTGATATTACGACAGCAATTTCCGGAGCTCCGAGAATTTGTTTAATTAATGTGTACATACGCACGGCCACTCTCCGGCTCATGGTTACTATCATTCCTTTGCCCTCAAGACCACGGTTATTAAAATGGCGTACAATATCCTCGGCAACCTGCTTCAAACGATCTTCCGCACCCACCGCTTGCTCAAGCCGTGCCCACTTTTTCTTAAAACTCTCTTTGATGTCAAATTCCTGTTCGCCTACGAGTTCATCAAATTCTTCATCAATAAATTGATTTGACAAATGAAGAGGCACAAGCCGGCCTTCGTAATAGATCGGCACTGTGGCACCATCTTCAACGGCACGATTGATTTGATATGCGCTGATAAGGTCACCGAATACAATCCGCGTATCGCGGCTATAGACGCTGATCGGCGTACCGGTGATCCCCATAAACGAGGCATTGGGGATAGCATCGCGAACGTTGGCGGCATACTTCGCGTATTGCGAGCGATGTGCCTCATCTGCAATCACAATAATATTTGACCGATCAGAAAGTTCTTCGTATTTCTCTTCCGCTTCGAATTTCTGAATGGTCGTGAAAATAAGTTCGCCACCAGCAGACCGCAAACGTTCTTTCAAATCCGAAACCGTTTCAGCTTGTTTTGCCAACGTATTGTATCCAGTCCTTAAAAATACTTTATAAAATTGATTGTCCAAATCATTCCTGTCGGTAAGAACCACAAACGTGGGGCTTTGGAGCGCCTCTAGGCGTTTAGCCTTGTTGACATAAAACACCATTGAAATCGATTTGCCACTTCCTTGCGTATGCCAAAACACGCCGATTTTTTTATCTCCCTTAAGTCCTGTAGCGCGGAGCGTTTCTGTAATCGCCTTATTCACGCCAAAATATTGATGATAGAGGCACATCTTCTTTGTGAATTTTGCCGCATCGTTTTCGCTGTCCGCTTCAAACACTATAAAATTCTCAACAATATCTAAAAGTCGCGTCTTGTGGAAAATTCCTTTAACTAATATTTCCAACGGAAGCTCGTTTTCGTGTTTCTCGTCTTCAGATTCGATGCCCCTCCACTTAGAGAACCATTCCCACGACGAAGAAATTGTCCCGTGCCGTGCGTCCATTAAATCGCTTACCACAAGTACTTGGTTATATTTGAAAATATCGGGGATATCTTTTTTGTAATCTTGCAATTGATTGAACGCGGAACGCACTGTGCCGCTTTCGTTTGTCGGGCTTTTGAGCTCGAAAATTACAACGGGGATGCCATTTATAAAAACCACAACGTCGGGGCGGCGAATTTTATCTATCCCCTGAATCACGAATTGATTAACCACCAGGAACTCATTATTCAGGGGATTCCCAAAATCAAAGATTTTGACAATTTCTCCGCGATCTTCTCCAGATTCGTTCCGCACCTTAAGCCGCACACCTTCTGTAAGCAATTTATACGTTTCTTTATTTGCAATCTCGAGTGATGGGTGCGTTACCCCTATAATTTGCGAAACCGCTTCGTCTATGGTTTTATCGGAGATGGTCGGATTGATGCGGCGGATGGAACGCTTAAGACGTTTTTCTAAAATAACTTCGCGGAAAGAATCCCGTTCCATAAACGATCCGCCCGGCGCCAAATCCGGGCCGAATTCGTAGTCGTAACCGAGCTCCTCCAGCCAATCAATTACTGGCTGTTCTGTTAATGTGTTTTCGTTAAGATTTTTGGTCATGTAATACTAATTTATCTTGCAGTGCCTTAATGGCTTTCATAAGTTGGTCAATTCTTTCCTCGTTCGCATACCAGTTTTGCCCGTTCTCTGTAATACTCCTTTTTACACATCCATCTAAAAATTTTTCTACAAGCCTAAGATCTTTTGGATCAATGTATCCGGGGAACTCTTCTAGAAGTTTTTCGATGTTTTCCTTACAGGCAATCCATTGCCCGACCAACGGATTAATATGCTTCGACATTTCTTTAAGCCTCAACTCCGGATCACGCCACGTGGTCTTAATCTCTTCAGAAAGATTTTCTCGATTACTCGTCAACACCCTCATTAAAAGAAGATTATAAATCAATGGTCCATAAAGTTTTCTGCGACTTTCCTCCTTCCGGTTTCTCTCAAAAAAGTAAAACTGCCCCGCTAGAGCCACGGCGGCCGCAACTACTCCAGAAATCAACGCTGGGGCTATACTTGAATTCAATACCATTTGTAGGGTTGTGCTTGCTTCCATGTTTTTATACTTTGATTTCCCCGCTCATTAATTTTGGCAAAAGCAGATCGCGGAGAGCTGCAAGTTTCCGATTTTCATGTTCGATCTCTGCAATTTTTGCTGTCATAGGTTGAATGGTATTTTTAAATTGCATAGCTAGTTCTACTGGCGGAACAACGAATACTTGGGCCTCGAACTCTGGCCAATGCCCTTTGTATTCTTGTAGTTTTATCCTGTTTTTCGTCAGGTAGTATACAAAAAGCGTTGGATAACTATTTGTGCCTATATAAGGGAGAATGTTCTGTATAACGGAGAATGGATATGTAATAAGCCGGTAATAGCAGGTATGGTTTGTAAATATCACAACCGGCTCTCCCACGCTGGCAATCACACCCGGCTCTTCATTATGATACCCAATAAAACCAGACTGTCCTTGATCTAGTATCGGGACTCTTCCTAATGGGAGTGCGGTTTTATCCTCAAACTTTTTACCAACGGGGATCCTCTCAATAATTTCGAGAACATTTTTTATCTTCCACCCCTTCGGAATCCGGCCGAGTTTAGAATCTGTAAATTCTGCCTTCTCGTAGCCTGGAAAACGGAACTTCACGAACCACTCCTTAAAAATCGCCTGGACCATTTCTTCCAGTGTTCGGCTGATTTTATTGTTTAGTTCAATTTTATCGTCATATGCCAAAAGAGCATCCGCGATTAATTGCTGCTGGATACGATTACTAGGAATCGAGATTTCGTATTCTTTGATGGCGTCAAAAGTTATCTGCGGAAAAGTACCAGACCGAGATTCGGCTATTGTTTGGAAATCTTTTATAGTACGCGGAGCCATTAGGGTGAGATAAGTAAAATCGGCCGAGAACTTTTCGTTGGGATGCAGTACCATTAATTTAGTTGAGACAACATAATTATCCGCATCAAAATTGACGCGGGCAACGTGTTTATTTTGTGGTCTAATCTCGCTATATAAAATATCGCCACGTTTTATTCTTTTTTTTGCTTGTCCCGGCAGAGTAGATACTGTTGTTTCTGCATGGTTAAGCACGTGGCCATTTTCTACATCTGATGTGTTAAGAAAGATGATTTTGTCTCTCTTTCCAAAATCAAAAGTCTCCGAAATAGGCGCAACTAGCTCGCCAATTCTCACCTTCCGCCAAGTTGTTTTAGTTTGTGTGGTCATATTTCAAGAATGATTCCTACAAGCACAGAAAGGACTGACGCATAAAAAAGATAAACGCCTATTTTCTGCCAAGGCATCCAAATTCTCATGTGATCCTCGGTATCAGCAAGGTTCTTCCGTAAGGATTCTCCTTGTTTTTTCCAAAGCCTTACAGCATTTTGGGCGTCGTCTCGACTTTCTATCTTGCGCGGTGCAAGTACAATTGTGTAGTTTAGGATATTTTTTCTTTCTGCCAAGCTGTTGATGTTTTTTACAACAACGCTCCGTATAAATACACTTAAAATAAGCAATGACGCTGATGCAAAGCTAATAGAAAGTACTAAAATCCCTTGATTGAAGAATGATTCTCTCATCACTCCGATAAATGCCAAAACACCGAGATCAAAAGTAATAATCATTTTTGAGAAAGAAAGCGTGAGCATTTCTGCCCAATGCATGGCGGCTTCTTCACACCACCTCTTTCCTTCCCCCGTATTCTTAAGAAAATCATCCAAAAAACTCTGGTTTATTGCTATATCTTTTTCTCCTTCTGGAAGTTCTCCGAGTTTTTCTTTATTTTTTCGAAAAACGGGCACGTATAGTACCTTGCCAATCCATCTCCATTTTTCTCGCCAAGTTGTTTTAGTTTGCGTAGTCATCATTATTTCTTTGCGGAAGCAATAATATCTTGAACTGGCCGGATGTTTAAAAATTGATACAAAGTTGGACGAACTCCTTTCAGTAATTCGTCTAGATAGCCGGTTGTCTGTTCGTCGTTTTTATTTGCTATTTCTACCCATCGTTTCTTTGCCACCTCAAATGATTCCTCTTTTTCTTTTGTAAACTTCGCAATAACTTCTGGCTTATATTCTTGATTAACCATTGCATTGAATAAGGGATTGTTGAGCATTTCCATAAACCCATATGCGTTTTCGGCCTTGAGTAAATCATTATCAAAAAATTGCATCCCGCGGTGATGATGCTCGTCACGATGTTTTGATACTCCAGAAAATACTTCTTTCGTTTTCTCCACCCCAGCCCTAAAAAACATATCTATATCGCTTTTGTTTGATGCAATCTTTTTGATATCATTTTTCATCTCGCCAAGAAGTACCTCTATCTTGTTCTTCAGGGCTGTCATGTCTTGAAGATATGCGTGTATATGATGATTCAACGCTTCTATTTTTTCTATCTTTTCCGCAGGAGGATAGAAGTCCTCAAAATATTTTTTGTACCTTAAGGTTTTTTGCCATGCGCGGCGAAGACTAAAAAATAATTGCATATACTTTTTTAATCCTTCTCGATTCGTTTTGGATACATCAAGCAAGGAAGAGTATTCCCATCTTAAAAGGTTTGGGTTTTGATAAAAAGCAAAGTCTGCCATTATTTCTTCTATGGCATGCCGTTTCTCTTCCAGCGCGGTTTTAGTTATTTGCTCTTGTATATTCATACGCCAAATTTCTTAAGGTTTGCTATGATTTGTTCCTCCAGCTTTTTATCATCCTCAAAATATTGCTTAAGCTCGCCGCTCATTGTTTTCATCTTTTCTTCAAACGGCACGCCGTCGTCCTTTTCTTCCGCAACGCCCACATAGCGGCCCGGCGTCAGAACGTAGCCGTTTTTTGTAATCTCTTCTTTTGTGGCAGATTTGCAGAATCCGTCGACATCTTTATATTCCAATGCTCCGTCTTCGCCACGCCATGCGCGGACCGTATCAGTCATCTTTTTGATATGTTCATCGGTGAAAATGACTTGTTTGCGAGATCCCGGTACGGGTTCAAAGAGTTCGCGTGCATCAATAAAAAGTGTTTCTCCTGCACGGTTACGGAACCGATCTCCCTTCTTATTCTTCGCCGTAAACCAGAGCGAAACGGGGAGAGCTACGTTATAGAACAGTTTCGGCGGGCACGCGATAATCACATCAATAAGATCATCTTCAATGATTTTTTTGCGGATTTCTCCTTCTTTTCCGCCCACCGCTAAGGCGCCATTCGCCATTACAAATCCAGCCATTCCATTCGGCGCCAAGTGGTGAATGAAATGCTGTATCCACATAAAGTTGGCGCTACCCGAAGGCGGCGTCCCATATTTTATACGCGGGTCGCTGTCGCTCAACCGCTTAGGTTCCCACTCGGCATTGAAGGGAGGATTGGCAAGAACAAAATCGGCTCGCAGGTCCGGGAATTTATCATCATAATAAGAATTTCCAAATTCTATTTGGCCGAATATACCCCGGATCGCAAGATTCATTTTGCAAAGCCGGAGCGTTGTCTGGTTGCTTTCTTGCCCGAAGATTGCGATACGCGAAACGTCTTTATGGTGCTCTTTCAAAAATGCACTCGATTGGGCAAACATGCCGCCACTACCGCAGGCCGGATCTAACACACGCGCGTTTTCATATGGCGCGAGAATTTCAACGAGGAGGCGCACAATCGAACGCGGGGTATAAAACTCTCCGCCCAGTTTTCCTTCCGCTGACGCGAACTTACCCAAAAAATATTCATAAACGCGGCCAAGAATATCTTTTTCTTTGTCGATGTCGTGATCGAATTGAATTCTTGAAATAATATTCACCAACTCGCCGAGAATGTGGCTCTCAAGCGGCGTATGGGTATAAATTCTCGGCAAAACGCCTTTGAGCTGTTTCGGGTTTTCTTCTTCGATTGCGTCCATCGCCTCGTCAATATACCTGCCGATATCGTGATGCAGAGCGTGCGCCCTCAAATGCTCCCATCTTGCTTTTTCGGGAATATAGAAAACTCCTTCACTTTTATACTGGTCATTGTCTTCTACGATTACTTTTCGTTTCTTTTCGTCGGAGATATAAAACTCTTTGTCCTTCGGATCGGCCACGCGTTTCTCGAGCTGCGCACGCCGCGCGTAATACGAATCCGAAACGTATTTCAAAAATAAAAGTCCGAGCACGATGTGTTTATATTCGGAAGCGTCAATACTGCCTCTCAACCTATCCGCCGCCGTCCATAGCTCTTTTTCAAAATTCAAATCCTTAGAACTGGATGGTTTCAGTGTGCGCATATGTTCCGCAGTGTCTTTACGGACCGCTTGGATTCTTTGTTTCACGTCAGTAGGTAAAGTTTCGACTTCATATAAAAAACTACCACCAACTTTCTTCACGCGAACGTCGGTTTGCCCCTTAAGCATCTTTTGGATTGCTTGCCGTGTAACCCCTAAAATACGGGCTAAATCGGCTGTAGAAATATACTGTTCACTGTCCATGTGACCATTATACTCCCATCAAAACCGGTTGTCAAGCGTCAACCAGATATAGTCAGTATAGCCGACAAACCCAAGCAATTAATCAATTTTTACGATTTTGTTCGCCAACACTAGTTTGTTTTTCAGCATTCCCAGCAATTCACGTTTTTCTTCTACTCCACCCTCCTGAAGCACGTAGGTCGCATAACTTCTCGGGTCAAATTTTATATCATTACAACCGACCCTTTTTTGCCCAAGGAATGTTTTTTGAAATTTTCCAATTCTACGCATCTCCCCATCGAACTTTTTTCGTATGCTGGTTTCATTCATATCCATTCGGCCGATTATTTCAATAAGCTGACTTATTAATTCTTCTTCACGAATATACCCGCTCTTACAATGCCAATCTTTTGACCTACAACATCCGTAGTACACATATCTAGCCGTTGTGCCATCTTTTAATTTTTTGAATTTCTCCTCTGCAGATATTCCAGATCCACACAGCCCGCATGTAATTAATTTGGTAAAGGCGAATTCGTGAGTTTCTCGTACAATTCTGTCACGTTTCAAATGTTCTTGTGTTTTTTCAAAGAGTTCTCTTGTGATAATCGGATGGTGTTTCCCGGTATAGAAATTACCGCTACCTACCGGATATTCAAACGTCCCATAGAAGAAAGGTGTTTGTAGTAAGCGGTAAATATTGCTCAATGTGAGTGGCTTATTGCTTGTCGCACTCCGAAAGTTCATATCAAATTTGAGCCAGTGATATATTTTCCGGCCGCTCCAATGTTCATAGGCCACCTTCTCGAACATTTGCTTCATAATTGGGGCTCTTTGCGGATCGACAATCACTTCGCATTTTTTATCAATTCTTTTCTGGTTCAAATATCCGGTCGGAGCCGGAGCGGGCCATAATCCCATCTCGCATCGCATCCGGAGACCTCTTTTAACATTTACACTTTTGTTGTCATTCTCAAGTTTTGCCTGACTACAGAGAATCATTAGCAGAAATTTCTCATTCGGTGAATTAGTAAAATGCTGTCCATAAGTCCTTATCTCAATCAGCAGTTTCTGATCCATAAGGTCGACGAGTGATCCCAAGTCTCCGGCGTTTCTTGATAATCGATCCGGGGCCCATGTGAGAATCCCGGTGTACCTGCCGCCCCGGATATCAGCCAGAATTTCCGCGAATACTGGCCGTTGCCCGGAGTCCTTAGCTGAGTGCGATTCCCTTCGTATGTCCACTATTTCCAGTCCTTCCCGATCGGCGATCTGAAGCATCTCCTTCACCTGGCTATCTATTGATAGCACCTGCTTTTCCTCACTCTCACTGCTTTTCCTCGCGTAGAGGCAATATTTGACCTTTATGGAGGGTTCTACGGTCCTTTGGGCCTGAACCCCCGCCGGCCCTTCTTTGCTATTCATACTCAAAGAGATGACGCAGGGTTCAAGGAAGTCCAGACCTCATTAAATCCTTTAAAACCTCGAATAAACCCTTGTTTCCAGTCTCGGCTTGCTTATCCTTGATCTTTTTTAGGAAGCTCTAACTGTACTGCTCAATGTAGAATGCAAGGATTTATTGTCTGAGGG
>ERZ1292623.5245-Hain-H51-01um-R1-5245-length-10396-cov-4_pt1 | contig 10396 bp, 6 predicted proteins | sample MGYA00564398_ERZ1292623 | MGnify/ENA primary metagenome ERZ1292623 (study PRJEB36523, sample SAMEA6512633) | groundwater metagenome | collected 2019-01-07 | study: AquaDiva: Metagenomics assemblies of 32 groundwater samples
AAAGCCTCGGATTCAATCTGATTTTCTAAGAGCCTGTCGACGGTGTTTTGTGCTGCTGAACAAGGCGTTGTATCCGCAGTGAGTCTTTCTTGGGGATTCGAATTCTCATCAAGACAGAGTTCTCCTCGTACGAAACTTCCAGCACCTCCCCGATCTCGTACAGATGCGAAATGAGCTTCTGGTCTGCCTGTGAGACGGTAATCTGGCTTTCGACGAATTCATCGTTCAACAACTTCACAACGCTTTCTTTCAAGCCGAGGATGTTCATTCCTCTCGAAGCTGAGATAAATACCGCGTTCTTATGGTCCTTAGATAAGGACTGAATAACGCTGCGATCGGCGAGCCGGTCCACTTTGTTGAACACAATCAGCGTCGGTTTTTCCTTTACCCCGATTTCCTCGAGAGTCTCCCTCACAACATTGATGTGCTCACTGATCAATGGACTGGACACGTCGACGACATGAAGGAGAAAATCCGCTTCGGTGATTTCTTCCAGCGTGCTCTTGAAAGAAGCCACCAGGTGATGAGGGAGTTTTCGAATGAAGCCCACAGTGTCCGTTATGAGAATGTCCAGTCCGGCGGTTAAGCCGACCAGTCGCGTGGTCGGATCAAGAGTGGCAAACAACCGGTTCTCAACAAACACGTCTGAGCCCGAAAGCAAATTCAGCAGTGTTGACTTTCCGACGTTCGTATAGCCGACAAGAGCCCCGCGCGCATGCCTGTTTCTTCCCTGCCGCTGCGTGACGCGTTGCCTTCCGATCCGTTCCAGTTTTTCTTTCAGGTGGCCGATGCGGGTCTTGATCATGCGTCGATCGGTTTCGATCTGGGTCTCGCCTGGTCCCTTGGTTCCGATGCCGCCGTATTGCTTTGAAAGGTGCGTCCACTGACGGGTCAGTCGGGGGAGTAAATACTGGAGTTGTGCCAGCTCCACCTGCGTCTTTGCCTCGTTGCTCTTCGCCCGCGAAACGAAAATATCCAGAATCAGCCCGCTCCTGTCCAGCACTTTGCATTCGAGGGCTTTTTCGAGGTTTCTGACCTGGACAGCGGAGAGGTCGTCGTCAAAGATGATGAGCGGGATATTCTTCTGCTTGACGAGGTAGGCTAACTCATCGACCTTGCCTTTTCCGATGAGTGTCGCCGCGTCGAACCGGTCTCGATCCTGCGTCAACCGCGCAACCACCTCAGCCCCAGCGGTATCGGCCAGGAGGGCGAGTTCATTCATAGATTCCTCGGTCTCTTCACGCGAGCCTCGGCGCGTGGAAACACCGACGAGAATACAAAGCTCTTTTCCGGATGAGAGTTCGATCATGGTCATGCAGCCCGCGGTGCGTACTCCGCGAGTCCTCGTTTCGTGTCACGCGCTACAAACATTTCGACGACCGCCACCAGCAGTGCAGCGATGAGCATGTGCTTCCACAATTCAATGCCGTACCTTGACTCGCGCACCATCTGCTGAACCTGGAACACATTGTTGATTGTGTGGACGGCCGAGGAACCGATTCCCAGCGTTTCAGCCGCTCTCAGCAGGGCAGGTTCCTCCGCTTTTTTCGTGCGCGACTCGTCCGGGTCCACATTGACCGCAAATTTCCGCACGACATCCGACCCTGCCCGGACAGTATAAATTCCGGGAATCATGGCCTCTGAAAAATGGATCGTCTTGTCAGACCCTCGAACGACGGCTTGATGGCTCGTTTCCCCGGCCGAGGGGTCCCGCACGGTGAACCTCGTTCCCGTTGATTGGATATGTCTCACAACCACATCCTGGCCCGCCAGGAATGGCTCGACCTTCGAAGGGTCTTGGACAAGATACGAAAGCGAACGGTGCAATAACGGGACAAAAAGACCTTTGACCGGGAAATCCGACCATTCAAGATGAGGAGCCACGGCGAACAGGAGCACCTTGCCCCCGCCAACTTTTTGCTCGAGCAAAAACGACGCTCCATTTGTAAGGGTTATGACAGGCTGAGCAGTGGGAGAGATTGCGTATCGGACAAACACCTTCACTTTGGGAGACTCAATGGTTTTTTGCTTTGCCGAACCCGGGCGTGTTCGACGCTGTTCGTTTTGTTCATCGAACATCCCGGTGAAAAGTGGATGGCGCATATCGGTTTTGTCGAATTCCAGGAATGAAAGTGACCTCGGATTGCCCTCAACAGAAATCATATTGGGAAGCCGCAATGAAGAAAGTGGGACAGAATTCTGAGGAGTGGTCGAGGAACCGGGGAACACCATGAGTCCCGTACCTTTTTCCACAGCACTGCGCACGCGTTCGAGGTGTGTTGGTGAGAGTCCCAATGCACCAGACAGGACAATCACATCGGCAGAGTTTATGTGACTCGTGGTGAGACGGTCGGAAGTAACTTCGGTGAGCGTTAGCTGTGAGCTGTCGGATTGAGTTCGTGTCACCAGCGCAAGCTGGATGTATTTCACGTCGGTGGAACTGCCAACGAGGAGAACGTTCATGGCAGACGGAATATACACCGTGAAAAAGCGACGGTTGTCAAATTCCAGGTCATCATCCTCCAGGGAAACGAAGCCTTCGAAGTAACCCGTGGTCCGCGGCACAACGGACAACTCGACGTTCGCCGACTCATGAGCTCCCAGTGAGATGCCTTTTTGGGCAACTCGTGTATTGGACGCAAAAACGCTGGCGAGAGTATTCTTGATTTCCCCGGCCGTGTGGTTCGTCACTTTGGCGATGAGGGTAAAGGGTTTTCCAGGTTCAAGAATCGCGTTCGGGATTGTTACTGCATCGACGGAAAGGTTGCGGACTTCCCGATTCCCGACGGGGAGGAGAAACAACCGAACTCCCGATGCAAAAAGACTTTCCTTTACCTGAGGCGCTTGTTCAGATAACAATCCCGCCTGAAAATCGGAAAACACGAAAACCTCCCTGTTGAAATTCTTGGATGCATCCAGGAGCCTTGCCGATACACGGAGTGCATCTTCGAGCTTATGATGTGTGTATGAAGGCTTGATGGCATTGAGGGCGGAGCGAAGTGCCTCAAAATTTCGATACGGCGCCTGCTCGTTGCCGGCAGTATGAGATACGGCGTCAGAAATCCTGAGAAGAAAGACCTCGTCGCCGTCTTCGAAGATTTCAAGAGCCCGAAGAGCCGCCTGCTTTGCTTGTTTGAGCAATTCGCCGCCGGCGTCCGCAGAAGTCATACTGTAGGAATCATCGACGATAAAAACAGCCGTGGTCCGTGCACGGGCGCTCTCTGAAAACCCGCCCTTCAACGTTGGCCGGGAAAACGCCATGACGACAAGGATCACAAGGAGTGTTCGCAACACAAGTAACAAGAGCTGACGTATTTTCAAACGCCGGATTTTAGTTTTTTGCAGCTCTTTGAGAAACGAGAGCGTGCTGAACTCAATCGTTTTAAGTTTTCGGAGGTTAAAAAGATGAAGCAGGATGGGGATCGATGCCGCCAGAAGCCCGAACAGAACGAGAGGATTGAGAAATGTCATACGTGTTTTTGCGCCACCAACACGATGTGTTTCGAACCTCTTTTGCCCAACGCTGCACCCACGAACATCAGGGCTTTGGCAAATGTTGCACTGCGAAGCGCCGCCCGCACCCAGGGTTGTCCCTGGATCATGTGGACAGCCGATTCAAACTGATACCAGGGCCGATCATGTAAATAATGAACAGCTGTTACCTGGAGTGGACCCGACTTGAGAACGCCGAGCCATTCTTCGAATCGTTCTGGACGCAAGTAGTCAGTGAACAAGGCGATACCGCTCGGTGCGAGAACCCTCTCACATTCTCGCAAAACCAGCTGTTGATCGTCCGGGGGAAGGCCCCATTCATACAGCCCGTCTGACAGGACCACAACATCGAAAATGTTCGGACGAAAAGGAAATGCGGTCGCTGTGGCCACAAAGAACGAACGGCCGCAGTGAGACAAGGTGGCCTTGGAACATTTCGTGCGTGCTCTCATGACTGCAGAGACGGAAACGTCGATGGAAATGACGGAGCTGGCAACTTCTCCGAGTTGCAGGGAGAGATACCCTGAGCTACAGCCAACATCCAGCGTTCGACCCCGCGTGGGATGGGAAATCCTGATCTGCTCAAGAAGAAAGCGATGCTTCAGAATCTCCGCCGCACGGACGCCATAGTGCCATGGGTCCTCTTCTTGAATATGCTTTTGCTCGTATGCGTCGATGCGGGATGAAATTGGTTCGGACAATCCGGCAGGGATGAGAATCGGAATTCCTTCCCGGATCTCGTAGGAAGACGAACACTGTGCGCATCGCAGGTGATGAGAATCTGCCCCCTCCAGCTGTCCTCTGCACGCGGGACAAGCAATCAACTGAAGAAGGGCTTCATTCATTTCTTAGAGACGCTAACATAGTTTGAAGTAAAGATAGCCCGCAATGTTCCGAATAGCAATGCAACGCAAATTGATATTCGGGACTTATTTCGGTAGTTTTCTTTTTCAATGACTCAATTCAATGCGATCGCTGCGGCGTTTCTCATGATAGCACTACCCCTGTTTTCTCAGGATGAGAGGCAGGCTCGCGTCTGGAAAATTCAGCCGGAGTTTCTTGTCGCGGATGAACGGATACCAAGTCTTGTTCCGATAAAGCGAGTGAAACGTCAGAAGATCGCTCTTGTTCTGAGCGGCGGCGGAGCCCGCGGGATTGCCGCGATCGGAGTCTTCAAGTCGTTCGAGAAAAACAACATCCCCATCGATTTTGTCGTCGGCACGAGCATTGGGAGTATCCTCGGGGGCCTGTATGCATCAGGATATTCAACGACGCAGCTTTCTCAGCTGGTGGATTCCACCAACTGGGAAGAGCTCCTGAGCTTCACCGAAGACTCCCGGCGTGGCGAAATGTTCCTGGATCAAAAAATCGCAAAGGAACGGAGTGTTTTAATCCTCCGGTTCGACGGGTTTGAACCGATTATCCCTTCAGCTTTCTCTACCGGCCAACGATTGACGAATTATCTGAATCTCCTGACACTGCAAAGCGTGTACCATCCGAACCCGAGTTTCGACGACCTGGAAATATCTTTCCGCGCCGTCACGACGGATCTGATTTCAGGCAAACGCGTCGTCATTGACGGCGGCGACCTGACGGACGCGATGCGGGCGAGCATTACCGTCCCGCTGCTTTTTAGCACGGTTCCAAAAGATACCATGCAGCTGCTGGACGGAGGCCTCGTGTCGAACATTCCGGTCGACGTCGCTCGTCAATGGGGCGCAGACATCGTGGTTGCCGTGGACGTCACAAGCCCGTTGCGGCCAGCCGGAAAGCTGAACGCCCCGTGGGAAGTTGCCGATCAGCTTATGGGAATCATGATGCAGGATGCGAACAAGAGAGCCCTGGAGCAGGCGGCTGCCGTGCTCAAGCCGGACCTGGGAGCCCATCTGTCTTCTGATTTTACCGATTTGCAGTCCATTATCAGAAAAGGCGAAGAATACTCGGATTCTGCGATGCAGTCGATCAAGACAATGCTTTCTTCCGGGCTGAATTTCTCCCAGGCCAACGGGAACACAGAATTCAAGAATCCGAAATTTGTTGCCACCGCCGATGTGCCGCCGCAATTGGCCGAGGTCATATCCAGTATCCGTGTTTCGGAGATCGAGCTGAAAAGATCGCTGGTTCAACTTTATCAGTCGGGTGATTATGATTCGCTCGAAGTGGTCGCGGAACAGAACGATGCGAATTCAACATTCCATTTACATGCTGTTTCGTATCCGGTGCTCGAAGGAGTGGAATTCACCGGCAATAGGAGCATACCTTCGGACACGTTGATGGTGCCATTCCATCCGCTTCTGGGGAGACGCATCAACGCGCATCGATCGCAAAGCGCACTCAAAGAAATCATCGGATATTACCGAAGGCTGGGATACTCGCTTGCCAGGATTCAGAAAGTGGCTCTGGATCGTTCGACGGGCCGTGCGACGATTGTGATCGATGAAGGCACGATCTATCGGATGGACATTGTTGGGACGAAGGAAACAAAAGACTACGTCATTTGGCGGGAAGTTCCGCTTGACAATGGCGACATCCTGCAGATTTCCAAAGTGGCAGAAGGAATCCGAAACCTGTATGGAACTGGCTTATTTGAACAAGTGTCGATTGGCATTCGGAAGGAGGGTGACAATAACATTTTGGTGATCAAGGCGAGAGAACGAAGCACCGACCTCATCAGGTTCGGACTGGTGATCGACAGTGAGCGAAATGCACAACCTTCCATCGATGTCCGCAATGAAAACCTGTTCGGGATGGGAGCGGAAATCGGCCTCCGATTCTTCGGAGGATCGCGCAACCGCAGCTTCATTGGTGAGTTCAAAGCGATAAGGATTTTCGACACATACCTCACGGCCAACCTTAAGGGTTATTCAACCGTCCGCGATGTGAACGTGTTTGCATTCGAACCCCAAACAGTCGCCGACCCGCTCCACTGGGAGCGTACCAGGGTGGGCGAATACCGGGAAGTCAAAGAGGGGGCGTCGCTGAGCTTCGGGACGCAGCTCGAGAGGCTTGGGAGCGTAACGGTCGAAGGAAGGATTGAGAATCACCGGGTATCCAATATCTTCGAGCAGCAAGTTTCCAACCAGAGCTATAAGATCTCCTCGATCAGGTTCGGAACCCGGCTCGATACTCAGAATAGGTTTCCTTATCCGTCCGATGGAATCCTCGTCAACTTTTCTTACGAAACCGCCCTCGTCAATGTGGGCAACGCCATTGGTTTCACAAAAATGTCGTTTGAGTATTCAAAATACCAGCAGCTCCTCCCCCGTCATGTCATCCGGCCGAGATTCGTCCTGGGCGTGGCAGATGAAACTCTTCCCATTTCCGAACATTTCAGCCTCGGGGGACAACACAGCTTCTTCGGCATTAGGGAGGACAACGCAAGAGGGCGTCAGCTCATTGTCGGAAGTCTCGAATACATCTACGAGAGCCCGTTTAAACTTTTCTTTAATACCTATCTGAAAGCAAGGTATGACCTGGGGGCGATCTGGTCTACCCCAGAACAAATTCGCATTGTGGATTTTATGCATGGCATCGGAGTGGGGGTTGCCTTCGACACGCCAATCGGTCCTGCCGAGTTTTCCCTCGGCCGGGCCTTTTTTTTCAGGAAGGAAATCCTGGATAACCCGCTTAGCCTGGGGCCCTTCATTGCCTACTTCAGCATCGGCTATTCTTTTTGAATGCTGCAACGAAACCCTGCCAAACTCGTATCCTTAGAGAGCATGAACAACCCGTTTGAACACATGTCCGCCCGGTGGATTCGTATTATTTACACTGGCCTCACGCTTGTTGTGCTCGGCGTTACCAGTCTCGATTTTATCGACATCATGTTCACCAAAACCCTCGGCAACGACCAGTGCGCATGGAGAGCCATGGATGGAACCGGTTCGCGCTTGCTCATCACGGATGTTGTGCCCGGCGGCGTTACAGAACGTGCTGGCATAAAAAATGGGGACATCCTTCTTGAATTGGGAGGGATGCCGTTCCAAAGCAGCGCGGAAGCTCAACAACGCATTAACAAAATCCGTCCGGGCGAATCCATCCTGTACCTCGTCCAAAGGGGGGAAACGAAATTCGAAACGAAAGTCGAAATCCTCCGGGTGATCAACACGCCCTACCTGACTCAATTTCTTCTCGGTTTCGGGTTTCTCCTCGTCGGATACGTTGTGGTTGTGAGTCGTCCGCAAGGAAAAATCCAGCGAAGGTTCGGCCGTTACAGCCTTGTGATGATGCTTTTTTTCGGGCTTTCGATTCTCAACCTGAACCCTCAGGTCGATCCTGTATGGAAACGGTTTGTTCTGGGCTCTGGTTTCCTCATCGCACATTTTCTCGCGCCATCAGTCTTTCTACGATTCTTTTTCCATTTCCCCGTTCATTTGCCAAACCTCGACCGAAGGTGGGTCGGCGTTTGCCTGTACGTCATCGGAGCGTTTGTCTCTCTGCCTTTTCTTCCATTCTTTCAGCTCGGCCAAATGCCCGTTCCTGTTATAGGTACAATATTTGGGGCGCCTTATACGTTCTATTTCGGAGGACTCGGACTTTTCTGCTACAGTTATTTCAAGAGAATTCCAAAAGAGAGGCGGGCTGAGCTGCGCCCCATCCTCATCGGTATCGCGATCGGGTGGGCTGCGTTCACGTATGCTACCATTGTGTCGGCATCAAACCCGTTCACGATTTTTGTAAACCCCGTTTTGCTCTTGCCCGGAGCGCTGATACCGGTTGTCCCGATCTTCTTCGGATACGCAATTTTTCGTTATCGGCTGATGGACATCGACCTTGTCATTCGCAGAAGCCTTCTTTATTCGATGGTCACGGCAAGTGTGGCGGCATTGTACATCTTTATCGTTTATGTTGTCGGCAACTTCATTTCATACGCGTTCGGGACTGAAGAAAACCGGATCGTCAGCGTACTGGCCCTCGTGGTGATTGCGTTTACCTTCGAGCCGATCAAGCAACGGATTCAGGACTGGATCGACCGGTTTTTCTACAGGGAACGCTACAATTATCAGAAAGCTCTTCTTGAACTGAGCCAGGAGTTGCCGCGGCAGATGAACCTCGAAGAAATCCTCAACTCGATGGTTTCACGGATTTCCCTCACCATGCACATCGACAAAGTAGCCGTTGTTCTCTGCGATGAAACCATCGGCTGCGTGACGATGAATATCGAAAAGGATTGCTGCGAATTTCGTGAAGAGCACACGGGGCTTCTTGCGGTACTGCGTCGCACAAGGAAACCCCAATCGTTTGCGCTCCTGTCTCAGGAGCCCGATTCTGTGGCTTTAAGTCAAGCCGATAAAGAAAAACTGATGAAGAGCGGAGTCGTTCTGTCTGTCCCGATGTTTCTGAAAGACCGTCTCATCGGGATGATCAATGTTGGGCCGAAATTATCCGGGAAGGTATATTCTCAGGAAGATGTGGACTTGCTCGCCACCGTCGCAGGACAGGCAGCAATCGCCATCGAGAATTCACGGCTGCACTATTCTGAGATTGAAAAGGAGCGGTTTAAGGAAGAGCTTTCCCTCGCTCGCAAAATCCAGCAAGGATTATTGCCGAAAGAAAACCCTGTGGTTCCGGGGCTGGATATTGCCGGGATCTCAATTCCCGCAACGACGGTCGGAGGAGACTATTTTGATTTCATCCAGCTTGGCCCGCAGAAAATCCTCGTTGTTGTGGCAGATGTTTCGGGGAAAGGCATGTCTGCCGCACTCTACATGTCGAAGGTTCAGGGCATGGTGCAGCTTGCCGCACACATGTATGACTCACCGAAAGATATGCTCATCAACGTGAACCGTCGAATTTTCGACGGCATCGAGCGTAGGTCCTTCATCACCATGATTCTGGCTTTGTTCGACCTCGAGAAAAAGAGCGTGCGCATTTGCCGGGCAGGACACAACAAAGCACTTATATCAAGCAACGGACAGCTGCAGTATCTCGATGCGCCGGGCATTGGCCTCGGTCTGGAGCGTGGGCCGGTCTTCGAAAGCGAGCTGCGGGAAGTTGTTCGGCCGTTGACGCCCGACGGCCTGTTCTTGTTCTACACCGACGGGCTTACCGAAGCGATGAACGTACAGGGAGTCCAGTTTGGGGAGGAGTCTGTGTCGCAGCTTGTGAAAGACAAGCGAGGGTTGTCCGCTCCGGCTCTGCAGCACACCATCCTCACAGCCGTCGAAGAGTTTCGCGGCGAGGCAGAACGGCATGACGACCTGACGATGGTGGTGGTAAAAGGGATCCCGAAATCCGAACACGCAGGCTGACCCTCCTTTTGCTTCTCGGCAAAAGTTTCTATATTCACTTCCACCCACAACGGCCACATTTGAACACAGTCAAATCATGACCACAAAACCGCCTCCATCTGTATCTGAATTCCCCGCAGAATCCGTCGAGAAGCTGGCATACGGCGTTGTAGCGGACATTGCCACTCGAGAGCCCAATGACCGCAACCGGCTCGGGTATCACGTTTGGGCATGGTTGAAGGAACGGAGCGGAACACTCGAACAGGCTGTGAAGAATTCCGGATCTCGCACAGAACAGCCGCTCGACGCCGTGTACGAAATTATTGCAAAGCGCCTGCAGGAAAAAGGCGTAAAGCTTTCCTAACATTTTCTTTTCCGGTGTCACCTTCCGAAGCTCGAAGTCTCTAAACCCCGCTTACCATGGACCTTGGTCTCAAAGATAAAATCGCCGTTGTTGCTGCAGCGAGCCAGGGGTTGGGGAAGGCGTGTGCGCTCGCGCTGGCTCAGGAGGGTGCGAAGCTCGTCATCTGTTCACGCCGCAAAAAAGAAATCACTGAAGCGGCGGAGGAAATCGAGGGCAGCACCGGCAGCCGGGTCGTTCCCATTGAAGCAGACATGTCGAAGCAACAAGACATTACCCGGTTCGTCGATGTTGCCAAAAGGGAGTTCGGGAC
>ERZ1292623.5247-Hain-H51-01um-R1-5247-length-10394-cov-4_pt1 | contig 10394 bp, 5 predicted proteins | sample MGYA00564398_ERZ1292623 | MGnify/ENA primary metagenome ERZ1292623 (study PRJEB36523, sample SAMEA6512633) | groundwater metagenome | collected 2019-01-07 | study: AquaDiva: Metagenomics assemblies of 32 groundwater samples
TAGTCTTGTGGCCTTTCATTGTCTTAAGCAAGATCAATAGGATAATAAGTATTGCTGCTAAAAGCACAACAGTCGTAAACCAAAAAACAATTCCTAACTCTATTTCATCAGGTTCAGTTTGATCAGAATCATCAGTGATAATATTTATAGCAGGGTCAGCATCATCAATGTCAAGCCCAAGACAATCAATACCAATACCATAACCATCATTATCATTGTCAACACAATTGCCTTCAGAAAAGCAAAGTCTAGTAATTTCTCTAGGTTTGTTAATTCTGTTGCCGCATCCTCTTTCATCAACGCAAATGAATCTTTGGGAATTTTCAGAGCAAGGGCCCCAATCACAATTCCATCTCGGAGTGCAAGAAACCCCGCCTCCCCCTCCTCCGCCCCCAGCACCCCCGCCAGGACCAGTGCAAGAGCCACAATCAGCAACGCAGGAGGAGCAAGTTTCTGCCGCATTTGCTTGGCAAATATTATCTCCGCAATATGGGCCCTCAACAACTTCAAACTCTGAAAAGCCCGTGACAGTAACGCCAAATATATTAGCTTGCTGGTTGTAGTTAATATTACTGCAAACATTGCTCGGGCATATGCCTCCATTATATGTTGCCAAAGGATTAACGAATTGAATATTCTTAAAAGTCAGTCGCGCTGGCTCATTGCCAAGCTCTGGCAGGACTGTTGTGTCAATATTAATGCGCGCTTGCTCAAGCACAATATATTGTTGCAGACTAACATTAGAAAGTATTCTTGAAAAGTCAATAAAATTGAAAAACAAAATAGTATCAAACAAGTTTTCTATAAAAGGCCACGAGATTAAAGTCTCATTGCTAGTTGAAATTGCTATTCCCTCAAATTCATTGCCAGAATTATTGTTTAAAATAAAAGTAACTCTATCATTCTCTGAGTCAATCACAGTTTCCTGCTCTTCCCAAGAAACACTGCAAGATTTACTTGAAAAATCAAAATTTCCGCAGCTTGAAAAAACTTGAAGGTTCAAAACATCGTTGCCTATTCCAATACTATTAGCATATTCTCTAACCAGACCCAGCCCAGTAAAACCAATCTTAAAAGGAAAAGATGGTTTATTAGCAAGAGCAGCATGATACTCAGCACTTCCGTCAGATAAGTTTTCATAGTAATCTGTAACAATGCTCTCAGAGTTATTAAATGAGGCATTAATAATATCTAATCTATATGCATAATCTTGAAAATTATTAATATCTGTTGTCTTTAATAAAATTAAATCTCTGCCCTCTAACAACGTCAGCACTACCGGAATCTGAGTAGCTTGAACTTGTTCTATATCGCTTATTAAGAAAACTCCAGAAGGGCTGCCAGAGCTATTAGTGGCATTAAATGTGACATTTATAAGATTATATGCAGTTAAATTAATTGAAAGAACATTATCGCTAAGATCTATGTCTCCAGAAAAGTTGGCAATAGCTATAAGTTCCTTTTCGCCAGGACTTTGAGGAATATAATTGAAAGATGCAGAACCAGTCCCAAAATATCCTCCTAATCCTCCTCCAACAGGGCCACCTCCTCCTCCGCCTCCAGCACCCCCGCCAAGTGTTCCTCCTCCACTAGCAGATATGACTTGTGTACCAATAAAGGTATTATTTTCAAAAAGACTGACAGAAATATTTTCAGCAGACTCATTCCAGAAGTTTGTCAGGCGGACAGCAACATCATTATTCTGGCCAACGATAAGGTTATCAACATAAATCGAAGTAACACCAACATCAGAACCATTATTAAATACAGCTATCGCATCAGAAAATTCATTATTATTTGGATTAGTATCATTCTCATCAGAAACATTAGCTCTCAAAATCAATTTCCCTTTAACAGGCGGCGCAAACAAAGCACTCATAATTTTTTCTTGTGAAGGTCCAATAACTCCAAGATTTGCAGTCGCTATGGTATTAAATGTCTCGCTCGAAGCATCTTTTGAATTAGCCCATGAAAGCGCTCCAGCAACTTGAGATGCTTCAATATTGCCAATGTTTCTTATAGTCGCAGAAACATTAGATGAATAATTAACAACAAAAATTTGTGAATATGTAAACAAGTTCTGTACTAAAACATCTGGCCCAGGCCCTGAAACAAAAAGACCAAAGTCTCTAATATTGTCTTCAGGCATTATTTCATTTGTAGCATTCAAAACAACAACCATAGTTATTGCGCCGCTGTTGGGCGGAGTGAAATTAAATTCATAATTAGCATTGGAAAAAGAAGCCAAATTCGGCAATGGTCCAGCAGATATCAATATCAAATTATTACACCCTGGCTGAAACGGCAGAGGGTTAAAAGAACAAAAACCATCCTGATAAGATACTTCTATTTCAGGATTTTGGGCCTCTTCAATCCCTCCGTTGTAAACAGTAACTTGAAACTGCGACTCAACACCAGCTATCAAGTTCTGAGCATAAACAAAAGCCGACAAATCAGCGCCACGAAACATAGGTGCAACAAATATAGAATCATCATTGTTCCCACTTATACGATCATCAGAAACATTAGCTGTCGCTTTAATTTGATAAGTAATTAGCTCAGTCAAATTAAGCTCAAGCTCAATATCCTCAAAAACTCCAGGAGCAAGAGACTCCAAAATTCCAGAAGACGCAAGACTAAAGTTCTCTCCAGTAAGATCTCTGCGATATTCAAGTTGATAGCTTATATTAGACAGCGTCTGAAAACCATTATTTCTAATTCTCAAAGTCATATTACCGCTTTCATTAACAATAAAAGGACCAGCTTTATTAATTATTAATGAAACGTCTCTGTCAACAAAAATTGGTCTGACAACAGCTCTTTCATTATTATAAATATTCTGATCTGTGCCATTTGTCAAATTAATCTTGGCTATCAATTTAATATTATTTATATTGTAGTTGTATGCATTAAGCATGGAGCTGAAATTCTCAACCCTTATCTCTCCAGTAAGAAGAGACACAGGCCTTGATTCTACAAGAATTCTTGGACCGAACTCAAGCCCTAACGAGTTGCTTTCTACATAATACAATTCTAAAATTCCAGATGCAGAATTTGTTCCAACATTTGAAATGTTCACGCCAATTGAATTATTAACGCCGATAACTAACGGAACAGGATAATCCAATCCTAAAACAGCAAAGTCATAGCCGAAAACTTGGCCAGCTCCGAATAGATTAACAGTTCTCTCAGGATAAACGCCCGCTTCTCCAAACTTGAAAGAAAGATTTGAGCCATTAGTAAGCCCCAAAGGAGCATCAAACCTAAAGCTGAAATTACCAGTATTATTATTGGGAGCAAATTGCATTAGTGAAGACGTGAAGGACTTTTTAATTTCCTGGCCGTTTACAAATGTTCTAATCAACAAGTTTCCAACACCTTTATTAGAAGGATCTCTAACAGAGCCAGAAACACTAACTAATGTTCCTGGAGAAATAGTTGGCGTCTCTAAATTTACAACAGCAGTCAGAGATTCTTGAGGTAAAGAAACACTCTCTAATAAATATGACTGCGAAGCGCTAGGAGTCCCTAGCTCAATCAATAGATTTAGCGGTTGATTTATCACAGGAATAGACCCTTGAGCAGAGATCTTGCAGACTTGGCCAGGACCAACCGAACAAGTAGCATTTGCAGTGCCCAAAAAAGCCAACGCGATTTGCGTCCAGTTTCCAGAAGCATTATTGTAAGAAACATTTATAGCAGAAAAATTGTTAAGAGAACTAGCTTCAATAAATATCTGAATTGTACTTCCCGAAACAAATTTTTTAGGAATCTCAATTCCTGACAGCCACGGAATATCCACAGGTTGCCCGGCATAAACAAAATTCGCTGTCACAGTAGACTTCTTGAATAACGGATAATAAGAAGGCAAATTCAGAACAATTTCATACGTACCATTAATAGAAGGATAATAATAGAAAATATTCTTATTCCATGAACCCCAGCTATCAATAAAAGTGTTTGAGTCAACAACACTTCCGTTAACACTAATTGTATAATTTGGAAGTTCAGTGCCTTGAGGAACAAAATCTGTTTTCAAAGAAATTACTGTCTTGTTGGAAGTTAAAAGCTCACCAATAATTCCTAACTTCAAAGATTGAGGGTCAAAGAAAACCGAGCCAGGCAAGTACGGTCCTCCAAAAACAAATTCTTTGGTCTCGCTAGGAATCGGAGCAATGGAATTAAAAGGATCGGCTGAAGTTGCTTCTAATCCAGAAAGAGAAAGGTTTTCTTCCTCAAAACCACTATAATTAAAGTAAGTTATTCCAGCAGCATGGTAAAGAGAAAAATTACGGGGATAATTTGCAAGAGCTGAATCATTGCCATAAGCATGAACAATCTTAGTGAATTTTGAAACAGCAGGATTTGTCACAGCTGCTGCGAAACCTGCTTCTGGCGAAATAAAATAAAAATATTCATAAAATAAAACCGGGGCTTTGCCTGGAAAGTCCTTTGTGAATTTATATGTTGCAAACTGGTTCTGGCTCAAAACCAAAGAAGTATTAGTTGCATTATTAACATTATGAAGAATTCTTCCCACAGTGTAAATATCATCTTCAACTGGTTCAATAGGAGTGCAGCCAGTAAGAAAAACCAAACTAAGCAAAATTACAGCAAAAACTGACTTTTTTATGTCAAAGTGCCTATGCCGAAAACCTCGCACTTTAGTGCGAGGATGAAGGCACTTTGAGCATCCAAAAAACCAAACAAACCCCACACTAAAGTGTGGGGTGAAACGCAAGGTTTTTTTGATTTTATTATTCATTTTCTTCAGGAGACCCCATATATTTCAAAATAACATCTGTGTCAAGTCCATTACCAGGAGCATTAGAGACATAAACTACTCGGTCGCCAAATGCATCAGTCGTCCATGAAGAACTAAAACTTTTATCGTAACAATAACCATTACTAGCCCTCCATCCGCAAGATAAATTGCCCGTATTATTCACGCAATAACTCTCATTAATGCTGTAAGAACTGCAACCAAAAAAACTATTTTTATATACCGCAAGTCCTCGCCTCCACTCATGCAGCTCCAATTCCTCTCCGCCGAAAGATCGCGTAGGCATGGAGAACAGCTTAACTCCTGAAAGCGTAAAAACCTTAGAAACAACACTATCCACAGGCACTAAAAGAGTATCTGCCAGAAAGTATTCATCTGTCTCCGGCCAAAACAGTGGATTAACAGGATTGACAAAATCACTAATAGCATGCGCAGTATAATTTCCTGCGCGAATGCTCACAACTCCTGAATTGCCAAGCACCTCGCTCCCTTGGTAGGCGGATTTAAAAGAATCAAGATTATTAGCATGAATCAGAAAATTAGGATAGTGATTGCCCTGAACTTGCAATAGAACATCAGAATATCTTGAAAAAGAATACAAAACAGTATGATTATCCGCGCCGTCGCTAACAATTATTTTTCCAATAAACATGCCGTCATAAGGCAAAGGAAAATTAACATTTGCCTGGAAAACAGAAGTCTGTCCAGGGCTTAATGTTGCAGAACTGCTCGATAATGATAAAGAATTAATTTGTAAAGTTGGCTGTTCCAATGAAGTAGCATTTCCAACATAAATATTGACATTGAGCGAAGTATTAGCTATATTTTTTACAGAAAGGTTTTTCGTTGCATTCGTAACTCCTTGTTGAAACCTTCCAAAACTAAGGTCTCCAGAAATTAAAATCTTTGAATTCGCAGCTCTCCAAGCATCAACTCTTCCATGTCCTTGCTCAACAGCACTATAACCTAAATCTATCGAACTTGTCATAATCAAAGATTTTATTTCACTAACACTTAAAGTAGGCCATTTTTGCTTTAGCAAAGCAGCCATGCCAGCAACATGAGGCGTTGCCATCGAAGTGCCGCTAATCGCAATATGATTTCCATTCAAGCATTCTCTATCTTCCCAAGCATTATCCCATTGTGCTGCGCAAATTTGCACACCAGGAGCAAGAATATCTGGTTTGATGAGGCTCCCATTAAGCCACACAACAGGGCCGCGGGAGCTAAATCCTGCAAGACTATCTATTTTGTCGCTAGCCCCAACAGTTATCGCTTTCCTGGCTGTCCCGGGAGATCCGATAGTTTCCAGCCAAGGACCAGAATTTCCTGCCGCAATAACAGCAATGACTCCAGCATCAACAGCAGTATCAACAGCACTAGAAACAGGATCATCCGGCCCACAATTAACAGTGTAAATACCACAAGTAGCGCCTAAACTCATGCTGATTATATCAGCGCTATCATTGACTGCCCTTTCAATACCAGCAATCACGTCGCTAAAAGAGCCACTTCCACCAGAACCCAAAACCTTATACGCTAGAATATCCGCGTCAGGAGCAACCCCATTCAAAGTATCATTTGACAACGCGCTAAACTTCTTTCCTGCCGCAGTAGCAGCAACATGAGTGCCATGCCCTTGGTCATCTATTGGGTCAGAGTCATCATTCACAATATCATAACCCCCAACAACTTTGCAGCCAACACCAAAACAGCCACCCAAATCAGGGTGAGTGTAGTCAACACCAGTGTCAATAATCGCAATAGTAATTCCTTCGCCAGTAATATTTGTTCCATTAGCATCCAACAAGTTCCAGACTTTGTCAGCCTGTATCAGCGGAACACTATCCATTAAATTAACAGTAACAATCTTATCAGGATAAACCGCCTTTACATCAGGATCTTCCTTGATTTCTTCAAGGTTTTCCGCATTAACATTTTCCAGGGAAACACCATTAAACACATCAACAAACACATCATCAACAACAACATCTAAATCGTCCTCAAAACGATTCTGTATCTGTACAGATTTTGATTCTAAATTTTCTTTATATGCGTCCAAAATATTTTCCTTTTCCAGCAAGCGCGCATCAAGAACATCTTTCGCGCCGCTAACACCATCAGCAACTTGTTCAGTTAGTTCCTCAATTTGTAAATCTTTGTCAACTTCTAGAGACTTCTTCAAAACAGGTGCTTCATTAAATTCTACAATATAATTTCCTTTCCTTTCATTAATGTCAATTTTTTTATTGCTTACAATTATCTCTCGCTGCCCGTCACTTTCAAACTCCAAAGCAAGAGTTTTATCGTTGGTAATCTCGGTAACAAAACCTTCCTTTTCTAGTAAATTCTTAACTTTCTCAACTTGAGCAAGATCAAATACTTTTAAATCAAATAAAATCTTTTTTTGGGAAGTAATAAACCTCTGCTCCGAAAAATCCCCTTCGTTCTCAATAAAAGACGGATCCATTAAAATAACAAACTGTGATCCAGCAGTTTCCCCCGGGCTAAAATAAGAAATTTCTTCTTCAAAAGATATAAGTTTAGTTTTAAACAGCACAATAGAAATTAAAACCAAAAAAATAGCAACAGAAACTAGTGCGATAACTAAAAAACCCCTCTTTTTATTTTTGAAGCGCATCATATGTAAATCAACCACAATAAACAAGAACACATTAATTATAAACATTGCGCGGCTTAAAATTTAATGAAGAAGCGCGAGTTAATTTTACTTTTTGCTGTATTGTTCCTAGCCGACAGGATAGTAAAATTATATTTTGATAAATTACTGTTAACCAACACCGGCGGTTTTTATGGACTCGCGCCAAGCAGCAATATAATTATGATTTTCGTTTCAGTTATAATAATCCCTTTATTATTTGTAGCAATATTAAAATCAAAGAGAGCCATAGTCAAATATGGAGCAGTTTTTGTCTTGACAGGAATCGTTGCAAATCTTACTGATAGAATATTATTCGGAGGCGTGCTTGACATCAAAATAATAATTTTTAATTTTTCAAATGCACTGAACTTAGCCGATATTTACATTGTGACAGGCATAATTATTTTAATCGTATCATCATTAGGTTTGCATGATTGACCTGAGTTTTCTGGATTTAAGAGAGCTTATACAAATAGGATCATTAACAATAAATTTTTATGGTTTGTTATACGCGGTCGGATTTATTTATTTGTATAAACTTATAAAAAAGAATTTTGAGGCTAATAAAATAGACAAAGATTTATCGTACATTCTTGTAATTTATCTCATCATTGGCAGCATAATATCAGCCAGACTTTTTCACATTTTATTTTATAGTCCTGAATTTTATCTAGAGCAGCCAATAAGAATTTTGCTAATTTGGAAAGGTGGATTAAGCATTCACGGGGGACTTTTAGGGGGGCTTATCACAGCAGCTATGTTCTTTAAAAAATACAAAATTAACTACGAAAAAGCTCTGCTAAAATTCTTTGATAGCGCGGCAATACCATTTGTCATATTTTTATCAATAGGAAGAATTATTAATTTGCTCAACGGAGAAATAATTGGCACCGAAACTAATGTTTCGTGGTGTGTTGTTTTCTCTGGAATTGAAGGGTGCAGGCACCCAGTGCAAGCATACGCTTTTTTTAAGAACATCATAATTTTTTTATTTCTGATAAAGATTAGGTCTACCATAAAAAAACCAGGAATTTTAACAGGCTCATTCATGGTGTTATACGGGTTTATGAGATTTGTTATAGATTTTTTTAGAGATTACGAAGTTTATTATCTAGGATTAGGCGTTGGGCAATATTTAGATATTTTATTTTTCATTATAGGAATAGTTTTATTATCAAAAAAATAGAATAATCAGCGAAATTAATTATCTCTTCAAAACCTTCTCAATTCTTTCCATCGCTTCCTTAATCTTCTCATATTTCTGCGCGAAACTACATCTAACGAATCCTTCTCCGTAAGGCCCAAACTCACTTCCTGGAATAACAGCAACTTTGGCTTTTTCAAGCAGCATTTTAGAAAACTTAGAAGAATTATTTCCAAATTTAGAAATGTCAGAGAAAGTATAAAAAGCTCCAGATGGCATATGCGTAGAAAGCCCAAGCTCATTCAATCTGGAAACAATAAAGTTCCGTCGTTTTTTGTATTCCAAAACCATGTCAGCAATATACTTCCGCGACAAAGACAAAGCCCTAACACCCATTAACTGCGAAATATGTGGCGCAGTCAGAGTTACATAATGGTGATCTTTAGTCACTTCAGAAATAAATTTCAAAGGGCCAATGCAATATCCCAATCTAAAGCCGCACATTGCGTAACTTTTAGAAAAAGTTTTAAAGGTCACAGCGTGCTCGTGCATCCCATTCAAACTTGCAATAGAAACGTGCTTCGCCCCACCATAAACAATATCCTCGTATGCTTCGTCGGAAAAAACCCATAAGTCTTTCTCAATTGCAATGTCTGCAACTTCCTCCAGAATTTTCCGCGACAAAATAGTCCCGGTAGGATTCGCAGGAGAATTCAAAATAATAACTTGCGTTTTTTTAGTAATCATCTTTTTGAGTAAATTAGGATTAGTAGAAAAATTATCATCAAAAGAAAGCTTCAGGAATTTCGGAGTGCCATTAACAAGTTCAATCGCCGGCACATAGCCGACATATCCTGGCGACGGAACAATAACTTCCTCAGTAGGGTCAATCGTAGTTAGCAATGCAGAAAAAATAGCTTCTTGGCTTCCAGCAGTAACAAGCACATTATCCGGCGAAGTTTTAATTTTATTTTTCCGCGCAACATCGCGAGCAATTGCTTCGCGCAATTCAAGCAAGCCCTGCGGCTCGGAGTAATGTGTGCTCTTGCCAATTATTTTTTTAGCATATTCGAGCAAAGGCGCAGGCGTTGAAAAATCTGGCTCGCCCGGCCCGAGTGAAATTATGCTTTTGTCATTTACAACTCTCTTGAAAATTTTCGGAAATTCCAATTCTGGCAATTGCAAGTCGCGTTCGGAAATGTGCACCATTTACTTCTTATTTGACCTCTTTTTTATATCCCTAAAATCGTTTGCTATTTTAATAAAGCTATCTTCCATATTTCTAAATCTTCTTTCTAAAGAAGTGAGTCTAAAACCTACTTCTTTTATCTGAATAATACTTGTAATTGTTAAAGTTAACAGCAAAACCAATATTGCTTCTTCAAGAGTTGGAGAGTCTCCAAAGAAGTACCACAAAACTACAAGTATCGATAAAATGAATAATATCCATATTACTATATCATACCATTTCATAGTTATCTAATTATTGAAATAATTATAAGTATTATTGCTAAAATTATTAGTATCCAAACCATCACATCTTTCCAGTCCATCAATCAATAAGCAGAATATTCTTTATATAGATAACTGCGGACAAAATGTAACATGACCTATGCAGTTCTCTATATAATTTCGCACCACACAAAGCCAAGCTTTTCAGGCATACCAATCAGAGTGGAATAATTAACGTCTCCTCTTTTTCCCAGGTATTTTCTTATTTTTCTTCGCCTTTTTCAAGGCAACTTTATATTTTTTCTTAACAAAAATCTTCTCTCCAGCAACTTCAGTCTCAACAGTTTTATGTT
>ERZ1292623.5249-Hain-H51-01um-R1-5249-length-10391-cov-28_pt1 | contig 10391 bp, 14 predicted proteins | sample MGYA00564398_ERZ1292623 | MGnify/ENA primary metagenome ERZ1292623 (study PRJEB36523, sample SAMEA6512633) | groundwater metagenome | collected 2019-01-07 | study: AquaDiva: Metagenomics assemblies of 32 groundwater samples
GAGCGCTTCCTTGCCAAGGAAGAGGCCAGGGGTTTAAGTCCCCTCACCCGCACCACGACCCATCTTTTTAGATTTGTAGTGGCTTTTTTATCCTAAAAGCGATACTCTGGTGGGCAATGTCTATATTGCCACAAACTAAAATGGAGCAGCATTACCAGGCCGCATCCGTTGAGCAGTTTCGGGCCACAGAAATTATTATTGGGCACGAGTTTGGTGCACCAAGCGATGGGGCTGGACTTGTAAATCGTTTACTTGCACAGTTTATTGTTGACCTTAATTTTAATAGGCCAATTTATGTAGCCGAAAGTATTGCGAATGCACTACAGGAAATTTCACCTAACACAAATATAGCAGGAGTCTTTCACGACACCTCAGCAAACACCCTGGCTAGTAAAGGCGGCACGATGGCTGAGTTGGAGCAAGTTCAAAGCCAATGTGCAATCACCGTTCGAAAAACACTGCATGTAGCACACGCAAGGCATGTGAGTCGTGTGCTCCGTCAGGCTAGGTTAGTGGGCTTTGACCCAATAGCCCCACCAAACCTGCCCGAAGAGTTCGACCCGGCCTCATCACAATGGTGGTGCCGAGGTCCATTGCGGTGGAAGCTACGCGAAGTTATTGGGCAACCATATTTAAAATTGCGAGGACAACTGTAAGTAAACCCTATCTACGAGGTTGGGAACTGAGGTGAAATCCAGCACACACCGTGCATTTGTAGACGCGTGATGGTTTGTTGGCGGCTTTGTTTGGATTAATCTTTTTGAGCGCGGCGCTCGCCAAAACATCGTTGGCAAAGCGTTTTTTGCTAGCACATTTTTTCTTTTCATAATCATTGGCCATGGTTGTATTTTAACTTAAAAATTAACAATTTTTATCGATGCGTTTAAGTGGTAGATTTGTTATGCTATTGATAATGTTTGCCGAGGCTTTACAAAATTCTGTAAGAACTTATGGTGTGCCTGGTTTTATGTACGCAGGAACCGTTGGTGTTTTAATTCTGTATGCAATTTTAGAGTGGCGTAATAGTAAAGACCACGTCATCGGCTTTAAAGAAGCTGTTCGTTGGTCGCTATTTTATATTAGTTTGGCGCTGTTGTTTTCTGTGCCTATTTTTATTTTTATCGGTAATCAAGCTGGTGCCGAGTATTTGGCCGCTTGGGCAATAGAAAAATCATTAAGTTTAGATAACCTATTTGTTATTGGCTTAATTTTTACCAGCCTAAAGGTACCGCCAGAACTAAAAAAACGCATACTAAACTACGGCATTGCCGGCGCAATTATTTTCCGGTTGATATTTATTTTGGCTGGCTTTGAACTGCTAAAACGCTTCGAATGGGTAAGCATTATTTTCGGGCTAATCTTACTGCGAACGGCCTGGCACACATTTAAAGAAGCCCGCGAAGGCGTCCACGATTTCGAGCAAGAAGACATCACCAAGCGCAAGCTTTGGCATTTTATGACTAAGCTTTTGCCAATTCACCCAAAGTTTATTGGCCACAAGCTAACCACGTATATTAACGGCAAGCGGGTCTTGACCATGATGGCGGCCACGATTATTTTGGTAGAGTTAACCGACATTATTTTTGCAGTCGACAGCGTACCGGCAGTATTGGCCGTCAGCCCTGACCGCTTTGTTGCGTATAGCAGTAATGTTTTTGCACTACTTGGACTTAGGGCACTGTTTTTTGTTTATCATTCTGTGGAAGAAAAGTTTTGGGCACTTACTTGGTCGCTGGGTTTTATACTAAGTTGGATTGGGTTCAAAATGGTGGCTGCACCGCTTGGAATCCATATACCTGTAGGCTTGAGTCTTAGCATTTTAGGAACACTGCTGGCGGGTGGAATATTTGTTTCGTTACTTTTCCCAAAAGAAAAAAAGACTTAGAAATTCGCAGCTATCCAGTTCTCGCCCGGGGTTTTGACCACGAAAAAACCTCACCTTGAGTGAGGTCGTTTCGTGGTGGATCATAACAGGGAAAACTGGAACTGTATCTTTGACTGCCTGCAAACTCTGAGTGACCGTTTAGAATCACTCAATATCGATGAGTTGATGGAGGCAGAAGATGCGTAAGTTTAACCTGTTTAACCCTCGCTCGTTTGATTCAAAACTCTTTGATGAAATTGGTTTTTATCCAGCTTTCACTTCTGATCTCAAACAAGCGTCAAGAAATATTGTAATAGAAAGTCCCTTTATTTGCTACCGAAGGTCGGCCAGTTTAATCCCAGAGTTTGTTCGAGCACTTGATAGGGGCGTTTCGATTACGCTCAATACTCGTTTCACAAACGAGCATGACGGCACTATGAAGACTCAAGCCGAAGCAGTTGTACAGTCCTTTGAGAAGATGGGTGTTAAAGTACATTTTGTCAGGAAGTTGCATCGTAAGTTGGCAATTATTGATAAATCCGTTGTTTGGCAAGGTAGTCTGAACATCTTATCTCATGCCAACACTAAAGAGGTGATGAGCCGAATTGAGTCTCGCACGCATAGCAGGGCTATCAAGAAGTTCATATCTGTAAAATAGTGATACAATGAAGCCATGAAAACTTATGACGAGAGTGATATCGACGGTGTTTTAAAGTACATGACCATTTTTCATCCAGAAAAGGCTAATCGTGAATACTGCAATGCCTTGCTGGAATATTGGGAGATGACGCTGAAACACATTGCCATCAACAACCCAGACAATATTGGCATAATCCTAGAGAAATTTGAGGCATCAAAGCAAAAAGACTAGGGTAAAACGTCTCTAAATCGAGCATCCAGCACCTTTAAATCTTATCTAGCAGTCAAGCTCCCTATGAGCGCTCTTCTCGTTTTGCACAACTTATAGCCTTCGGTATCTGGTAGTGCTGCCTAAGCCGATGCGCTCCACCTTTTTCATTTCAGTAAGTCGAGATATAGCTTGCGACACTGTAGCCCGAGCAACTCCTGTTGCATCGGAAATTTGCCCAGGCGTTGCTTCCTCGACCTCGCCAAGGTATACCCACACTTTAAGTTGTTGGGGTGAGAGTAGTTTTTCGATCTCTTGACCCGATAGTAACGTAACCGCTCGTTCCGCTTGCTCGAGTAATATGCCTATAAAATACTCTACCCAGGCAACAACGGACTCTTCTGTGGTGCCAAATGTGATTTGGCTCTTTCGAAGGGCTATGTAGTAATCGGCTTTACTTTCCTCTATTAACTTCTCGTGAGAAACATAAGGTACGTATTCATAGCCTGCTTGTAGCAATATCAGATTTGTCAGCACTCTAGAAAGTCGACCATTACCATCTTGAAATGGGTGTATTTTTAGAAATTCTACAATAAAGTTGGCCATATGAATCAGCGGGTGGTGATTCGTGCTGTGGCGATAGTCTCTGTTGAACCATTCAATTAGCTCTCGCATAGCTTTTGGGGTCAAATAGGCAGACGTTGTATCGAAAAGGACACCTAGTGCCTTACCACTTTGATCTATCATCTCAACTTTGTTCTCAAGGTTCTTGTATCTGCCCATATGTCGCTCGTCTTTTGAAGAGTATTTGAGCAGTTGGCTATGGAATGACAGGATCGAGCTCTCAGACAAGGGAATTCCAGTGTAATTATCAAAAACCAGTTGGAGAAGTTCGTAATAGCCGCGCACTTCTTGTTCGTCACGATCCAAAAGCTTCTGAATTGTTAAGCCACGCATAAGCTTATCAACTTCGATGTCTGATAATTTCGACCCTTCGATACGCGTAGAGGCGCCTGTTGAAGTGACGAGAGCAGAGCGCTTCAGTCTATCAAGAAGCTGAGGGCTTAGATTAGCTCCACCAACCCACCGACCTTTAAGTTCATCGATCTTGGCGATATTAATAAATATTGCCTGTGGCAAATTATCGATTCGTTTGTCTAGATTATTCTTCATGATCTCTCATAGAGTATATATGAGATTGTAGGAGATTACAAGAGGGTATTCGTATTCCTAGTACTCTTGAGAGAATAGTCGAGGAAGTCTACAAGACATTTGAAGATTCAAAACAAAAAAACAAAAACTAAGGTAAAACGTCTCTAAATCGAGCATCCAACACTTTTAGGATTTTTTCTAATAATTTCAACGATGGTAATGTGTAGCCTTGTTCTAATTTGGCATAATAACTACGCTCAGTACCCGCCCGTTTGGCAACTTCCTCTTGGGTTAAGCCAGTCTTGATGCGGCTAGCTCTTAATTGTTCTCCTAAGTATCTGCTCAGTTCGGTCATGTTTGAGATTATATATTAAAAGTATACTGGCAGGTAAGAAGTAAATGAGGTTCTGCAACTACTCTAGTCTGTCATGAAAGTACAGTTGATATCACTTTCATGAATAGCACTGTAGATTTTTCCAGCGTAAGCTCTTATCTGCGCTACTAAAACCTCGCCCATCTCTTCATCTCCTGGTTTGCCGATCACGTCAAAATATAACGCTATTGGAGCATACGACACGAAACTGTCTAGCTGTATCTTTGCCTCCTTAAGGCCTTCGCCTTTTGATATATCAATATCTCCATAGGCGACTGACCGTGCCTTGACCATTCATGACTCCTTATTGTTAGGTTTTTGGCTGGGCTCACGTAGGTATATCATCACTTTCGGTGGGTCGTTCCTGTCCGTCGTTTGCTCGTTGGGTGAACCAACTAGAACTGATACCCCAACATTCTGAGCATACCAAAGGCTGTCAAACAACAGCTTTGGGTTATCGACAAAAGCATCCATCATCACAATAATGTAATCAACGTTCTTTTGTTTAGCGTCGTTCACTACCTTTATCCAGTTCGGTACTCTTTCACGGAGATTGACCTCTCTGTCCTCATCTATCGTATTCATTTTGACCCTCCTTAAGTTATATATAAATTAATTGTAATAGCTAATACGAAAAAGGACAAACTTTTTTAAAAAGGCTGTCCTTTTTATTAATTATTCTCGTGTTTATTATGAGTTTGATAACTAGCGATGAATGCATCGATCTTAAGTTGGACACAATGAGTTGCGCAAGTAATGGCGTCAGGCCATTTACAACGCCCTAGGGGTGGTTTTCGACTCGAGAATGTAGAAATGCGATGGCATTGAAATCACTGCTCAGCGGCTTTAATGATCGAATTCTGGAATATTGGTAAATGTCTTACAAAAACCCTGAGACTCGAAATAATAAACTTAAGTTTTTACTAATGGATCTTCTTGCTTGATAATTCGTTCAATGTGATCCTCAAGTTTACTGATTACGTCCTCTGGTAAGTAACTGTACTTTGCATTCAAGTATGGCTTTAAGTTGGGGAGTTGTTTCGGAGCTATATAACCGGCCAGTGCGTAAACATCTGCTAGTGGTAAATTAAGAGCATTAGCAAGACGAGCAAGCTTTTTTGGTGATGGGGCTACAAATTCGCCATTCTCGATTCTTACAATTGTGGGATTGGTTATGCCACAAAGCTTTTCTAGGGCACGTGTGGATAAGTTCAAATCTTGACGTTTTTGACGTAAAAAGTTTCCAAGTCGCAGTGCTTCCTGTTTGTCCATAATTAACTCTTTTCTTTGCAGACACATTATATCAATATTGCTGCATAAATGCATCAGTAACCAGTTCTAGTGATGGTGGGTGTGTATGTGTAAGCATTTGTTGTGGCCTGCTTTTCCGTTGCGGTAGACGGCGCAGTCGTGCAGGTCCGCTTCCAGGGCCGTTTTATCCTGATCCTCACGCTAGCCAGCTTCTTCGTGCAGCTGCTCCCCGTGTAAGCATTTGTAATTTTTATAACACTAGCAACAGATTAAAATTAGAATAGCATTTCAAAACTACAGAGGTAGGATTTTTCTAATTTTTACAAATGCTTACACTGTCGGCAGCCCAGTCAAGGAGCGAGAACTCAAGTTGGGACCCGTGACTGTCGTTGTGAAATTGCGTGCGCTTCAGTCTACGAACGGATTGGAAGAGTGGGTGACATTGGTCGTCCGTTCGACGTCCGTCGTCCAGTCTGTAGCATTCAGACTCGAGATCAGCGATTCAGGATCTTGCTGAGAACGTGTCGCCTGACCCTGTGAGGCGGAGCGGCCTGATGTGCACTCTGCGACCGGTCTCACCGATCACCGTTCCGATCACTGTAAGCATTTGTAATTTTTATAACACTAGCAACAGATTAAAATTAGAATAGCATTTCAAAACTACAGAGGTAGGATTTTTCTAATTTTTACAAATGCTTACACTGAAGCTGCGTTAGCACTTCTTCAGCCGTCAACTCGTGAAACTCGTATTGCTGTGCCATTGAGATGGAGGATACTAGGCGACGCTGACCTCTGTCACGTCTGTAAGCATTTGTAATTTTTATAACACTAGCAACAGATTAAAATTAGAATAGCATTTCAAAACTACAGAGGTAGGATTTTTCTAATTTTTACAAATGCTTACATTGAGGTTCGAGAAGGCTGACGCGCGAACATGCCGCTCGACGACCTCATAACGATTGGAGTAGAATAGAAGCGTGTCGACTGAACGTGATCTCGTAACCTTCGGCCCGCCAGACAATCAGCTCGTGGGCAGCTTCCATGCGCCGCAAGCTCAGGCCGGATATCCTTTAGTTATCCTTGCAACGGGAGACGGCCCCAGCGGCAGCAAAGGTCTCACGTGGCAAAACCTCGTTCCGCTTCTCTCTGATCGCGGCATCGGAAGCTTCCTGTTTGACTTTGCAGGTCTCGGGTACTCTCCTGGTGAGCGCCGCGAACTGACGCTGAGTTCAGGCATGCGCGACTTCGCTACGGTGATGGATTTCGTCGCCACACACCGAGAGCATGACGACCAGCGTGTTGGGATAATTGGCGCTAGCTACGGTGGCAATATTGCCTTGCTTGCCTCCGCAGGATACCCGCAGCTCAAGGCAATCGGACTCAAGTCTCCTTGCTGTATTCTTGCTGAGGCATATCAGTCGGAATACGGGGCTGAGCTGATGGCTCGTTGGGGTGAAGCTGAATATCTTGACGAGACAGAAATGAACTACGGCGCCTTGATCGATTCGCTGTACTGGAATACCTATGAGGCCGCCTCACGAATCCAAGTTCCAGTGCGAATTGTGCACGGTACAGCAGACTCCGCCGTGCCTATTAGGCAGTCTCGCGATCTTGTCCGCGTCGTCTCAAGTGCATCAATTTTCGAGATCGAAGGCGCCGACCACTGGTACGCAGAGAATGACGAATGGGACCGAATGGCGAATGACCTAGTCGACTTCATGGCGAAGACGCTGTAGTTGCATGCGAAGCCGTGGGACTCAGCACGGCGACCCTAAGTGTAAGCATTTGTAATTTTTATAACACTAGCAACAGATTAAAATTAGAATAGCATTTCAAAACTACAGAGGTAGGATTTTTCTAATTTTTACAAATGCTTACAGTCACTACATCCTAGCAAGTTTATCTACTCACAAAATTAACACTGTATTTTTGTACATCTGCAAGATTAAATTTCGGGCAGCAAAAAACATAGTTCAAGTGCATAAATTTGCATTTGCTTTTTAATCGGCATACTATGAAATCGGGACAGCCGCGCGGCGCACCGAAAACTTATGACTATACCAACTGCACACAGCACAGACTCACTAGGACGCTTTTTGTTGCATATGCAAAATGCTCCTGTACCAACACAAGTCAATCGAGCTTATCTAAAGGAAGTTGGTTTTAAGTCTGGAAACGATCCAGAGCTGCGACATATTGGCCGCTTGCTGGGCTTTTTGAATGACGACGATGTGCCCCTGGACCGCTGGCATAGATACAAATTGGAGGGCAAACTAGTTCTTAAAGAAGCGGTTTTAGAAACCTACCGTGGGGTGTTTGAAATATTCCAGAACGCACCTGAGCGTTCCGAAGAAGAACTTATGACTTGGTTTCGCCCACCAATTACTGGCGAAACGCGCTCAGCAATGGAACGGGCTATCCGGACATTCCGCAAATTGTGTTTAGAGGCTGGAATCGTTTCAGAACTGGCAATAAAGAAAACGTCGGGTCATGTCATAAAAAATGCCAGTAGTACGCTAATGGGTGTAGCAGCCACAGGTCCTGGACCAGTGATCATACAGCCACCTAATTTCAAGGACGAAGCTGACTACGTGCGTTTCTTTAGTGCTTTAAAAAAAGTTTTTTACGAATAAGGAGGGTGCATGCTTAAAAAACACGAACAATTACGAATCCATGAACTGGTCAAAAAAGGATTATCTGTAACAGATATAGTAGAGCGAACAGGCAAAAGCATTGGTACCGTTTACAAGTACCGGGACCTCAAGGGCAAACTCATCGGAGGTAAATATGAAGCCTCGCTGATGCCAACTGAACTGGTGCCATTTAAAGATTTTCTAGAATCCAAAGTAAACAGTCGTAGCATCAAGCAAACAACGCTTTATTTTATGCTGCAAAAGGAAGGCTACCAAGGAGCACGAAGGGTTTTTGATAACTATTATGAGAGCCGTAAACAAACATTACGCAAAGGACGCACCATTAAACACTTGGAGACCAGCCGCGGTGAGCAGGCTCAGGTAGATTGGGGTCACTTTGGCCAAATAGTAGTGAACGGTAAACGCGAGAAGGTGTACCTATTCTCGTACGTACTATCCTATAGCCGCATGACTTATATGGAATTTGTCCTTCGTCAAAACCAACGCACTTTGCAAAATTGCCATATTCACGCCTTTGATAAACTGGGGATCCCTAAAACCATTCTGTATGACAATATGAAAACAGTGGTTGATCGGCGGGAGAAGCAACCAGATGGCACTAAAAAAGTCCTCTACAACCTCATGTTTCTTGAGTTCGCACGTTACTATAAATTTACACCTGTAGCTTGTGCGCCATACTATCCACAGGCCAAAGGAAAAGTAGAAAGTAGCATTAAATTAGCCCGCAAATATTTTTCACGTAGCACACCAAGCGTCAAAGAGACCATTGATGAACTTAACAGCCGTCTGCGCCTGTGGCTTGATAACACCGCTAATGTTCGGCTACACGCTACAACACGACGGAAGCCCCGCGAGTTATGGCTGGAGGAGAGGACTCATTTAGCTGACCCGGTAGGAATCCCGCCTTTTAACGGATCTGTCGTTCAGACCTATCACACTACCGAAAATGGCATTTTTACTCGCAAAGGAATTATATATAACCTTGGCGGTGCTTATGCTCGTATGAAGCTTGACATACGTGAGGTAGACGAGCACGGACTGCCGAACCTCGAAGTCTATAGAAATAATTCGCTCGTCAAGATCCTGCCGGTACCCACCAAAAGACACTCTTGGGTTTCTGCAGTAGATGAAACACCCCAAATTGAGATTATCTCGAATAAGAAGAAACCTGATATTAACACCGTTCGATCCAAGCAAAAACGCACCAGAAACTTTGATATCGAGGTAATGCAACGAGAACCTGGCTATTATGCAGCCGCTATGGGATTTCCGATAGAGGTACCAGCCAATGGGTAAGAAACTTGTTACAAAGTATGCCTTCCCTTCGGGAACCCAAACTGAGAAAATTAGTCACGCGTTGAAGTTTCTGAATTTAGACGCCAGTGCCACTTCGTTTGAATACCTAGCAGAAAAAATTCAAGGTTCGCATGGTACGGTTTTAGATTTTCTGGAACAACTATTGGAGATTGAGTTCGCACAGAAAGAAGATAGTCGGGTAGAATCACGTATTCAACGAGCTAAATTATTTCCCATTAAAACTCTGCAGGATTTTGACTTTGCTTATCAGCCAAGCATTAACCAGCCTCAGATAAACAATCTTGCGTCTTGCCGATATATTACGCAAGGTAAAAACGTTGTCATTTTGGGTCCTCCGGGTGTAGGTAAGACTCATCTCGCCATGGCGCTTGGCTATGAGGCTATCCAAAAAGGCCACAGTACAAGGTGTATGAAACTAAACGAATGTTTGACAGCCGTAAACAGCTCCTCGGATAGCGCTACAGAGCGACTATTTCGCGTATTGGTCGCTCCCGAACTACTCATCTTAGATGACATTGAGTACTACGACACTGACGACAACACCGGGCAAATTTTATTTGATGTACTACGACACCGCAATGAGAACAATACTTCAACAATTATTACATCCAATAAGAATCCGATTACCTGGCTGAGTCTATTCGGTACAGACCCTGTTAAGACCGGTTCTCTGCTTGACCGCATCATGGACCATAGTAAATTGTTCCCTATCAATATCCGCGGAAACTCTTACAGGGTACCGAAGCCAGCAGTTCTGGCACCTATCACCGAAGAGTTACCAAAAGAAACTGATGCAACTAGTAGTCTCCGAAAGCCTTTTCAGTCTGTTTTTGCTCACCTCAAGCGTTAGCTGTGTGCTATAACCCCACTCTCACCACCTCATCCTCCTCACTCTCCTCAACATCAATCCAAATCTTGCCATCGTTGTCACAG
>ERZ1292623.5250-Hain-H51-01um-R1-5250-length-10389-cov-4_pt1 | contig 10389 bp, 9 predicted proteins | sample MGYA00564398_ERZ1292623 | MGnify/ENA primary metagenome ERZ1292623 (study PRJEB36523, sample SAMEA6512633) | groundwater metagenome | collected 2019-01-07 | study: AquaDiva: Metagenomics assemblies of 32 groundwater samples
TATTCTAGAAACAACATTGGTCATATCTAATACTTATTATTAATACACACTTTGTGTGTGTATGTCAAGTGTGTTTGCCATTTGTCAAAACCCTAGATTTTGTTGAGGCTTAAATTTTTTTACTGGATTTGTGGAACCAACTGCGATTTTCATCTGTTAATTGTAAAGGTATTTGTCAATATATTTGTAAACTAATGAGGTTTTAGGAATTTTTGAACTAATTGTGATTTTCAGCAACATCTAGTGGAGTTTTTACTCTTCTGATTTGGGTTCAGGTTTTTCTGTTTGGCTATCGCCGAAATGTTTCTCTTTCTGCGCATCGGACATTAGTCGGTGATGCACAGGTATGTTCATTTTCATAAAAGGAAAAGTTCTCTTGTTTCGCGGAGTGTAATCTGGGTCTAGTTTTTCTGGTGTCTCTTCGTCCATTCTTTCCGCCATTCTACGTGCTGTTTCATTACTAGGAAGTTGCCTCGTTTCTTTTCTTTTTCCTCTTAATTCGTAAAATCTGTTGATTAATCTTCTAACGCGTCCCGGCGTTTCTGTGCCTTCTCCCATATGATGATCGATGTGCCTTCCTTCAAAGAAATTATGCTGACTTTTACGGTCACTTACTATGTGATTTTCTGCTTTGGGATCTTGGTGTCCAGAACCAGATTCGTGATCTTCTGTCATAAATAGATTATCTCACTAAATTTTTAGCACGGCAAGGAAGGCTTCTTGAGGAATATCCACTGAACCGAAGCGGCGCATGCGTTTTTTGCCTTTTTTCTGCTTTTCCAAAAGTTTATTTTTGCGGGTGACGTCGCCGCCGTAGAGCTTGGCGGTTACATCTTTTCTAAATGCAGCAACTGTTTCGCGGGCAATTATTTTGCCGCCGATGGCAGCCTGGATTGGGATTGGGATATTTTGGCGCGGGATTGCGTCTTTTAACTTATCTACAAATTTGCGGCCGAATTCTTCGGCGTGTTCGGTCGGGATAATTTGGGCCAAGCCCTCGACCGGTTCGTGGTTTACCAAAATATCAAGTTTTACAAGCTTGGCAGGCCTGTATTCCGTAACTTCAAAATCGAAAGAGGCGTAACCAGAAGTTTGGGTTTTTAGTTGATCATAAAAGCCAATTAAGATTTCGATAAGCGGTATTTTAGCTTCAATTTTTTGGGAAGCACCTAAATTTTCCAAACCCGTTTGCTCCCCCCTTTTTTCGTAGATGAGTTGTGAAATCACGCCATAATATTTTGCCGGTGCAAAAATTGTAACTCTGGCGTATGGTTCTTTAATGTTTTTTGCTGTCGGGTCAAAGTCGCTGGGTTTATTAATAATTTCCCCGTTTTGCTCAAAGTTTACAGAGGGAGAAGTGACAATTATGTCCAGGTCGTATTCCCGCTCCAGCCGCTCTTGCGTGATTTGTGTGTGCAATAGGCCCAAAAATCCCAAACGAAACCCCTGGCCTAAGGAGAGTGAAGCCTCCGGAGTAAAAGTTAAGGCAGCATCGTTTAATTTTAGTTTTTCCAAACCCGTTTTTAGTTTTTGAAGGTCGTGAGGGTCTGTCGGGTAAAAACTTAAAAATACAACCGGTTTTGCTTCCTGGTAACCGGGAAGCGCACCGGTGGGATTTGTAGGACTCGTGACTGTGTCCCCTACTTTTACTTTGCCAAGGTCTTTGAGATTGGTAACAACAAACCCGACGTCTCCGCTTGATAACTTTTTAACGTATGTTGGTTTTGGGCAAAGATAACCAAGCTGCAGGATCTGCCCTGTTGCACCCGTTGCTAAGAACTTGACGGTGTCTCCTTCCTCGATTTTGCCACTAAACATTCGGACTGTTGCAACAACCCCTTTATATGGGTCCAGGGAGGAATCGAAGATGAGAGCTTGAGGATTTTCGGATTTATCGGCAGGAGGCGGCATTTTTTTGATGATTTCCTCTATTAACTCTTCTACCCCTTCACCTGTTTTTGAACTGACTTTTAAGATTTCGGGACCTGTAAAGCCCAACAATTTTAGCTCTTCGATTGTTTCTTCTATATTTGCTGCGGGACTATCTATTTTGTTGACTACCGGGATCAAGGTGAGATTTGCCTCTAGTGATAAGTTAAAGTTTGCCAGGGTTTGCGCCTGAATCCCTTTTGTCGCATCTACAACTAACACTGCGCCTTCTACAGATGCAAGAGATCTGGATACTTCGTAACCAAAGTCGACGTGGCCGGGAGTATCAATGAGGTTCAAAACGTAGTTTTGAATCGGTTGATGGTTCATGGTTAATGGTTTATGGTCAGATGCATCTTTGCTATGAACTATGAACGATGAACTATATTCCAACCTTATGGCTTTAAGTTTGATGGTGATTCCGTGTTCGCGCTCCAGTTCTAAACTATCTAAAAGTTGAGCCTGATGATCTGCGCCAACAGCACCGCAGATTTCCATGATGCGGTCGGCGAGCGTTGATTTGCCATGGTCAATGTGGGCAATAATTGCAAAGTTTCGGATATTTTGCGAATTCATAGTCTCTAAGTATAACGGAAGTGAAACGCAGGTCAAAGCTAGCTTTGCTAAAGCCAGGCTTTTTGCCCAGTTCTGAGTTGCCTGAATTTCCCGAGTTCGCTGAACTTATTTGTAACTTATGTCTGATTTTTAACGTCGCCGATGGCTGTGGGAGATGGCGGGTTGAGACGACTGGGGAAAGTTATTACCCTTTTGCCAAATTTTGTAAAAATAGCAAGCTGTTCAACTTTAAAAATCCAGGACAGCAAGATGTAAACTGCGAGACCACTAGCGCTTGCAATACTCGTTAAAACAATTAGACCAATTACTTTTGTGGTGTCAAAGACCAGTTGATCCAAAAATTTCATCGGGATATAAAGAGCAACAGCGGTAAGCACTGAAATAATAATCATCTTTATAGTCGGAATTAACAGTTTGGCTCTATCAAAACCGCCAACTTTTTTATCCAAAAAGTACATTAAACCGACAAAGGCTAAAATGTTAGAAATTGAGTAGGCAACTGCAAGATAGATTATTGAAAGCTTAAAGCCAAGGATGAAAATAAATGCCAGTGCAATGTTTAAACTTGTGGTGACAAGGCTTATTTTAACCGGCGTATAACTGTCCCGAACTGCATGGAAACCACGAGTAAGAAGCAGATTTACGGCGGCTGCCGAAATTCCGATTGAAAAAGCAAGAAGTGTGCGTGATGCCAAAACAGTAGTCTCCCAAGGTAAGTCTTTAGCTCCAAAAACAAGTCTTACAACCGGAACACGAAGGACTGCCAGAATTGCTGCTGCCGGTAGAACTAAAAATAGAATCTGATGAAGTGACTCTAAAAAGAGGCTTTTAAACTGGTCTTTTTTACCTTTGTTGTATTCTATTGACATAAAAACGAAGGCGGCTTGAGCTATGGATGCTGCAAAAAAAGCCGCCGGCACAACTTGCAGAACCTGGGCAAAATTAAGGGCAACTATAGAACCAACAGCAGCAGATGAAGCAAGGGCTACATTAACAACGTCCGAAAGCCGGGTTAGGCCGATGGTTATAGAGCGCGGCCACATTAAAATTAATACCGCCTTAACATCCGGATCTTTTAGATTTAGGTTAAATTTAAATTTAAATTTAAGAGAAAGTATTAAGGGGAGTTGCACTAAAAAATGAAGGAGGGCACCAAAAATCATACCGATGGCGGCAGAATAGATGCCAAAAAGGGGAGACAGGAAGATAATCGAGCTTATTATCCCTACGTTATAAAAAATAGATGCGATAGAGGGGATAAGAAATCTTTTGAAGGAGTGCAGGACACCTGTTAAAAATATGGATATAACAAAAAGTGACTGAGACAAGACCATAATTTGCAAAAGGTGTGATATTTTTGCTTGAGTTTCCGGAAATTTCTGCACCAAGCCCGGCGCAATAAGAGCTGCAATCTCGTTTGAGAAAAAGAAGAATATAACCGCGAAGAACATGAAGCATAAAAATCCCATTGTCATGAGAGTGGATGCCAGCTGCCACGCTTTATTTAACTTTTCTTTACCCAAATATTTTGAGAATACGGGGATAAAGGCAAGAGCTATTGAGCCAAATATAAATGTTTCAAAAATTGAATCCAGAAGTGTAGTTGCTGCAAAATAACCGTCCAGGAGTTGAATTTCGTCACCAAAGTAGCCTGCCAGAAGCCTGTAACGAATAAGTCCCAGTATGCGGGAAAGGGCAACGGCGGCGGCAATTACAAATGCTGCGGAGAGTATATCGTCCTGTTTTTTATTAAAAATAGTTTTTGCACCGTTTTTGAGAAAATGCCACATAAATAAATTACTGATTGACCTCACCCGTCTAATTGACCTAAAATACCAGATTAAACTTAAATTAGAAAGGTTACATTTACTAAAGTAAGATAGTAACTTGTGTAATTAGAAATTTTAAAGACATGCCGGTAACAAAACAAGCAATCAAAAAAGTAAGACAAGACAGGCGAAAAACAGCCACGAACGCGATTGTTAAGAAAGCATATAAGAAAGCTGTTGTTGAAGCAAGAAAAAGTGCAACGAGCGCCAATCTTGCAAAAGCGTTTAGCGCGCTGGATCGTGCCGCAAAAGTAAATATTATTCATAAAAATAAAGCAGGAAGACTTAAGTCACGTCTGTCTAAGAAGGTTAAGGGCGATGCTTCGCAGTCTACTAAACCTGCTACCTCTAAGGCCGCTGCTCCCAAAGCTAAAAAGTCCAAAAAACAGTAAAATTGAACAGGGCTTGACAAGTGAATCAATTTCTCGTTAAGCTGGATAGAGAGTATGAGTTCAGTCTGCCTCAAAGGTTCTCTAATAAAGAAAACTGTTGGTGTTTTAACATCACTCGGTGTTTCCCTTACCCTCGCAAGCAGTGCTTTTGCGCAAACTGCCTCAACTGCATCATCCAGTTTAACTAAAGGCGGCCTCGGTGGCACAGAATCTGCCCTACCATCTGCGGGAAGTACAGAGATTACTTATATAATCTTTGGCGCGGGTACGTTGTTATTTATCTATGGTATGATGAGGCTTGTTGCCAGCTTCCGAGAGTAGTATAATTATCCCTTTTGTTTGAGATTTTTAGTGCCTCAGTTCTTATTTTCTGCTTCTTTGTAGATTTCGCCTTTTATGTAATTTGCAAGACCTTCCCAATCGTTGTTTTTAGGGATAATTACTGCTTGGCCTTTGTAGTTCTGGGGCAAACCGAATTCTAATTTCGAGTCCGGAGAATCTGTTGCGTCTAAAACAATCCGCCTTATATTTTGCGGGTCAACTTTAGTGGCCAGTTTTGCAAAGAGAGGTATATCTTCGTCGCTGATATTAGTATCGATTGATGCCCCGAAAGTGGATATTAAATCGATTATGGTTTTAGGTTTAGTTAATGTACCCTCTGACAAAACCTTTTCGCGAAAAGCCAGTAGGACTTTCTGCTGCCGGGCAGAGCGGGCAAAGTCGGATCCTTCTCCGTTTGTGCCATGCCTGGAGCGAACAAATTTAAGAGCGGTTTTGCCATCCATTAAGGTGAGCCCCTTTTTAAAGGTTAAGGTTTCGTAGCGGCAAACAAATGGGTCATTTTGATCCGTTATTTCAGTTAAGGGAATCGCTGAACCGGTCGCGTCCTTTACTATTTGTACTTTTGTACCATTTTTATCCTGAGTTTCTATAGTTAAGCCACAAAGGTCGTCTTCTTTACCATTTATCGGATACTTGGGGTCGATAAAAGAGCTATTTATTTCTAGATCTAAACCATCTACAAGATCCACGGCTTTTATAAAACCGTTAAAATCTATTCGAATGGCGTAGTGAATTGGCACCCCCAAAAGACCGCTTATTATTCTTTGACTGTTTTCCAGTCCTTGGTTATTTTTTTCTTCACCATAGGCGTAGGCAGAATTTATCTTGGCTTCCAGTTCTTGAACCCATAGGTCGCGTGGAATGGAAACTAAAACAACGTCTTTGCCGTCTTTGTCTATGGAGGCGAGCATAAGAGTGTCTGTTAAATCCGGACCGTCATGGCCTTTGCCGCCTATTCCAAGTAGTAGAACATTTGTTCTGCCTTTATCACTTTTGAGACCTGTATCTGTTATGAGCGCAACCACAGTTTTGGGGCCTTTAAAAACGTATTTGTCGACCTTTAATAGGTAAACAGCTCCAATGAGAACTAAAAGTAGGCCAAAAGTAAGGACAAGTATTTTGCCAATGGGAAATTTTTTCTTCGGATAATCGTTTACAGTTAAGTCGCGCATGAAATTAGACAAGAGCTTTAAGAATAGCTGAGAAGCTTTGTGGATTAAGACTGTTTGTAGCCCCAACTAATACTCCATCAACCAAACCTTTTTGGATAAAAGACGCCGCGTTTTCTGCGGATACAGAACCACCGTATAATATTGTGTAGTTTCCCCTTTCTTTAATTTGAGAGGCAACTTTTTTAACATTTTGAGGTGTATCGGCGTTGCCTGTACCAATTGCTGATTTTGGCTCGTAAGCGACTATTTTGACACCATCTGGAATGTTGGTGTTTGGCCCTTGTATGCAGAATATTGGCTCTATTTGAGCGCTTAGGGCATTTTGCACTTTTTGAGCCAAGGAATCATCACTCTCCCTGAGGTATTCTCTTCTTTCGGAGTGACCAATGATAGAATAGCGAACCAGATCTGCTATTTGTGATGCAGCAACTTCCCCCGTAAAATTGCCTTTTTCAAATTGGGATATATTCTGACTGCCTAGCGACAGGTTCCAATTACCTGTTTTGATAAGCATCGCGGATGACGCTAGGAATGGATCTGAGGGGCAAAAAACTATGACCCCGATAAAATTATTTGCTTTGGGACCGATTTCTTCGAGCCAAGATTCAACCTCTGCCCAAGTTTTGTTGGCCTTATGGTTGGCAATAACAAGAGGAAATCTTTCATTCATACTTGGAGATTGCTTTAACAAAGTTATCTTTTTGAGTTGCGCCTACAATTCTTTCCATTTCTTTCCCGTCTTTTTCGATAATGTAGGTGGGAATGGACATTACGCCGTGCGTAGCAGTAAGTTCCTGGTTTTCATCCACATTTATTTTTTCAAAGGTAACTTTCCCTTTAAATTCTTTTTCGAGCTCTTCTATTATTGGCTCCATGAACTTACATGGCCCACACCATTCTGCCCAAAAGTCCAAGATTTTAATCATGCGTGAGCTTAATTATAACAATGGTGAGACTAGTAGTGAAGTACTGATATATAATCGGGTGTAAGTTTGCAGATGAATTTACTCAAAGATTTAGACCCTGCACAAGTTGAGGCAGTTAAGGCGACCGATGGGCCGGTTTTGATTTTGGCCGGAGCCGGTAGTGGAAAAACGCGAGTGCTTACTTATAAAGTTGCTTATCTTATTGAGCGCGGTGTTAGTGCGCAATCGATTTTGGCCGTAACTTTTACAAATAAAGCTGCCAATGAGATGAAAGGGCGGGTGCATAAGTTGATAGTTAATAGTTCATTGTTCATAGAAGGCGAAAACACTATTAACCATCAACCATCAACCATCAACCAAATTCCTTATGTGGGGACATTCCATGCATTCTGCGCCAAATTACTTAGAATTGACGGCAAGTTTGCCGGTTTACCGAGTGGATATTTAATTTACGATAGTGACGATTCTTTGTCCCTCGTCAAGAAAATTATGAAAGACATGAATATAAATATAAAAAACTTTAGACCAAGTTCTATTTTGGGCGCAATTTCTTCGGCTAAAGGAGAACTATTAACACCAGATGAGTATGTACAATTTGCCCGTGGTTATTTTGGCCAGACAACTGCAAAGGTTTACTTTGCGTATCAGGACGAGCTTTCGCGGATTGGAGCTGTCGACTTTGATGATCTTTTAATGAAGACCGTAAAACTTTTTCAAGAAAATTCGGCTATTTTAGCTAAATATTCCGGCAGGTACCAATATGTACTGGTTGATGAGTATCAGGATGTGAATACTGCCCAATACATTCTTACCAAGCTGCTTGCCTCGGTTCACCATAATTTAACAGTCGTTGGGGATGCTGCACAGGCTATTTATTCGTTTAGGGGCGCCGATTTTAGGAATATTTTGAGATTTAATCAGGATTTTTCCAGTGCAAAAGTGTTTAACCTGGAGCAAAATTATCGATCTACCCAAAATATACTTGCTGCTGCAAATGCGGTGATTTCTAAAAATAAAGCTCACCCTGTTTTAAAATTGTGGACGCAAAACAGTAGTGGTGAGCTAATTACTATTTATAACGCACAAAACGAATTGGACGAGGCGACATTTGTAGTAGACAGAATCTTGAACAGTCCTGAGGGTTTTTCCAAGTTTGCAGTGCTTTACAGAACTAATGCGCAGTCCAGAACTGTGGAGGAAGCATTTTTACATAACAACATCCCCTACAGGATTTATGGCGGTGTCAGGTTTTATGAACGCAAAGAAATTAAAGATGTTCTTGCTTACCTCAGGATTATTGAAAATCCGCTTGACGACATTGCCCGAGTCCGCGTGGAAAAATTGGGCAAAGGCAGGTTTAAAAAGTTTTTGGATATGGTGCAGAAACTGCCAAAGGGTGGCAAGGGTCGCATCTCAACTCCTGCCGAGCTGATTGATAAGGTGCTTGAAGTAACAGATTACATTGCGCTAATTGATGATGGCACAGACCAGGGTTTGATGCGCGTGGAGAACGTAAAAGAACTTAAATCTGTGGCGCAGGAATATGAGAACCTCTCGACGCTATTGGAAAATATTGCCCTTATGGAGGGTAAAACGACGCCGGAAAAATCCCATGAGGGAGATATAAACGCCAATGTAGTCACCTTGATGACGATTCATGCTGCAAAAGGCCTTGAGTTTGAACATGTTTTTTTGATAGGAATGGAGGAAGGGTTGTTTCCTCACAGCAGATCTATGCTGGATATTAATGAAATAGAAGAAGAAAGGCGCCTAGCCTATGTTGGCATGACACGCGCCCGCGAGAAACTTTATCTTTCTTACGCAACGCGAAGATTATATTTTGGAACAACCAGTGCCAACATGGTTTCGAGGTTTGTGGTGGATATTCCGGAAGAGTTGATTAGCGCGATTTAATGAATCCATCCCACCAATTCTATTGTGTTAGATAATGTCTTCGAAGTACTTTCTAGAGAGTTTATTAGTATTTTATGCCTCGTTGATGGGTCAAATATATACAAATCTGTTTTATTACCATCATAAGTTTTAACTGCTAATTTATCCGAGTCTGACCATGCTGTTCCACTTGTCTTTTCGAAATAATCGTCAAATGAATATGCTTTACCGCTTTTCATATCAATAACAAATCTTTTCTCTGAATAATTGTATAAATCTTTATTATTTTGGTATGTGGATATTGCATATAAGCCAGTTTTTGAAATATCAAAATAGTGAAAAAAATCCGGAGCGTCTATAGCCTCAACCCTCTTTGTGTCCAAATCAATTTTATACACTGATCTAGAACGATTTACCGGTTGACCCTCAACTTTGCCTACAACTCCATAACTCTTATAACGGGAACCGTAAAGGGTGTTTGGATTATAACGAAAATTGCATTTTTTAATACCAAGTTTTTGAATCTTGTCCAAAGAAGTTACTTTAGAATCGTCTATATCTATTTCCCATATGCCTTGGGTTGGTCCATCAAAATAAAAGCCTTGATCAATGCAAGCATAGAGTTTTTTACTGTCGGGGGAGAAATGAAATGTAATTCCAAGTTCTATATTGTTATTTTTTATTTTAAAAATCTTCTCGTTTCTGGTTCGTACATTTACTACCACAATTTCAGCTTCAGAATTTGTGTCGCCAATTCGTGCATAAGCAAATGAATCTGACGTTGGAGAGAACGCGCTGGAATCCCAGCCATATCTCATACCCTGGGTGAAGATAGGAGGATTGTCAACTTCCGTTAGTTCTTTGTATCTTTTTAGAAAATTACCAAATGAATTATCTTTTTCTCCTTTTGAGTTAAAATATGTTTTCTGCTTGTTGTCCCCTTCAACATAAAAATTTTCTGCTCCAAAAATGCTTGGTCTTCCATCAATGCCCGAAACTTCCTTTTTATTACTCCCATCCTCGTTTGTTATATAAATAGTGTTCTTATACTTTGAATTTTCTCCTTTAGGTGGGCTTAATTGCGTTTTTTCAAACCAGACGAGGTAGCTAGGAGTGTTTAATGATTTGGATGTGAGTGACGGAACCTTATCTCCAGATATTTCTTGTTTCTTTTCTTTTGCTCGTTCTTGAATAGCTTGTAAAACATTGTTAGGTTTTTGTTTTAAGTAGACTGCCAAAAATACTCCTGCTGCAGCCACTAGCGCTAAAATCATTATTACAGCAAAACCTTTGTTTGGGCTGAGAATTTTTGAAGTGTTTACGCTGTATA
>ERZ1292623.2739-Hain-H51-01um-R1-2739-length-15490-cov-16_pt2 | contig 10388 bp, 11 predicted proteins | sample MGYA00564398_ERZ1292623 | MGnify/ENA primary metagenome ERZ1292623 (study PRJEB36523, sample SAMEA6512633) | groundwater metagenome | collected 2019-01-07 | study: AquaDiva: Metagenomics assemblies of 32 groundwater samples
GCTTGTCCGATCCAACGTCCAGCGTTGCAATATAGTGGGCTACCGCTTGTTTATCGAACGACGGCTTGCCGGTTTTGTCGCTGGTACTTACATATGAGAGTTTCAGCACGTCGAATACAAAGCTGGTCAACGATTGATTGTTGCCAGCCTTGGGCATCACCAGATCGTAACCACGTTTCCGGGCAATAGCACAGCACTTTTCTCCAGCTTGCTTCGTTTCTTCTCCGTACCACTGGACGATTTTGGATACCCGTCCCTGGTTTAGCGTTACGCCATGCGCCTCCATCGAATTGGCTACCTCAGGCTTGCGTAAGCATGATAGATAGATTTCCCACAGCCCGCGCTCGTGGAGCAAATCCCGCTGAGCCTTGAACAGTTCAATTGTCACCGCACTATCGGCATTGGCATAGTCCCGCAGTACGGTATCCCATTCTGGTGGGCCGTAGTTTTCCAACCGGCGCAAGGTACGAGGTAGCCAGCTATCGAGCTTCCAACCCTTCTCTTCCAGCTTCTTGCTAGACTTCTTTAGCGACGGCATGTCCGGCTCGCCGAACTTAGCTATGCGCCAATCGGGTAGATGTTTGCGACAGTAGCGGCGGGCCTCTTCGCAGGCTTTCTTCAGCTTGTCTTCATACGGTTGGATGTTGATGCCAAGATACTGGATAGCCATGCTGGTAAGATCATGGGGTTGGTTGCTGGTTAATAGATGTCCAGCGATGAGCGTGTCATAGGTTCGACCCCAAGGCCATTGATCGAAGTCTATCGTTCGTAGTGCAGCAACGTCGAACTTTGAATTTTGCAGCACTAGAGAATCAGCATCGACGATCGTACTGGAAATGTCGAATAGATCATCGTCGAGTACGTCCGGTTGACGTGTCAGTGGGTCAACGTCCCACTCCCAGAATTGTTGCTCCCCAGCTTCATCGCAGGTGGTGACGAAAAATGGCTTGGCCCCGTGGTGGAAATCAATCCCAGTCGTTTCTGTATCGAGGCTAATCATCCGCAGTCTACTCCGACCAAGCGCCCCTCGCGCACGAAGCTACTGAATCCACAGCGTTCACATTTAACCGCGTTTACTCGTTTGGTAAGAGTCAAACTGGTGTTGCAGTACGGACACTGTCCATCGGCGATGTACCCGAATATCAGCTTGAGCGGATGAACGATCGCCATTGCGATCATTAGAACGAACATCATAACAGCCATGATGAACCGGTAGATGATCCCGTGAACTTTCAGCTTTGTAGAAACCATGTTACTGACCCTTTCTTGGATTGATTGGAGACGGCGGGAATCGAACCCGCGACTCTGTTCATACCGTTGCTGATTGCTCAGTGCCCATGTTCAGGCTTTGCCGTTTAAGCTACGTCCCCAAATCCCCGCCGCGTCCTTCTCACGGCGGGGTTGCTTACCCACCCCCTTTCCAGTTTAGTTTTGAGACACACAATCACCACCATCGGAATACGCACGGGCTACGGCTGGATCAGGCGATCGTAGCCGACCCCCTTGTACTGAGTCTTCTTGTCAGTCAGGTTCAGCAGAACGCAGGTTTCGCTCTTGGCGTCCACGCTGACCACCTGGACATCGACCAGCTTGGCCCGCTTGGGATCGGGCTTGAACTTGAGGATGTCCTTTTTGTTCGGGACATACTTCGGCTCAGGCTCCGGTTCGGGTTCCGGCTCCTCAGCTTCCCCTCCCCCAGCTTCGCGAGCGAAAACGGTGTTACGCGATACCAGGATCGCTTCCGCCACTTCAGCCCAAGTACCCAATGAAGTGTCGTCGATGTCGCGTTCCTTAGCCAACGCCGACAGCTTTTCCTGGGCTTCCTCGTCGGTGTTCACGTCCGCTGCTTCAGCGAGGGATTGAACAAGCTCTTCGAACGTCTGCTCCGCTGCCGGCTCACCGCCAGGCTGCTCCCCAGTGTCGGCTTCCGCTGTGGTCGCACCACTGTCCTCAACCGCTCCCACCCCGCCAGTATCCTCGCCGTTGTACTCGCACATCCGGCCCCACTGCTCGAAGATCATCGGCTCTTGCCCGACGTAGGGATTGGCCTTTTTGGCCGCCTCTTCGCTGCCATATGCTTTGGACCCGACGTAGTATTTGCCGTCCTTGGCTTCGATCTTCTGCTCGCGTCCCTTGCGCGTCTCGAACTCGAAATGTGGCGCAGCCTCCGCAAGCGAATTGACGGTCGGCTCCAAGTGGTCGAAGAAAGCCGGGTCGCTGGTGTCGATTTCGAATGCTCGCAGGAACTTGTAAACGTGGTCCAGGTGGTCCTTCACCGTCCGGCGGGCGTTGTCGCCCAGCTTTTCCGGCGTCGGGCAGATCGGCTCCGGGCCGAACGTGGTGCGCCGGCCCTCCAGTTTGATGCCGTTGTGCAGCTTCGGCTCCTTGACGATTCCGACCGCCATGAAATATGGCTTGCCAACGTGCTTGCCCTCCTTGTACACGTCAAACTTTGCCGACTGGAGCTGGGCAACCCCATTACTGATCCCGGCCGGCAGGCGCTGATTGTCGCCCATCGCTGCCTTGTTGTCCTTGATCTCCGTATGGGCCTTCCGCGCCTCAGTGGCGACGCCCGCTAACGGACTCTTTGCTGTTTGTGCTGGCATACTCATTTCTCCTCTTTCGATGTTGAACTTACTCCCGATGATGCTTGGGCGATTTTAGATTGTTGCTGAATTAGGTCGTACACCTCCTGCCGATGCACCGGCATTTCTTTGGGGGTTATCTTTTTTGCGATCTACTGAAGCACTTTTGAATAGGGCGGAATAATCCACTCTCTTCAGTTTTACCATTCCTTAGCCTCTTTGAGATCGTCCCTGGATAAAATCCAAGTGTCCTATCTAGTTGTGAGGCTGTGTACAGTTTTCCTTGAAACGTAACATAGATAGACGACCTTCGATTCTGCGCCTGCTCTAGTGCAGTGGCCCATTCACAATTTAGTAGGGAGTATCCAAGAGAGTTTATCTTTCTCTCAATCGAGTGTTTGTTGGTTGGGGGAAGTCCCATATCAGAAAGAAAATTCTGAAAGTCCATCCAGCGATCACATAGGACTATACCACGACCGCCGTATCTCGCATAATCCTTAGATGCTGGGTTGTAGCACCGGTTCTTAATCCCAGACCAGATTCGGTACACCCTAGTCCCTTTGAATCCGTGCTTGGTATTACTCTCTTTTGTCCTTTCAATCATTAGACAACCGCAGCTCTTTGTCATGCCCCTCCTTAGACAGGAACCTGAAACAACTCTGGTTTCCCCACAACTGCATTGGCACAACCAGCATGGTTTTCCTGAAGTATCACGACTATCACTTATTGATACTACAGTAAGCCTGCCAAATTCTTTCCCTGATAGATCAATGAAGTTCCAACTGGTCCTTCTTTTTCTGTCCTTGGATTGCATCGTATACCTCCTGACGATGGATCGGTATATCGTTTGGCGCTTGAAATGCAAGCCTGACTTTATCCCCGCGAATCTCTACCACCGTCACCGTTACATTACCACCGATTACGATGGACTCATTGGGCTTGCGCGAAAGGACTAGCATAGCATACCTCCTTGTTGTTTGCGCCGGCCGTAGACATTGCTACTTAGCTGGTGCTTTCCACTTCCCTTCGATCACCTGGACGAGTCTATCATAGGTCGGGTTTTCGATGTACTCTGGAATGTCCAGCACGTCCGATCGAAACCCGGCCGCATAATTCGCGTGGTAGAGAGTCCGCAAGCGCCGAACGATCTTACCAGTTTCAATTTCCTCTTTCACGATTTGATTCTGCCCGGCGACTTTCACCGTTCGCTGCTGTACCATCACTTCTTTTGTGAGATAGAGACGGCATACGAAATCACAGGCATCATGCAACCAATCCGCCGCTGAAGTACCGATCGACTCAGCAAAGTACGAGTCCACCCGCATCGCGTCAATATCAGCGTTCAGCTTGCGCCGGCCGTAGCCCTCCCAGATTTCATCCCCCTTGGGAGGGCTGTGATCCTTTTCCTTGGCCAGCACCACCGTATGCGCCTTGAGATTCAGGAACGGACGCAACACGTCCTTAGTCCGTTCCGACCGTCGCTGGTATTCAGTCTTTCCTGCCGATCCAAATGCCCACTGTTCGGGCACGTCCGGCAAGTCGAGTATCTGGGCCAGTAGAGCGTCTTGTAAACTGGTAATCGTGTCGAGTACGTGGGTCTTGAAGTGGGTATCGCTTGCCAATTCTCCGGCAAGTTTCTCCACTTCAGGAATCGAAGATAGATGTATGTACTCTACCCCCGGCACTTTGCGAATCGACCTTGCGCCCCCAGTCCTGGCCGGTTCGAAGCTGACCAATAGCAGCGGTTTTGGGAACGTACATGCCAGCGTTGTCTTGCCCACGCGGTTGCGCCCGTAGATGCTAATTTTGATCCAATCGTCCCTTAGCCCGGCAACCGGCACAGCCCGGCTAAGGATACTCCCGTTCTGACTCGGCCTTGCTGTCCGCATCGTCTGCTTGACTACTGTTGGCATGCTGATCCTTACTCCAGTTCTTCGAAGAGTTTGTTGACCCGTTGCAATCCTACTTCGTTGCCGGTCGCAAGGTACTCATCTAGCTCCGACGATCCGGCATCGTCCAGCGGATTGTACACCCCGAACGGGTGTCGCCAATGCGGACTCCCCGATACGAATGGGTCCGGCATTATAAACCCTTTTCCTTTTGGGCTAACAACATCCCACCAATCGCACAGTTGCCCTAAGACTGGATTAAGAAATTCGCGCTTGAATCTCTCAATGTCCCTACTACTGATTCCAACGTTCCACCGCATAAAGTAGAACTGCGGCTCATCTCTGATGTACTGTCCTAACCGCTGATAGAAATGTTCATCCGTCTCAGCGGGGACGTACTTACCTTTCTTTGGGCGCTTCTCCTTGTGCTTGGTGATTGTACCTTTGCCACCACTCAGCGGCCGGCGCACGACGTTGTAATACACACCCCTAACCGGCAACTTTCTCCATTGCTTATTAGATCGGTTCCAAAATGAGCTGTCTTGGTACTCGATGAGAGCCACAACGTATAGCATAGTCTGGAGGTCGAATTGCAACTGCCGTTTTAGTTGTGTCTCGTCGATGTCGCCCTTGGTCTTGTGTTCGTTCAGCTCAATCCATTGTCCTTTCTTTTCGCTGACCAAATCCACCCCATCCCATTTTCCCCGCAGCTTGACGATCCGCCCGCTGGGAAGTTTATAGGGCACGTTAAACACTTGCTCGCGAAGGAGTGGTGTGCGCTTAGCCGTGCTTTTGGACCTTCCCCAGTAGTCGCAGTAGATAGGAAACTGAGTTCGGCACACGTTATACCAATGCAGCACTTCGCTCTGCTGCATCGGGTAGCGTTTGCAAAGTTTCTCGGAGAACAATCTCAGATTAGGATGCCAGTCAGGCCCGCCCTCTTCGCAGCAGTGCCACATTTGCCCATACTCGATACGGTGTCGAAAGTGATCCTTCGGTTTCAGTCCATCGACCACTATCAGCCGGAACCGCTCGCGGCATGAAAGGAACTTACCCAGCATTGACTGGGTAACACCGTCCACTTCCGGTCCCTTCCACACCGGGCGCTGCTGGTGAAAGTCAGCCGGTTTCAAACCTTGCTTTTTAAGGTACGCTGCGATATTCACAGTTCCCTCACCGCGCTTAGCAGTTCTACTACGCACCGTTGCACGGCCAGCCCTTGTTGCGCCCGATTCATCCGTAGGATTGCCGCTGGATGAATCAGGTCCGCAAATAGGAGAAACTTACCTCTCGGAATCCACGGTAAGCTGGCAAACTTTGGATCGTCCATGTTTTGGAACTCACTGAAATCAGACTGCCCGTAAACATGCTTCTTAGCAAGCACCCCGACCCGGACAATCAATCGCGGCCGGACGATCTTAACAAATTCTTGGAGCCGTTGCGCGCATGCCTTGATCGACTCGACCGGCGGCTCAGCGAATTTTTTACCGGCCGATTCCAGCGGAATGCACGCGACTAGATTCGTCATGCAGTAGGAAAACCGTCCTTCGATCGACCGGCCGATGATGTCATCCATCAACTTACCGGCCGGGCCAATGAAGGGCTTGCCCAGCATATCCTCGGAAGGCCCCGGCGCTTCCCCGATGAATAGAATGTCCGCTGGAATCTTACCACGGGCCAGGACGATCCGCCGGCGGGTATCGCACAAGCTACACAGCCGGCAGTCCTTCCACTTCTCAAAGTGTTGTTGCCACTCGGTCACGTTGTTTGATCCTTTCAGGTTTTATCCTATCCAGCTACTCCCTCATCATGCCAGAGATTGAACACCGGATGCTCCCACATGCGCGGCGGTGGTTTGCTTACTACGGCGGTAGGTTCTTCACTGGCGACTGTTCCTTCTCCTTCAGGCAGTCGAGGAAAAGCGCCGCTACAACCCCGCCGGCGAGAAAGCTGGATATAGCCCCGCAGACGATCATAGTAGTAACCCACATTGCACTCCCTAGCGCTCTAGCGCTCTAGAGTCCCTTCCTGCTTCCGTTTGCAGTACAAAGCAATTAGCAAAGCGTCGGCGTTAGTAAGTGTGACGTTCACTTCGGGAAATAAGGACTCAGCTTTAGCTTTCAATCGCCGTTTGAATTGCTGCTGGGTTTCTCCTTTCGCTTTGTCGCGCTTGGGGATACCCAGCCCCTTTTGCCATGTTTGCGGTGTGATCTCTTCAAACGGAATGCCAACACAGGTAAGCGCCATTAGCAGCTTACCATACCCCATTCCGAAGTTGAACATTGCATTGCTGGGGATTCCGTTGATCCCGATATACCCCCCAACCCTTTCGATTACAGCAAACGCGAGTGACTTCGGACCAACGGCAATGCCAGCTATCAAGTTAGAAAGATCGCGATCGCTCAATCCACTGAGAGAATAGCACCTAGCGTCGGCTCCTTCATAGACTCCGACAGCACCATTGGCCCCTGGGTCTATCCCGATGTAAACCCGACCCCCTCCCCCAACTACCGGCATAGTCTACCCCCTTTTCTTTCCGCGCGGGAACCCGCGATTGCCGAACTTGCCGCCCACTGGAACCTCGCGCTTGAACCGCTCGACTTCCCCAGCCGAAACGTCGTAGCGTTGCCCGTTGAACTCCATTTTCACCAGCTTCCCTTTGAGCTTCTTTTTCTTGATTAGAGTGCAGACGTGCTGACGACTGCACCCTATTGCTTTAGCTGCTTCCGAGGTTGTCACGGACACCTCCCTACTTCGCTTCAGGCTGCGTTGGTTGGCAAAACGTAATTGGAACTTTCCGCTTAGTCCCCGCCCCAGCGTGCCCGGTTTGCACTTCCAGCTCAGCAGTGTTCCCATCGATCTTGATTAGCCTACCCTGCCAAGGCTCGCGCTTGGGATCGTCTACCCACAGTACGGTTACACCTGGTTTGTAACTGCCGTACTTCCCGGTTTGCTTGCCAGACTTCACGCCCTTAGTAGGTGCTGCTGGGGCCTCCACTACTGGGGCGTCCTTGCCAACTTTCTTCTTGCCGTTTTGCGACTTGATCGCAGCAGCGCGCTCCTCGATTTCAGCCTCGGTCGGATCGTCGGCTATAAGATCAGCTTCGTCTGCTTCGGCCGGCGATGGACCGACGTCGATACCATCCACCGTCGGATGGATCAATAAAATGGTCTCACCGTTGTCAGCTTGGCCAAGCTCGTCGTTCGTAAACTCCAGAAACTTAGGGTTAATGAAACCATTTTCACTGGTTGAATACTCGCGCCATGCTTTGATGAATAGAGCTGCCCTCACATTGTCGTCGGCATAGTCTGCATGTTTAGTCACCGCATCCTTAAGCGAAGACGCATCCCCACTCACGAAATTGACCCAGAACTCGCAGGCCCGATCCCACATAGACCAGTCGAGAGATTTCTCATTCGGGTTTTCATCAGTGGTGTACTTGGATCGTTCCGACGTGGAGCAGCCCATCAAATAGAGCAACCCAGCAGCGGTCCCTAGCCGTATCCACGCTCCGATACGGTTATCAGTGCTGTTCTCTTCGTGGATATGGAGCACTGCATCCCGTAACCGCTTGTGCCGGCTAAAGAAGTCCAGCGACTTGGCATGGCTCCGCTTCGATGCTGATCTGGCCGCAAGCCCTGCACCGGTTCGCCCCCACGCGCACATAATAGCGTAATGGAGAATACCAGCAGCCCGTAGCCGGTTCTTCGTCGGCATCTCCCCGAAAATGTCGGAACGGAAAATTACTTCAGTCAATGACCGTGACTTACCAGTGTCAATCGTGTTCACGGTCTGGTCGTCTTCAGGAGCGCCGAACGCGATCAGTGTTTCGATTGCCGGCTCCGTCTTCCAACACGGGTACTTATCAGGGTTAGCGTTCCAGCGATCGGCCGCGATAATCAAACCTACGCCCCGGTGCTGTATACTCAGGCATAGACCAGTACGCCCGACGATCATGTTTTCGCAATTGAACCGCCAACGCCCGTTGAGAATGTCGTCAGCGATCATCTCAGCATTGGAGAGCGTAAACGGACGATTGGCCATGTTATTTCGTAACCGGACCTTCCGTCCTGCTTCGTTTATGAAAAGGAAATTAGCACCAAAACTGGGCTTCTCGCCATCCTCTTGATACCCCAGCAAGGTCTTAACCTGCGCCGCTGTCAACGCATTGTCACCCGTGCAAACTGAAACCTTGACTTGCGGATGGATCACTTCCCCGGCGTTGAGTTTGGCCTTGGCCTTTTCCCACGACGCAACGCTCCCCCCGGCCGGTTTTGGCTCGGCTGGTGGTTGCTTCGGCGGTTCGGCCATAGTCGATGCTGCACTTTTCCCAATTTTCTGGCCCACTTTCGGCATTGTGCTGCTCCCTCTAGGATTTTCTCCAGTTTTCCGCCCCCGGCATTCCCGATCCGGGATCGACTTAAAGCATGATACCAATTATAGTTACCCGGTTCCAATAATAATTTGGAAAAATTCCGGCAAAATTTCCCCTAATACAGTTGACATTATGCGAACCGGTAGCGTATAATAAGAGCGTAAAGGAAAACGAAACAACCAACCAAAGGGGGTCAAAAGTTTGCCGGGCGCAAATCTTGACCGCGATGGATGGACGACCGCTGTCCGCCAATCGCGCGACGTGGACGAAATTTCGCGCGGCAATGTGGGAATTGTTCGGTGCGACCGGCGATTGTATCGCAGCAAAAGACAACTGTTTGCGAGAGGCGTGCCGATCAAGCCAAGCGCGTGATACTTAGAACTATCATACACGAGAAAGGATCGAACGATGAAAAAGTCAGAAATCAAAGTCGGTGGACATTACACCGCCAAAGTCAGCAATAACCTAACCACCGTGCGGGTGGACGCGATACGCGAGGGACATGACGGCAAGTCGCGCTACGACGTAACCAACCTCACCACCGGGCGCAAAACCGTGTTCCGTAGCGCCGCCAAGTTCCGCAGCAAAGCGACGATTCTAAAAGCGGGACCAGTCGCCCAAGTAGCAAAACTATTCGACAAAAAGCCAGGGGATGAGCAACGCCCGGACCCTACTCGTATTTCGAACTCCGGTGGCGGCGTTGGCTCAACCTCTACCACGCAAGCCAGGGAAGACTCCCCAATGTCCCAGCTACTCCGTAAAGAGGTTGAGACCGAATCCCAGCCGACCGATAGTGCCCCCCACCTAATCGTTGAGGCGCGGGCGGGAACCGGCAAGACCACCACACTTGTCGAGGGTATCAAGGGAGTCATGGGGCGGGTGTCCGATATGAAAATGACTCCTAGCCCACAACAGGATACGGTGTGGCGTGAAATGGCCAAATCGCAGACGACCAGCGTTTGCTTTGTTGCCTTCAACAAGTCGATTGCGACCGAGCTACAAAACCGCGTTCCGGCCGGTTGCGATGCGATGACCATGCACAGCCTGGGATACAAAGCCGTGCAGAAAGTGTTCGGCCGGCAAGAGCCGAATAGCTGGGTTGTGCCCGACATAATTTCAGAACTGTTGGAGGTAGACGCCCGCGACTTGAAGCGCGATGATCCGATCCTTCTGAGTGCGACCGAAAAGCTGGTCAGCCTGTGCAAGATGAATTTGGTCAACCCGGTCAGCAACGAGACCTTGGACCAGCTCGCGAGCTACTACGAAGTCGATCTGAACGGTTGCCGGCAGAAGGTCTATGCCCTGGTCCCACAAGTGCTGGAAACATGCAAGACCCCCAAAGGTAAAATCAGTTTCGATGATATGATCTGGTTGCCCGTGATCCATAACCTCCCAGTCCCACGCTACGATCTATTGCTGGTCGATGAGGCGCAGGATTTGAACCGGTGCCAACAAGCCCTAGCCCGCAAGGTCGGTTCCCGCTTGATCCTATGTGGTGACCCGAAGCAAGCTATCTACGGTTTCGCGGGCGCGGACGC
>ERZ1292623.5251-Hain-H51-01um-R1-5251-length-10388-cov-4_pt1 | contig 10388 bp, 15 predicted proteins | sample MGYA00564398_ERZ1292623 | MGnify/ENA primary metagenome ERZ1292623 (study PRJEB36523, sample SAMEA6512633) | groundwater metagenome | collected 2019-01-07 | study: AquaDiva: Metagenomics assemblies of 32 groundwater samples
CATGGAGGAAAGTATCGGACAATGAGACGTGCGATGGCAAACTGTCGCTCGGCGGTCATCAGCGTGGCTGCTCCACCAACACCCACAGCGTCAGGGCACGAATGGCAGCGGCAATGGCCTTCACAACTCCCGGTGCGTCGTCAGTGGGTTCTGTGCCAAATGACTCCGCTATAGCAGCGCTCCGATCGCGCATCTCCAGCCTGCCGCAGCATTCCAGGCAGGTTGCCTTGCAGCCGCCTGGGACGTTACCCTTGAGGTCGAAAAGCAGATGCGGCGGATAGGATCTCCCGCATCCCTGACAGGGGTATGTAGACGGAGGTTTGCGCAGCCGTTCCACTTCATCCAACAGGGCCAACTTCTCCCTAGCATTGGCCGCATCGTTCGCCGAGGCTTGCACCAGGTCTAGTGTGTGGTGGTTTTTTGTCCCGGAGTGCATGGTCACAAATTTCTCGGCCACGGCCAATTCGGCTGTAATCCGCTCCCGAATTGGCCGTAGTTCATCGTCAGTCATCAGCGACTCTCCTCTGAAGGTGGCGACGGAAGTGGTTGCCAGTGAGAGATGGCCTTGGCCCATATCTCAACGAGACCAAGCCAGCCACGCGGATTATCGTTACTCCAAAATGCCGTAACAATGAGTGGCCTGTCTGGGTCGGCACTCGCCGCGTAGACCAGGTAGATGCCCTCCTGTTCCGGGAGACGGTACTTGCTGGCAATCCACTTAGATGCCATGCGGGTTCTCCACAGAGGCAGGCACGTCTGAACTATCTGAGATATCAATCTTCGTCTCGAACAGTGCAGGCCCGATCATCGATATCCCTGGTCCGAACGTCGCCATGAGGTGATGCAACTGCCACCGGCTCCAGCCGCCGTCTTCCTTGGGCGGCGTGTACGGAAAACGGGGATCGTCGCCACAGAGTTGCGCATGCCGCCTACGATGGAATTCTCGGCCAGCATCGGTCAGCCTGACCCGTACATGGTCGTTGACGTTGAAGATCACTTTACCTCCTCTACCCGCACCACCTCACGGTCCCGCCGCGCCATCTCCAGATGCTCGGCACAGACGAACGTGCAGTCCTCGCCGCCCTGCTCCAGCCACACGGCCTTCCAGCGGGCATCCTTCATACAGCAGTTGTCGCCCGCGTCCAGGGCGCAGCAGCGGCCCGTGGGACCGTTGGCGTCAATGATCCAGCGTGGAGCTGGGATGCTCGGGTCGCCGTGGAGAATCAGGGCTTCCTCCTCGACCGGCAGAGTCTGCTCCTTACCGTCCTTGTCGAAGAAGCAGATACTGTTCCCTTCCGGCAAGTTGATAATCTTCACAGTTCCGTTGCAAGTCCATTTCGCGGACTGCAACAGTTCAAGGTCTTCCCGTGTCAACTCGCGGAAGCTAAGGCAGGTCCACGGCGGCTTCGCGGGCAACCCACCGATGGCGGCGATGTCCGCCCCTCCCTCTCCCGTAGTCGTGCCACTGCCGAGATAGCGGCGATCTACGATGGCCTGAGCCGCAACTTCGCGAGTCTTGTGGATGAGGCCCTTGCCCCAAACCGGCACGTCCTCGAACATGGCCGGCACCGCCTTGGTCAATCGCCGTCCGCGCGTGAGCAGGAAACGCTCCACCTTCCCCATCGCGGAATCCTTCTCCCAGTTCCAGGGCTTGCCATCACAGGACCAGCCGTTGAGGATGGCGCAAAAGAGTTCCTCCAGAAGGCGCACAGTGCGAAGAGAGTCGGAGGCCGCCTGGACCTCTGGCGGCAGGACGACCAGGCGATTGGGGTCTTCCTTCTGAAGATTAGCGATGAGTTCAGTAACGGTCATTGTTCACCTCGCATCCGCAATCAGTCGCCCGCACTTATTGTACAGCCAGTGATTCAGCAGCTTGTGCCCCGTGGTCCCGTACCCGGATTCCTTGCAGGTCTGCACCAGCGTATAACCCGCGCTGGCGTGCGTCCTGAGTTTCTCTTCCAACTCCGCGTCGGCGGCGTCCAGCCACTGCATGGCCAGCGCGTCATCCTCTTTGCTCAGGTTAGGCTTCACCTCTGGGTCGGGGTCAGGCCACGGAGGATTGTCGAACGTGAGGAACACGTCGCCCTTGTGCCCCTGGCCCCACAGAAGCCGGTACTTCCCCTCGTGGAGGATGAGCGACAGGCCCGGCGCGACCAGGCCGATCTCCACGGCGTCCGGGAAGCAGAGCTCGCACATCCACTGGGTTGCTGTTTCGCTCATTTGGTGAACCACAAATACGCAAAAAGGGAAAGCGGAATCACCCCGAAGACGAACAACGCCAACGGGTCGTCAACGAATACGGCCTTCGCCCATTCACGGAGAAAGCGGTTGAAAAAGTTCATGCTCAGCTGGCTTCCGCAGGAGACACTGGCGATAGGCGTTTACGAAGGTGAATTCTACCCGATAGCGATGGGGTTGCACAGCCCAGGGCTAGTTCGATAAAATTCCAGGAGAATACCACTCTTCATTGTCCGGATAGAAGGACAAAACAAGTGCGTCGGCGAAATCGGGCGAGGCGATGCCCCGCTTCCGCATTGATTCTTTGCCCTCTACTTTTACTTTTCCCCGGTCGGTGTGGAAGTACAGCGGCAGCGACAGCTCGGCGATCAACTCCGAGCACTCGGGCAGCGAGATACACTCCTCCGGTGGATGGTTGGCGACACCCTGGACCACTTCGTAGGTGCGCTCGAAGCGGCAGCGCAGCAGCCACCACAATTCGGCGCGGAGGTTGAGGAACTTCTCCTTGCTGGTCTTGCCGTCGGGCCATTCCGTGTCGGTGGGTGACTCCCCCGTGTTGACCGGCACGGTGCGAAAGCCGAGCATCTCTTCCGCAGTGTCCCAGGTGCCACGTACCCCGGCGCCACAGCCGTTACAGTCGAACCGGATCTCCGCGATATCCAAGCGGTTCGCCTCGTCGCGGGCCAGCCAAGCGGTCTCGGTCGTGTTCTTCTTCTGCCAGGCAATGGGGTCGAAGACCTTGGGGCCGCGCCGCGAGATGAGGACCGTCCGGTTCATGCCCTCTTCGGCGATGTCCAGGCCGGCTATCAGTTCGCCGGACTCTTCGACGGGGAAGTTGACCGCCGCGCGGACCCAGTCGCCGGGAATAAGGGTTCCCTCGTTGGCGCAGGTGTAGTCGATCTCGAACTCCTGCCTCCAGGTAATCTCGTCGTGCTCGGCCCGCTTCTTCCGTGCCCACTCCTCGGTCTTCCGGGGGTCATCCCGGTAGCTGATCGTGAAGACGGGTATCTTGCCGCTGAAACGCCTCGCGGCAAAGGGGTTGCCCATTCCCTTCGGCGTGGACACGTCGATGCGAACCTCCGTGGTTGCCGAGAGTGAACGCTCGATGCCATCCGGCCGCAAGAGGCTGGCCGCCTCATCCACAAAAAATATGCGGCTTCGACCCCCGCGGCCAATATCGTCGCCGCCCTCTCCCTTGAGAATACTGCCGTTGGCTGGGTTGATGATCTTGGCCAGGTTGTCGTGCCGGTTGCGGTCGTATCCCTCTGGCAGTAGCCACGGAGGCAGCCGGTCAAGCATGTAGCGAATCTTCTCGAAGATGCTGTCCATGTCCCCCAGGCGGTCCACCAGTTCCAACTTGCGTGAACCAAAACCGATGTGGCAGTTGGGCCGGAAGCACCAGCGCTGGAGTGCAAAGGCGCAGCAGACCCAGGTGACGCCCGTGTCGCGGGATTTTTCCACCAGCCCGCGCTCGCGGTTCTCTTCGCGAGCCTCCAACCAAAGGACCAACTCTTCCTGCCTGGGGAAGAGCTTGAACGGCAGGTCCGCGAAGTCCTCGCGCGTGTCGCAGGTCCGGCAGAATTTGTTGATGAAGTAAACGACGCTGGCGGAACAGCGGTCCAACTCAGCCCTGATCTCCGCCGGGCTCTTGTCCGCTGCAAAGAGTTCCTCCTCCGTCTTGGCCTTCTGGAGCATTTCCAGGTAGGCCATCTTTCTCTGGCGCGGCCAGTTCCGGAACCCTTGCGGGATGTCGTCGCAGTCGCTTGAGTTCGGCAACGATCTCGTCGTCGATGTTGGCATGAGGGACATTGTAGTTCTCGCGGAACTCCTCAGGGCACAGCGCCTTGAGCAGGAACATCAGCAACTGGTTGTCGTACTTCTTCACCGTCAGCGGCACGAACAGCGCGTCCTCCGGGATCGGCTCGCCAGCGCGGATCGGCCTGCCGTCACTTCCCATCCACGTCCCGGACAGCTTGCCGTGGTGGATGACCGGCTCGTCCACGCCCTCGTAGGCGCGCCGGCGCGCCTCGGCCTTCAGCAGGTCGATGGAGGTCAGCCAGGCATCCGTGAACGCCTCCCGGAAATCGCCCCACTTCTCCCTTGCGCAACCCACCGTCCTGCGGCTGATCCCGGCGGCTTGACAGGCTATGCCGATGTTCCCCGAGACGGCCAGGGCCGTCAGGAAGGTCTTCTCCCACGGGCGCGGGGCGCGCTCGGTCAGTCCGTAGACGGCGTTTTCCGCAGCTAGTTCCGCAGCCCTGAGGTAGGCTTCCCGAAACTCCGGGTCGGACTTACGGTATTCGTTGACCAATGAATAATTAACTTCGGCCGCCCCGCAGGCGTCGTGGAAGTTGCCCGTCCTGGACCACGCCTCCAGAAAATGGCGCGACCAGTGGTTGAGACTCTGGCGGCTCGCCGCCAGGGCAGTCTTGAGTCGTTCGGCGAAGTCTGAGTTGCGGTCGGCATAGACGTGCGGAGTTGACTCGTCGATGCCGAGCATGCGGCAGGCCGCTGCGATGGAACCCGTGTCGGAGACCGACTCCAGGAACCGCTCAATCCACTGGGGCGGGTGCGTGACGAGCACTGTCCTAGATTCTTGACTCATCCAGCTATGAAGCCATAACACCAGCACTGGAAGCAAAAACCGGTACTGTCCGGGTATTGCGTTGCAACGGAGCTTGAAGTGTTGAAGTGGGCGGATAGAATGAACGAAGCCGCTGACGGTAGAAACGTCAGCGGCTTCCACAGCGAACCTCTTGTACCGAGGACCGCCATGTCCATTCAGACTATCATCCGCACGCTCGAATTCAAACTCTATTTGAACGACGAACAGGAAGTAACGCTCACGCGCTGGCTCGGCAAGTGTTGTTGGATTTTCAACAACACGCTTGCTCAGAGGATCAAGGCGTATCAGCGGCGTGAGGAGAGCATCGGCTTCAATCAGCAATGCGCCTGGCTGACCGGCCTGCGCGAGCGGATTGAATCCGTCAGGTTGGTGCCACTCGCCTTTGAGCGTGACGCTCTTCGCCGCGTGGATCGCGGCATGAAAGCGTTCTTTCGGCGCTGCAAGGCTGGGGCGAAGAAAAAGGGCTTTCCCCGCTTCAAGCCGGGACGGCGCTACAACTCCCTGGAACAGCTTGGCGAGCGAGAATACGTCAAGGCTGGCAAGATTCAGATTCCGAAACTTGGCGCGGTTCGCGCGCGGGGCCGGTTCGAGGACGTTACTGGCAAGCAGAAAGCATTGCGCGTCCTGCGCCGCCCGTCCGGCTGGTACGCTCAGATCGTGGTCGAAACGCCCACACCGGAACTTCTGCCGGCCACAGGCCAAGACTGCGGGATTGATCTGGGGCTGGAGCGCTTTGCTACCCTAGACTCGGGCGAGTCATTTCCGAACCCACGATTGCTCCGCAAGGCGACCAGCAAGCTCTCGCGTGAACAACGCCGGTTGGCACGCTGCACCAAAGGTAGTCAACGGCGTGTCAAGGCAAGAGAGCGTGTCGCGAAGCTGCACGAGCGCGTGGCCCGCCAACGACGCGGCCACGCGCACCGCGCGGCACGATCCATCGTGAATCGCTTCGACCGGATCGCGGTCGAAAAGCTGAACGTGAAAGGCTTGGCGGCAGGAATGCTTGCCAAGTCAGTGAACGACGCCGGCTGGGGAATCTTCCTGAAAGTGTTGAGCGAGAAGGCTGAAAGTGCTGCTCGTTTGATTGTGGAAGTGAACCCGGCCGGCTCTAGTCAAACGTGTCCCCGGTGCGGAGCCGTGGCACGGAAAGAATTGTCGGAGAGAATCCATCGGTGCCAGGGTTGCGACTTTGAATGCCACAGAGACGTTGCCGCCGCGATGGTAATTCGACAGCGGGCGTTTAGGCCCGCATGCGTGGAGGGACCGGCCACTACCAGCGAGGGAACTCGCTGGCAAGCTGACCCGTTGAAACGCAAAGTCGCGGTTGTTGCAACGCAATAGCCGGACACTACCCAAAAACCCCCTTGCCGTCAACCCAGACTCTTGCTATAACAACTGGTAGGCTGATTGCTATTCCAGCTGGCCCCTCATTGACCGGAAGTGGACCCAACTGGCAACGTTGCCAGTTGCCAGAAACAAGGTGGTGCCATGTCGAAACAGAAGGTGGAGAAGACCGGGCCGCGGACGAAGACGGCTTTCGGCGCTTGGCTGGAGGAGGCACGCGTCAGCAAGGGGCTGACCCGTGAAGAGCTGGCGGCCAAGGCGGGGCTGGGGGGAGGGCCAACGATCTACCGGATCGTCAACGGCGAACGCGAGCCCTACCTGGGGACCGCCAAGGCCCTCGCCGAGGCGCTCGGAATCACCGGCAACGAGATGTTCGAGCATTACGACCGTATCCCCGGAGCTGGCCCCCAACCCAAGCGCCGCCCCGAACTCCTCACCCCCCAGGAGATCCGGGACCGGCGCGAGACCGCCGGCCTGACCCAGATGGCCCTGGCGGACCACATCGGCGTCGCCTGGTCCTCCTACCGCAAATGGGAAATTGGCTCCCTGCGACAGTCCAGCAAGAATGACCGGCGCCTGCGGAGATTCTTCGCCACCATTCGCGAAGGTCTTTCTCCCCCAAAAATCCCGCAAAAATATGGCGAAAACGCGGAGAACTCCTGTGTATGCCAATCCGGAGAAGGCGGCAGCGTGGAGGAGAAGACCATCGACGCGGAGGTGTGTCAGTGATCGCGGACCCCACTCTTTTTGTTGAATGCGACTACTGTCATCACCAGGTTGGGTTCAGTTTCTCTTTGGTCGTAAGCCGCCAGGACTGGCAAGCAGACCCCCGCTTTGATGGTTGGTTCATCGACTGGAAAGGCACGCAAGGAGATACCCGCTGCCCTGACTGCTTGCACAAGGAATAACCATGCCTGACGAAACAATCCCTCCCCAGAAGTTCAACCTCGGCCAGTACGTCCGCTGGGAGCACACTCACGCTCCAGACGACAAGACCATCGCCCAGGGAGACGGTATCATCAAGGAAGCCCGCTACGACGGCAAGGCGTGGTTCTACCGCATCGACTACTACTGGGTGCAGGAGGAACTCATCTCGGAAACCACCGTCGAAGAAATCATCCTTAACCGTATTCTCTACACCTGAACTTTCGCTAGCTTTACTCGGGGAGGTTGTCATGACTCGCGCAACGCTCTGGCTCTTTGTCTTGGTCGGGTTCGCACTGTCGGCCAGTGCCCAATCCTCGCCTTATCTCACCGATCTCTGGCCGGAAACCATGAGTGTCGGCCGTCACGGCAAGCTGAGCAACAGTTGGAAGTACCATGTTTCCCAGATCCTCAACGACAACGAGATGATGGTTCGCGCCACTTACGAATCGCGGCTCTTCGGGACGGATCAGCAATTCTTCTGGCTGAAGGGTGTATCAACCAAAGAACTGGTAGACGGCAAGCAGTTTCTTCCTTCAGGGTACTTCGTCGTGACCGGCACGAAGACCTACAAGACAGTCCTGGGGGCCGCGCGCACGGTGAACATGGTCGAGTCGGAGACAGCAGCGCAGAAGGCCCAGCGCAATAAGCTGGAGGCAGAGTGGAAGGCACACCTGGAACGGATGCGCGCCTGGCACGAGAGCGAAAAGAAAGCCCAGGAGAAAGCAAATGCAGAAGTGGCGGCAGCGAGCGCTGCCGAGGAGGCCGTAAGGGCACTCCGCAAGGCAGAGGAAGCGACCAAGCTAACCGAAGCCGCCTCCGTGGCCAAGCTGTCACTCTGCAAGCAACTCATCGACCTGGCCAAGAAGAACCCCGACAAGCGCGACGTTGCCAAGTTCCGGCTTCAGGAACTGATTCGCGACTATCGGGGCACCAAGGCCGCCGAGGAGGCCAAGGAACTGCTCAAGAAACTCTAGCGCCGAATAATTACCCTTCTGTCCATTCGCCTGCGCACGCGGCACGGACAGGTTGACTTCCCGGCTCGTGTTTAGTACGATATAGTAAACAGGGAGGCGCACGCTGCGCGCTCCCTGCCCCTGTCGGATTAGGGTTTTGCTGCGAGGCCATCACCAACTAGCATTTGGTGCGGCCTCTACCTGTCATCGCGCGGAACTGCCGCCGTAGCAGGGAGAACCAGAGGCGGGGGATCTTCCCCCATCTCCATCTGTCCATAACCCCTCGGGGTTAGAGGGGCCGGTTTGGTAAACGCTCCCTGGGGCCTCAGAAACCGTTGGGAGCGTCCTGCCGTAACCGGCCTAGAACCGACAGGAAGGGCCGTCCTTGGCCCATGTGTCATCCTGGAGATCCAACTTTAGCCGTGACCGTCACGCTGAAGCTGGATCGGCAGAAGTAGCAGTTTCTGCCAGCGTATAGCGCACCCCTTTCTAAAGTTCCGGTGGCGATGCTTGGCGGCTTGACACCACGACGCGGATAGGGAAGGCAACCGCTAGGGGTAGCTTCTCAGGGTTCCGTTGGCTTTGTAACGGAACCCTGAAACGAAACGGAACTGGGCATCCTGAAACGAAAGCCGCACGGGCTAGTTTAGGGTGCCTCGTTCTGCGCGATCAGGCGGCGTACCCGGTCAGGCAGGACATGACCGGCAAGACAGGACGCGAGGTGAATTTAGGGAACACTTGTCCCCCTCCAAAGAGTGGAGGGGAAAATACACTAGCGATGTACGTCGCGTGCATTCTCCCGCTCCAACAACGGGAACGCACCGAACAGACGGCTCAGGTGTATAAGACCTGGGCCGTCTGCTTTTCGCCACAAGGCGTCGGCGCGGTTTCCCGAAAAACCTCAAACCTCTAATCGACTACCCCTTCCTTAGATTTGCTTTGAGCCCCTCCCTCCCCGACACGCCGACGCCATTCCGGAAAAGTGTCGATCATGGATCAGGTCTACGCGGCGATTCGGGAAGGATGGAAAACAGCGAATGAAATCATGGCGGAAACCACTCTGGAGCGGCAACAGGTTCGAGGAGTCCTCAACGCAGCGAAATCCAAAACGCGGATTGAAAAGAAAAATGTTGCCGGGACACTGACGTACAAACTCAAAGAGGGGGCGTCTGTGTCGTAATTGAAAACCAGTGATCGTCCCCCCGGACGATCACTGGTTAGCCTGATTTCCCCCATTCCCATCCGGGCCGTGGCGAATCAGTTCTCAGGCCGGTACACCACGGTTCCGACACATTCAGGAAAGGAGGCCCGCATGGCTACATGGCGTCTGGCGCTACTGCGCCCGATCCAGCACCATCGGGACGGCCACGGCGTTTAGCGCGCCGTGACAAGGATGGTTTCCAGGCCAAGGAAGGCCCCTTGTTCATCCTTGCGATGGAACGGTGGCCGAGAGGCAAGGCACCCGGCTTACACCCGGCAGTCTAGGCGTCTCTCTTTTGCGGGATAGCCGCCTAGCGTGGGTTCGACCCCCACCCGTTCCGATGGGGAATCGTGCGCATTGTCGCGCAGTTGCATCCTATCATCTTGGCGGAGGTTTTCCAGGGAAAACCGATGAAAATAATCTCCCAGCCAGAGTTATCTCTGTAAAATGCTCTGCGCCAGGCTCCGCCAAGGGAGAGAAACCGATGACCGACACTGAACGGCAATTGCTGACTCTGCTCCGTGAACGCTGCTACTCCGAAGGTGAATTCGTCCTTTCCAGCGGCGCATTGAGCACTTACTACTTCGACGCCAAGATGCTGCTCATGTCCTCCGAGGGCGCTGCACTGATCGGTGAAGTGCTGTACGAGCGCACAAAAGACCTTGGCATTCAAGCCATCGGCGGCCTAGAGGTCGGGGCGATTCCACTGACCACAGCAGCCGTCTACACGTACCAGCGCCACGGTCAGCCGATGGAAGGGTTCTTCGTGCGCAATGAGGCGAAGAAGCACGGCACCAAGAAGATTCTCGAAGGCATCTTGCAGGCCGGCTCAAAAGTCGCCATCGTCGATGACGTGGCGACGAAAGGCGATTCCATCATGCGGGCCGTCCGCGCGGTCCGCCACGCCGAGTGCGAGCCGGTGCTCATCACCGTGTTAGTGGACCGTCTGGAAGGGGCCAGGGAATTGTTCGCTCAGGAAGGTGTTCCGTTTCGGCCAATCTTCACCATCGAACATTTCAAGACGCCTCAAGCAACGCAATCCTAGGACACTACCCGGGCTACCAAGAAGCCTTGCGTGCGTTGACGGTTCTGGAGGGTT
>ERZ1292623.5253-Hain-H51-01um-R1-5253-length-10385-cov-11_pt1 | contig 10385 bp, 9 predicted proteins | sample MGYA00564398_ERZ1292623 | MGnify/ENA primary metagenome ERZ1292623 (study PRJEB36523, sample SAMEA6512633) | groundwater metagenome | collected 2019-01-07 | study: AquaDiva: Metagenomics assemblies of 32 groundwater samples
CGCCAGCCCTGAGCCATTGTAAATAGGTTTTTGCCTATGATATAAATGAGTTATATGTTTAATCAGAATAAAAATATTGTAAAAGAAGAAGCCGAGAAAGATGAAAAAGACCGTCTGAATGTTAAGCCTAGAAAATTTCTTGGAGGAGGTGAGAAATATGGATAAAAGAATAGAGTGGATTTTACGTATAGCAGTGACGGGTGAGTTTCTGGGTCACGGCGTGTTAGCAATTCAGGGTAAAAAACAATGGATTGAATGGATTAGTCAGTTAGCGGGTGTTGATTCGGCGACTGGAACTCAACTCCTATTTTTAATCGGATTGTTAGATTTACTTGTCGCATTAATTATTTTGGTAAGACCAATCAGAATTGTTATTTTGTGGGCAGTTTTTTGGGGATTTTGGACAGCAATACTTCGCCCAATTGTAGGCGAGTCTATATGGGATTTTATAGAACGCTTTGCTAATTTTGGAGCGCCGCTCGCGCTTTTGTTTCTCTTGGGAGTACCCAAAAAAGTAAAAGAGCTTTTTTCGTAAGAAATTATTTATCTATTTGAAAGTCGTTTATGTACTTTCAAAGGGAGGAGGTGAAAATAATGGATAGTAAAACTTTAGTAACTCAAATTCCGGAGCCGCCTTTATCAAGATTGATATTTGCAGATACGCGCTTGTCTATTCTATGGGTTATATTAAGAATTTATGTAGGCTGGGCATGGCTTGAGGCCGGTATTGCAAAGGTTCAAAATCCTGCATGGGTAGGTCCTGAGGCAGGAGGTGCGATTAAAGGATTTGTAATGGGAGCGCTTGCAAAAACAGGAGGTGCGCATCCGAGCGTTCAGTCTTGGTATGGAGATTTTTTAAATAGCTTTGTTCTATCGAATGCACAAATTTTTTCTCATACAGTAGCATTCGGAGAAGTATTAGTAGGAATAGGTTTAATTCTGGGAGCTTTTACCGGGATAGCAGCATTTTTTGGAGCTTTTATGAACATGAATTTCCTTCTCGCCGGAACAGTAAGTATCAATCCAATCCTTCTCATAGGTCAGCTTTTTCTAATTCTGGCATGGAGAGTAGCTGGTTGGTGGGGTCTTGATAGATTCTTACTTCCGACACTTGGGGTGCCATGGCAAAAAGGAAAACTTTTTAAACCTAAAAGCTGAAAAGTAGATTGACATATCTTCATGTCTTTGCTAACTTAGTATGAGTCCCATGGCTGATTTTCAGCCCAAGGCTGATCCGCCTTTGGCGGAAATTTAACATTATGAGTGATTTAGTATTTACAGATAGCGATTTTGAAGAACAAGTTCTTAAAAGTGAAATGCCTGTAGTAGTCGATTTCTGGGCTCCGTGGTGCGCACCTTGCAGAATTGTCACACCTATTATCGAAGAACTTGCGACTGAATACGAAGGGAAAATTAAGGTCGGCAAAATGAACGTAGACGATAACCCAAATTTCCCTTCACAATATGGAATAATGAGTATCCCAAGTATTCTTATTTTTAAGAATGGGGCACCGGTAAAGACCATGATAGGCGCACAAAGCAAAGACAATTACAGAAAAGGAATAGACGAGTTGCTCGGCTAAGCCGAAATCATCAAATTAACCAATCATCTAATCAACTAATTTTCAATTTAATACCCATTTCTATTTGTTGATTTGAAATTTGATGATTGGTATTATTGGTAATATTATGAACTACGATGTTATTATAATTGGCTCAGGGCCTGCTGGTCTTACCGCTGCAATTTATGCTACCCGCGCAAATCTTAAAACCTTATTAATAGCCGGCGGAAAGTGGGGAGGACAGCTTATGCTTACGACCGTTGTAGATAATTATCCAGGATTTCCGGAAGGTATTCAGGGTCCGGATCTTATGATGGCGATGAGAAAACAAGCGGAGAGATTTGGTACGGAATTTGTCGATGAGGATTTTGAGCATGGGGATTTTGGAACCAAGCCTTTCAAGATTAATGCAGGCGGTAAGACTTACCAAAGTAAATCTGTAATAATCGCAACCGGTGCAGATACAAAGTGGCTTGATGTGTCCGGAGAGAAAGAGAAAATCGGAAGAGGTGTTTCTTCTTGCGCGCCATGCGATGCATTTTTCTTCAAAAACAAAAAAGTAATAGTGGTAGGCGGAGGAGATAGCGCTATGGAAGAAGCGCTGGTTTTGGCTAATTTTGCTACAGAGATTACCTTAGTTCACAGGAGTGAGAGCTTGCGCGCGTCACAAATTATGCAGGATAAAGTGAAGAATAATCCTAAGATTAAAATTGTATTAAACACAGAGGTTGCGAGTATTTTGGGAGAAAGCAATGTGACCGGGGTAGAGTTGAAAAACAATAAAACAAATGAAACTTCAAAAATGGATATCGACGGGGTTTTCGTAGCAATAGGGCATATCCCAAATTCTATGAAATTTAAAGGGATTGAGGCTGATGAAAAAGGATATATAAAAGTTGATAACCATTACAGGACAAATATTGACGGAGTTTTTGTATCGGGAGATGTACATGATAGTCATTACAAGCAAGCTGTGACTGCTGCAGGCTTTGGTTGTGCAGCAGCGTTGGAGGTGGATCATTACTTGCGAGGCTTAGATTTATAATTCCAATTTTCAATTAGTTGTTTTAATAGGAATTGAATTAAGATTAATTTTTATCAAACCAAATTCTAGCGCTAATAATATCGCAGCAATGAATAAGACATGCTAGCGGTTTCATTATTCGTTTGGTGGGATGATAATCATCTCCTTCGCCATGCACGTACTTAATAGCATTAGCTTCTTCCGATGTAAGTTTATATGAATATTTCTTTTTCAAAATTAATTTAGTTTTGTAAAAATATTTTTTGTTATAAGTATTATCTGCCAAGAGTTTTCCATCCCTATATTTATAGCGCAGTAACTTATCAAAGTCATGAATAAAAAGTGTAAACAGAGCGCTTGAAAGTGTAAAATTAAGTTTTTTAATGGTATTTAGTGAGTGGTAAATTACTATAGCTAGATTCATAGATTCCCTGAGGTGATCTAAGTATCCACCTTTCCAGTAATGATGTTTCTGTAAGCTTCCAGGAATAAGTTCAATATGATTTTTATAATCACTAATGATACTCAGAGAAATTTTTTTATGCTCTGGCGTCATTTGATTTATTAATTCAATTAAGCTTAATTTTCCTTTATTCATTTAGATATCCTTTTAAGGATTTATTGAACTTTGTACTCATTTCCTCCTCTCTTATTATATACTGAATAGTTCGTCTATTTATGCTTGTTCTAATATTATTTCTTAAATTATTGTGTGAGCTCAGCAAATCTCCGTTTTTATCTACTAGTATTGCAGGGGCAACTAAAAGAAAAAACGATAAAATTCCCATAAAATATTCCGGTTGATCATTTTCTTGCAATATACCACCGATTGGAGTATCTGATAGATATCCAAGATTTATATTATTATTTTCAATTTCTTTTAGATTTGGTTTGAAAAATACAGGGGGCCTCCTAGGAGCCCATAAATGGGATAACCTTTGTTGTCTATAATATTATATGGGGAATTGGGCCGAAAATCGCGAGCGAAATCAAGCTCTCCTGCTGATTTCCTAGATCCTACTATCGGATTCGAGATTCTGTTTAGAAGAGGCATAGGTAAAAAATGAAAACTAACTAAAGTATCCCTAAAGATAGATCTAGAAGAAAACATATCAAGCGTATTAGGATACATTTTTTTAAAAAAATAAAATCGCTCTTCTTCTCTTTTTGATAATATTTTGTTTTCTCCAAATATTTTTATTAAATTTTCAAGCTCAGACATGTTGTGGAAATTGAAAAGCATATCGATATCCGAAGGTTCTTTTTTAATAGGATTAGTATTTTCGTACAAAGATAGTTTTCCTTGGACGTTTCCTCGTACCGCGTAGAATGGTCCCCATGCATTAGATCCGGACATGAGAACTCCTTGTGTATATGGTTCTGAGATATCAGTTATTTCTGAAGCAATATTTAAATTTCTTGCAGTAGATTTTATAGATTCACGCGTAACACTTGGAAAATCAGATGAATTACTGTATTCCTCGGCTGAATCAAATAGCTTTAAAAGTCTTTGTGAAAATTCTGAAAGTGAATCTGATTCCGAATACATTTGCATTAAACCTATCGCTAATTTTTCTCTAAAATTAGGCAAATGCTCTTTATCTAAGTCTTGTTTTTTTTCAAAAGTCAGGCATGAAATATAAAGATCTTGTAGGTCTTCATAAGAGAAACGATTTTCTTTTTCGGAAATTGAAATCAAAGGATGAAATTCTATTTTTCTCACGACCGGATTATATCAAATCACCCTGTAAAAATGTCAAAATTGACTTTGGATGCTCCGCAGCACTTGAAGTTGACCACTATCTCCGCGGTCTTGATTAACTTGACACAGCTCAAACTATCTGTCTATATTTAATTAGTGGCCAAAAGTATGGCAAAAATTTTAGCATACAATTCCTCGTCTGATATTGAAAAAAATACAGGAAAAGGAAATCCCCTTAAGAAAGTATGGGAAACCTTTCAGTCTTTAGACAAGTATGGTAAATTCTTTATCCTAACAGCTCTTCTTATAATAGTAGCTACTCCTTTTATTGTTAATAATCTTCTTGAGACACGACAAAGGGCGGAAGGGTCTATACTCCGTAACAGCCCTCCTGTAGTTGAGCAACAATATCAAGACGGCGCATTATCAACTACAACTTTATATGACGGGACATTAGCAACTGCTATTTTAGGTACAAAAGTTGTAGGCCCTTTTTGCGGACAGGATGGAAATTTTTCAACTTGTGTTGTAAATAAAGGTCCTTGTGTCTGGGACGCCGACGATACTATTCTTTCGACTTTAATTAACCCTTCTGCTACAAGCTGTGTTTATTCTGATTGGTCTGGTAATTCCCACGAATACGAGTTTACCATCGGCGCAAAAGGAAATGGCACTGCTTATTTAACAGTTAAATTTGATCCACCGGGATGGTCACACACATTTACTTATAAAAGTGAGGGAAAAACAACGGGCGGATATGTAGGATGTGTGAGGGCTCCTAGATATGACAGGAGCCAAAATTATACCAAATACCCTTATGTTCCCGTACTGGTTGAACCTGGAACAAAAGAAGGATATGCAGTGCCTACGACATTTACGGCAACACTTACTACGGACAATCCCCGAATGGATGCAGTCGGAAATTATACAGTAACTTATAAAGGCAGTAGTAATTCTAACAATTGTTCCGATTTTACTCCCGGGCTTCAATGTGTGGGTGACTCAATTCACGAGCCTAAGATTTGTTGGGAGGATGCTGATTCATCATCAGCTCCTTCTCCCGCTCCAACCTCTTCCTCTCCAACACCAACATTCGTACCAATAACACAGCCGGTGGGAAATACAGGCAGTATCACAGGTACAGTTCTTTCCTCAGGAGGTGGTGTAGTTCCGGGTGCAAAGATTACCGTAGGTACGCCTGGTAAAGACATTACTTCCAGCACTGACTCTCTGGGAGCATATTTTATCAACAATCTTAATCCTGGTGCTTATACCCTTAAGTTTTCAGCCCAAGGTTATGTAAGCCAGAGCGTATCAGTAGGAGTTACGTCAGATACCACAACTACTAAAGATATTATTCTTCAGAAAAGATAAGAGGGTAAGGCAATCTTTTTCTTGACATACCTTAATTATTCTGTCTATATTTAACTAGTGGCCAAAAGTATGCCAAAGATTTTATCATATGGTTCCTCCTCTCCAAAAGAATCGGACAGAAACCTCCCAAAAAAAATTTGGGAATCATTTCAGTCCATAGATAAGTTTGGTAAATTCTTTATCCTAACAGCTCTTCTTATAATAGTAGCTACACCATTTGTGGTAAATAATCTTCTTGAGACAAGGCAGAGAGCCGAAACCAAAGAAAACTTTATTCCTGCACAACCTACCAGTTTTATCTCAAACGAATTGTTAGTAAAAGTAAAAAAAGATTCTAGGACAAAGGTAAAAGAAGGTAATCCAAAGGATACCGGAATCCCATCAGTGGACAATATAAACAAAAAATTTGAAGCTACCAAGTTCCAAAAGCTGGTCAAACCAGGAAAAAAGTCTGATAAAAATGCTGAAATTTTTGCCTGGTACAAGATAGTGTTGCCGGGCAAAGCAGAACTTATAAAAGGTAGAGTGAACAAGGAAGATGGATCAATCGAAAGCGAAGATGATGATTCCGCCCATATACTGAAGCTCTTGATGGAGGATTTAAAAAAAGACAGCAACATTCAGGATGTAGAGGTAAATTACCAAGTTTGGACTTCAAGAGTACCAAACGATCCTTACTACCCTTCTATTGGATCTTGGGGTCAAACTTACCAAGATCTCTACGGGATGCACAAAATAAACGGCGCGGCTGCTTGGGAGTCAACTACCGGATCGAGTTCAGTAATAGTTGCTGATGTAGACACAGGAGTCGATCGAAACCACGAAGATTTGGCCGGAAATATGTGGGTAAATACAAGTGAGACACCCAACAATTCTGTCGATGACGATGGTAATGGCTATGTGGATGATTACTATGGCTGGGACTTTGCAAACAATGACAATGATCCGATTGATGACAATGGCCACGGCACGCATACAGCCGGTACGGTTGGTGCGGTTGGAAATAATTCAAAAGGAGTAGTAGGTGTAAACTGGACCACTAAAATAATGGCTCTGAAATTTTTGACATCTGCCGGATCAGGTTCATTTGACGCAGCCCTAAATGCCTGGATTTATGCGGCAGATATGGGGGCGAAAGTGACCTCCAACAGCTGGGGTTGTGAATGTGGCAGGTATTCTCCTGCTGACGATGGAGCAGCCTATGTTCATTCCCAAGGTGTCGTTACTGTGGTGGCGGCCGGAAATGCTAGCAAAAATGCACTGGATACTACTCCGGCAGACGCTGATTTGGCAATCACTGTGGCCGCTTCCGATTACAACGACCAGAAAGCAATCTTTTCAAATTACGGCGAAAAAATCGATGTGGCCGCACCAGGGGTAGCTATCCTCTCTCTAAAAGCAACTTCCGGATCTATGTGCGTGGGTTCACGCGTGGTCGGTACAAAATACTGTTATGTCTCCGGGACATCAATGGCTACTCCGCACGTGGCAGGTCTCGCCGCCCTTTTATTATCTAAAGATCCTTCATTGAATCCGGAAGAGTTAAGACAATTGATTAGAAGCGGGGCTGATGATCTGGGGGTGGTGGGTAAAGATAATGATTTTGGCTTTGGGCGGATCAATGCCGGAACATCAGTTTCATCGACTTCCAGCAAACCTCTTACCCCGGTAATTACCGGTCCAGTAAGCGGATACTCTATTACTGGACTTTCCAACCTCGATATTTTTGGTTCTGTTGGCGGGCCGAATTTTACTAGTTTTAAATTGGAGGTAGGAAATGGTCGTAGCCCCTCAAGCTGGCAGACTGTCTCTAGCGGAACTAGTCAGCCTAGTGCAAACCAAAAACTAGGGACTTTAAACCTTGCAAGTCTTGGCGGTGATGGTCTTTACACAGTCAGACTCACGGCTACAAATAGCCAAGGGAAAACCTTTCAATTTCAGGTTTTTGATTTAGTTTTGGACAATTTTAAAACACAACTTACCTCCCCGATATTTTTATCGGTTCAGGATACAGCAGTAAAAATCATCGGTAGTGCCTTTTCCAATGGAGGAAAGCAACTGAAGGGTTATACTTTGGAATGGGGTGAAGGAAACTCGCCAACGACTTGGTCCAACAGTGGAGTCACGCTCGTCAATGGCGGTTTGCAAGCGGTAAACAATGGCAGCTTGGCTATTTGGAACAACTCCAGTTTGAAGACCCTCACAACCACATACTCCTTACGGTTGAAGGTGGAGTCAGTCGATGGGTTCAGTGATGTATTTACGACTAACGTAACACTTGACCCCGATCTAGCACCAAATTGGCCTGTCACTCTTTATTCCAGTGACTCATTGCGTTGCTGTAAGACTTTTAGTATTTTTGCCGATTTGGATGGTGATGGTATGGATGAGATAATCACGACAGCAAATGATCTGGTTTTTGCCCACAAAAAGGATGGCTCTCTGGTTTCCGGATTTCCTCGTCAGCTGGTACCGCCTAGTACATCAGGAGCACTAGACGCTATCTCCCAAGTGAAGTTCCCGCTCAACGTTGCCGATTTGGACGGCGATGGTAAAAAAGAGCTCATCATTGGGGCTTCAGACACGGTTTATTATTCTACATTTAAAGCAAGCTATCCACGAATATATATTTTGAGATCGGATGGCAGCGCTTATCCTGGTTGGCCAAAACCATCGTTCCTATACCCAAATAGTAATTCTGGCAACTCCTCGGACCCCACACCACTGGTGACAGATATGAACAATGATGGAAGCAAAGATTTGGTTTACATTGATCCAAAATTTAAGCTAATCCACGCTTATAAGCTTGATGGTACGGAAATTACCGGTTTTCCGGTATCCTTGAGTCTTGCCGATGATATCTGTAAAGACTTTGTCCAGTCCGTCTATCATTACCCTGGTTTTGCGGCTGATTTGGACGGCGATGGGAAAGTGGAGATTGGCTACCCTTGCAAATCAAAGCTGTATCTTTTTGACAATACTGGAAGGATGATTTCCGGATGGCCAGTGACTCCGGCAAATATCAATGGAGCTGTAGCCAATTTCGTTGGAAATCCGGCAGTGGGCGATATAAATGGTGATGGCAAGCTTGAAATTTTTGCTACTGCTTACGCGAACACCGGTAACTGCGCTCAGGGTACCCCTTGCAACAATTTCCTTTATGCTCTTAGCAAGAGCGGGCAGACACTATCCGGCTGGCCGAAGCAAACAGCTGGTACAGGTCCAGATAGTCCTTTGGTTTTAGATTTCAATGCTGACGGCAAGGATGAAGTTCTTACAGGGCCGAGTAAAATAGCCTTGTTTGATGAGTCAGGAAACCTTTGGTCAAACCTTCCTAATCACATCAAGTTTAATGGCGGAGGATTAGCGGCTGACATCGAGGGCGATGGTAAACTGGAAATTTTTAATGGTAGTTCGAACTCCTTTAATATAATAAACGAGGATAACATCAAAAACACTTCCTTAAACCCGATCTGGTCCAGGAGCTACAACACTGTGCCGAACGCCTTGGGAATTTATCCCCATCCTGAGTTTTCGGGTCGGTCTTTTGCGAAAGATATTGATAAGGATGGGAAAATTGAGTTTGTGCAACCAGCCAATATTGCCCTTGGGGTGGTATCAGAAAAAATATTTGGTTATCGCCAGCTGTGGATGTGGAAAATCCCTCCAGGAGGAAATGCAAAATATGGTTTGGCGATGAACGGAGCTGATTTCTCCAGGACAGGAAGATTACTTATATCATCCGCCGGAACTATATCTCCAACGCCTACTTCTGTAATCTCGCCAACTCAGGTGCCATCTCCAAGCTTAATTCCTACACCAACCTTTGTCCCCATAACTCAACCTGTTGGTCTTGACAAAACACCGCCAACAGTATCAATTACCGCACCGGTAAACGGTGCGATTGTTGCACGTAACTTTCCAATACTTATTCAGGCAAATGCTACGGATAATGTTGCAGTTGCCAAAGTGGAATTTCTCGTAAATGGTGCTGTTGTCTGTACGGATACCACAAGTGCTTACTCCTGCAATTGGAAAACTCCAGGTAAACCAAATGCTAACTATACAATTTCTGCCAAAGCATACGATACTTCAGGTAACACCGCCAATGTAAGTGTTAGCGTAAAGACTACAAAGTAAAACCTTTGTGGATAGTTTTACTTTTTGAAAGCTATTATCTCCTTCATTACGAAAAAATTAATTCTTCAAAACTTCTTCAATTGAACTATTGACCCGTTCGGCTTCGCTCAGGGTCTGCACTCCGATTTCGGAGCTTGACACTTTTTTTAGCCTGTGTTAATATTGAATTCGTGAATGTTTTGCCTTTGGTAAGACAGGAAAAACGATTTATGACAGCAAACAAAATATTCTTTTCTACCCAAATCGGGTTTTTGTTGCCTTCTTAACGCGTTTTTCCCACATAGTACTTTAAATATTTTCAAGTGGATTCTTGGAAATGAATGGATAAAACCGTTCATTTGTCCCGTAAAATCTTTGCGAGTGAAAACGAGCATTAGATTTACGCGATCCCGTGTGTCTGCGAGGGCCCGAAGTTTACCCGGTTGAACGCCTCGTTTGCAACGAGGAGGCAAGGGGTTCGATTCCCCTCGGGTCCACCAGATTAGCAATTAGCCACTAGCAACTAGTCGCTAGTTACTAAATTAACTATTTTGTTGTTTGACGCGTAGCGTTTGTCCCGCCTAGGGCGCGGACCGCTACACGC